>Ga0058701_10003125_pt1 | contig 12961 bp, 10 predicted proteins | sample AgamicOrMae_FD_97039 | JGI IMG/M metagenome (GOLD analysis project Ga0058701, IMG submission 97039) | Agave microbial communities from Guanajuato, Mexico - Or.Ma.e | ecosystem: Host-associated > Plants > Phyllosphere > Phylloplane/Leaf | place: Guanajuato, Mexico | collected 2012-06-04
CGTTTAAGCAACACCGAAACAATGCAGAGAATACGTTTTCAGAGCCGTGCGGCAAAAAATAGAAAACCATAAAAATTACCCCTATCTAACTACATGCAAAATAAAATCAATAAAATTGCCATAACTCAAATACCGTTAAAGATATTGCAAAATCCTTGAAAGTCTTCGCCCCAAAGGAGCTTTACTTTCTCTTTTTCTATAAGATTAGCCTATTTTTTGGGGTCTACCTCAAAAAAGTTTTTCCTGTTAAATTTTTAACGCTGTTTTTAACATAGTAAAAATAAACTTCGGCAGCAAATTTTTACATGGGACACCTTACAGTAACGCCAACTTCAGCCCCCGGGAGTTTCATGCAAATCGGAGTGTGACAGTCAAGGTACTCTCCTTGTGAGTCGAGCGGAGTGACAGTAACGCGACTCATGGGGCATCCAACAAAATCAATTAACTTTGACCTCTCATCATTTAACCTCCCGCTGGATGAGGTTGCGCGTCTCGTAACTCTCCTCATTTTCGCTTCACATTTGCCCGGCTTTGCGACCCGTTGGTGAGGTTCACGTTAAGGTTGGCTAGGTTTAGAGCCATGTGCCTCTCTCCGCTGTCCTCCCACTCGGCTTGGTGACGAAAGGTAAAACCGAATAGGTCGAAAGTGGATGCAACTTTAATGAACACTTTCACCCACAAACTTATAGTCCTTTGATTTCCGCCATCTCACATTCGAGACCCATCAGATATACGTCAAGTTTTTGCTTATATCTTGCTTGTTTGAATTTGTGCAGAATGACTGCCACAGCAACGGCTACCGTCAGTTCCATCTCGCCTACCGCCCCGGCACCAGCTCCTAAAACGGAAGGATCTCTTTCTCCGAGATCCCGGTTCAAAGACATCCTGTTTGTGTGTCCGATCCCAGAGGACTGCTACGGCGCCGTCATCACGCACCTCCGCCAGAACTTCTTCGCCGATGAGCCCCTCAACAGGTCCGTGGACTTGTGCCGCCGCGGAGAGCCGCACGCGGAGCTGGAGGAGCACAGCTTGAGCACCATGCGAGATCGATTGTCTATTGTTGCCTTCGATTCTCGCACTAACGAGGTTCGTGCGACAAACTCGACACTCGCAACTCGAAAGGATGCGTTTCATTTACCTTCAGGGTTATACCTTTCGCTGCCAAACCAAGCGGATAAATAGCACAGAGAGGCACACTATCGCATCTGTACGCCTCACTTGCTAACCAAACTTAATCTAGTAAAACGCCAGGCTTTCCGCCCTTTTTAAACCGAAGAGTTCATCACATTTTTTTTTCGCACTCACGCAAAGTTTACGGGGTTTCAAAAATAGTTTTTGTAGGATTTAAAATCAGAGCTTCACAACCGTTTGTAAAGTGTAAATATGATCAACGCGTGTGGCCGGGAGATTACGCCCCATGCGCAAACTTAGAGCGGAACCTCACGGCCACCATTGTTAATGTCAGTGTTTGGCTAATCACTCCCTCGTAAGGCTACGATATCTAATAATCGGCCGATGTACATTTGTTAACTAATTATCTTTAGCTGTCTACAGAGCAAAAAGTTAGCTACGGTACATATTCGCCTTGCGGAGTCCCCTTGCGGCACCTAGCGGCCACCTGGATGCTACCGAAATAAGCGAGCAAAATGGGTACAGTAGCGGAGCGGCCGCCGTGTTGCTTTTGCTTGTCGTCTGCTGTGCCGAAATCACACAGTTACAGTTCATATCACAGATTGGTTCGCATAAGGGGCCTCCGCATTTCCTGGACACTGCATCACCACGGAAAATATTCGAATTGTGTCCTGCCATATCGCAATCAAGTCTCTGTATGCATTTTTGACTTTAAATTAGAACGATATAGTGTTGGAACTCTCAACACGATCGCATATTCTTTTCACTCTATTTTTAAATCTCCAGCTCATCTAGAACTGGCACAAAAGCGATCAAACAAATTATTTTGTACTCCATCTATATTATGAAAAAAAATCCAACACTAAAACTCATTCTGAAGTGACCAATAACAACGAAGATGGCCGTTACCCATTTTTCTCGCTTATAATTTTGTAGCTCCCAGTTTCGGCTGGGAAACTCCGCAAGGCGGATTGTCCCGTGCTTCTAGGAAATTGAAAACACTTTGATTTTTTTGTAAACGAGCGTTTTAATTTCCTGACCGAATAACAATAATTATGTCGCGAAATTTTCGATTTATAGACAGCTAATGACTATTTCCAAATACTGTATACATCAGCCGATTCTCGATATCGCATCCTTAGAGAGAAAAACGCTAAAAATTGACATTCAAAATTGAATCCCAGAGGTTCACCCTTAGAGGTATAATATGGCCTAAAATGAACTTTTGCGAAAAGACAATCAAAATATGGTCCCTTGAATCACTTATGTTTCCGATTTATGCAATTATCATCAGGTTTCTTCCGAGATTCCGGCTTCAAACTCGGAAGTCAGCTAGATTCACAAAGCGACTCTCAAAGGAAAAGTCCACATTCTTTTAAAGGCAAACCCCAGTGATAGCTGAATGCTAAATAATTTCGACGGCTTGAAACTAAGGGTGTGCGTTCGTATGGATGGTCGATAATTACCGCTCGCCGATTGTCAGCCGATTTCGATGACACGTACCGACAATCGATGTTAATTGTTTTCGGTAGTTGATCATCAATGGTGATCGACAAACAATCAATTGTGATCGACAAACAATCGATATTGATGCTTTTGAATCACTTATCGATTGCTTTTTGATGTTAGATTGTCAACTCAAAAATAATGTTTACGCGACCCCATTCTGCGTTGTGTAATACAAAAAACCATTACCAGTTCGTAAATCGTATTAGCACGGGCTCATATGAACACCATGAACAGTCGATAGAGTTCTAAGAAAACAGCCCTCGGCAAACAATATTCTCCCAAATCGACAAACTATATATAAAAAAATAATAAAAAAGACGGATACAGCACTTTGAAACATGACATCATGAGTTATTGATCTCGTTTCAAAAAAAAATACAAGAGCTGGCTTACATTGGGTTATGCTCCAGGTTGCGTGGCCGCTTAAGGTTTTCTTTCTAGTTCACACTCAATCTCTTTTCAACATAGTGGAAAGGAACCGGGACATCAATTCAAATGCTCAAATGTATGTATTTGATTCCCGAGTCCTGCGTGTGAGCACACGTAGCGGCTGTTTCACAGCTGAGCTTACCTGAAGGCAAGACACCGCCAGTGTTTACATCACGGTGGTGACGGTGAAGGGCTTATAAACGGTGGATGCATGAGTTCTTAGTCTGACCTGGCGGAGTTCCGACAGGCGGCTTCCTATCGATAACCAAAATGACAATCAATCGGCAATAGTGTCAATAACCACCGAAGAATCAACAACTAGTGTACAATTCTGACGGAGATTCTGACCAAACATGTCCGAGTTGAAATCGGAACAAATTCCATCAAAAATCCGATTCGAAATCAGCTCGGAACACAACGGACGATAGGGAATCCGATTCAAAATTCGAGCAAAAAACGGGGATATAGGCTTGAGAACTTCAGTTTCCAATCTGAAGTCGCAGCTTCCATGTAGGAAACACTGGTTTCCGCAAGGATGTTCCATTTTTGGACCGGAATCACTTGATTGGAACTCGTCGGAATTCCGGGGAAGGCAATCGCCAATCAACACACACACAAAAAGATAAATCGATAATCAAAAATTAACTACGACAATCAACGAACAATCGAGACGAAAACTGCCATCGAAAGGTAAAAGGTAACAATCGCATCGTAGATGCCTAAAATCATCGAGGATTGTTTTGATTAATCGAATCGCACACACCTTGAAACTGCCATATTTTGTAGCGACATTACAGCGTCTTATGACACATTGTTGCAAGTTTTTCTGTCTAGATACTGTGCTTTTGCTTACCACTTGTCAAATTAAACAAAAATCCATGAGAATACCCAGAGCGCCATTTGGGAATTTTTCTCCCGTCTGTTTGAACATTAAATGAATATTTATGGATACAGAGCCTGTAGATTGGAAGCTCAGCACCTCTAAAATCTGGTATAATCCTGAAAGACTAAGTTAACCATTTGCTACAAATTTACCTTCCGGGAAGAAATGGCTCATTTGTCGAGGAAATGAGTCAAACCAGCAAGTAACGCATTCTTATGTCAAGAGAGCTATTTTTGTTGGGTAAAAGGTATTTGGAGTAACGCATTACTTCAAATGTAATATGCCGGTAGATGCTATTTTAATATTATCTGAATTATTCCAACAATGTGATTGAACTTGATAGCCAGAAGGGGAGGGGTACACCCTTCAATGAACGATTGTGTTCTAAAGGTCAAAGGATGTTGTTTTCGTTCACTTATCGGGTATACATATCGACTACTAAAATATTTTTAACACAAAGACCATTAACTCATTTTAACAACTCCTGTGGTACCTTGCATCAATCCCTCATAAACTCACTGAAAATTCGTGACCGGTAGAACATTTTGTGAAATATACTTAATATTGCTGTCATACTTGCCGCTACGGTATGTCAGGTGCTTTCCTCCGAATCCGAATTGCAATGACTTGAAGGTTGGGTTGATTGTGTCCAGGTGATCGGTGTGGCCCTGAATGGTATTCTGCACGAAGGCGACCTGGAGAATACCCACGATAAGATAACGTCTCTGAGCGACCCGAAATTCCAACGCATCATCGCCTTGCTCAACTCCGTCAACCGACAGCTTCATCTCTTTAAGCAATTCGACCTGTCCGAGATCTTTGAGTGTCGAATTCTGTCGGTGGATAGCCGTTATCGGGGCCGAGGACTTGCTTCAGAGCTTCTTCGTCGATCAGAAATCGTAGCAAGGGAAAACAACTTCAAGGTGATTCGCTACCGTATCGTAGTTCCGTAATGAAAATCGAATGGAACACTCTTTGAGAATATTAGTTAAATCATAAATTATGTTTTGTTTCCAGTTATTCAAAGAAGACTCCACTGGCCTGTACTCCCAAAAAGTAGCTGAAACTCTCGGACTTAAAACAGTCTTCAGCTTGGCCTACTCAGAATACACCGACCCCGAAACAGGAGAGCCGATATTCAAGACAAGCGAGCCCCACCGATTCTTTAAGGTTATGATCAAAGAATTGCATTAGTCATGAATGTAAACTAAGTTCACGTATGAAAGAGACAATATTGTTTTGTTTTTTTTGACGTGTTAGCTCGGGAAACATGAAACTCTACGGGAGGGGTTTATGAAGGCTACCCAGGATGATAATCCTCCCCCGTAATCATTTTGTAGGTAGCCAAATTTTCGAGTGAATCTTCATCACAAATACAAAGACTTCTCGAGAAGTGTATATTTTGCGAAGTCGTTCTGTCTCTGTTCGACACTGTCGCTACAAAGTACCACAAAAGACAAGAGTACCGGTCTAGAATGCCGGGACATTGCAAACATTTGCATACTTTTTAACTCCACGGTTGTTCTTAATCTTGTCGGCTATGTAGTACCTACCTACTCTAAATAGTGTAAAATACTACTTCAACTGTAGCTGTCTCAAAAATGAGCCACTCTTGAATAAGCTAGTGAAAGTCCGGTTGAAGTAAAGAAGTAACTATGGGGTTCTTGACAATTTTTTTACGAAGCCATATACCGTACAGATCTATGAACGATTTGCGCGACTATGAAATGGTGCAGAAGAGCCGAGTATTTCCGCTGTAGGTTTACTCCGAAAGTCGGCGCGAATGGTATAGTACTTCCGGCGCCCTTTATCTAGTCGTCGCGAGATCTTTTATCTGGGGAACCGCGATAGTTGTGCCGCCACTATATCTGAAGCCGAATTACAACTAAAAGTTCTGGAATAACAATTCTCTGTTCTATTGAATTTGCGTAAGTCAAGATCCCAAAGATAGCTTCTTTCACTGTAAAGAAAATGGTTTCAGCTTTGCAGAGCTCTTATTTTCGACTGTTCACGCTAGTTTTCCCATATCCCTTGGATGCATAAAGCCCTAGCAAAAGATTACTCTGACTCCTAGTGGAGACCCGCCGTCAGTGGTGGTAATAGCGCTTTCCACATACAAGGGATTCCGCATTGTTATAAATGGACAATTCCCTTCCTAGCCAAAAGACGCTATCAGGCAACCCTGTATGTACTTGTGATTCGAAGTTTCCAAAGCGATTTTGAACAGATTGTCTACTGGATTGCAAACAAAATGTGTATCACGTGTCACGAAAATGTCCCCTTAACGAGTTAATCGCTGTCATGTTGTTTTCATCGTCCGTTGTTGTTGTGAAGAATGAAAATGATAGTGGAGGAGCATTACAAGTGCACTCGGCGTCTATTTCACTCTTCACAACAAAAACGGACGTTTAAAACAACATGACATTATGATTAACTCGTTCAGGGGACCTTTGCCTGACACGTGATACACATCTTGTTTGCAATCCAGTAGTCAATCTGTTCAAAATGGCTTCGGAAACTCCGAATCTCTTGTACGTACAGGGTTGCCAGATAGCCTCTACGGCTAGAAAGGGCATCGTCTATTGTTAATTTAGCATTTATTTCATAAAGTAAATTGTTGGATTTATGCTTGCGTTTGGATTTCCAATTTAAAACTCTCTCTTTGTTGAAAATTCGGGCTGGACAAAATTATTTTATTATCTAATTGTTTGTAAGTTCCGTGCGTCATTCGACGTCTTTGTCGTTAAACGTTGGTCGAAAGCTCAGTCCCTGAGCCACACACATTATGTGTCGCTGATCTCACCTGTTTTCGCAAGTAATGTGCTGATGATTAACACCCTGCTGTAAGATGTTTCCTCTTCCCACACCGGTTGAAGGTTGAGAAACTGATCCAAACAGAGCACCAAAGCGGACGGAGCGACAGACAAAAGCCTACCCAATCACGAAAGAGTCAAACGGTTTTTCCTTTTAACAATAAGGCGCGTAAGTTTTGAGCACTAACAAACTGGCGTAAGCGTTTTGAACATTTACCAACTGCCTCATGTTATCTGAACATTTAAAGGCTGCCGTACAATATGTCAACATTTACAAACTGTTGTATGGGCCTCGGCATGACAACACGGGAAATAACCTCGTAGAAACTGAATACCCATATTATAGCAAAGCGAACGTCACACTGTACACAGTTGTTACAAAATGTGAATTCCCAATTCTCCTGACTAATGAGGCAATTTCCCTGACATGACAATGTTTTAGGGGCTGGGCTTTTTCACAAAGTTTGGGGTCATATTTAGCAGAGGTTCCGATTCCCGCACGATATTGAATGATGTTGAATAATATGTGGCGTTAATTACGGAAATCAAGCTATTTCTTGAGATGTTTTAATTTCATACTTTTACAGGGTCTTCTGAAAATCTAGTAAGAAGTTTTATGGAGACGTTTGTCTGGTTGATACTAGTACAGAAGATGTAGTAGGTTGGAGATCGCGCGGGCGCGCGCGCGCTTGTTGCGGATCCGAATAAATGAAACATTAAATTGAAAATAATAAAGTCCCTCACACAATCAAAAATTTTCCCGACATCTCCCTGAATTCTCTTACGTGTAACAGTCCTAACAGTAGATTTGATGGCTAAAAAAAAAAAGGAAAATTTTATTCAGAGATATCAAAATGTCGAAATTTTCGCCCACATTTATTCAAAGCGTATGCGTTTTATATACGTATTGTATTCACCATGTTATCCCCAGGCACCATACCACTATCCCCGAAAATTATACGACAGCTTGTAAATGCTCCGTTATATTACGTCATTTGGTAAAAGCTTAAGAATCATACGGCAGTTTGTAAATAGAAAACCATAAAATATCGAGGGTAGGCGTCGAATTGTGACGTCATAGGTGCTCGGCAGACTCCGCGTCCCTCAGCATGTGTGATTGGGTAGAAAGTTCCTTTGATTAATAGGATTTTCTAACGGTCTTAATAATTTTGCGTTGAGGCTTAGTTTTAGATGTATTTTCATATTTAAGCGGATTTATCGAGTTCTGAGGTTTTGCACAAGAACCCCATTGATGTGATAGGCGCCCGCACCCTCAGTGATTCATACCTTCACTCCTTTGACGTCGTGAAACAAATGTGAATGTTTTGTACAGGGAAATTAAATTAGGCAAAGTTAAGTGTTACTGTTATGGTTCCCCAAAGTTTATGCTGAGATCCGTGTAATTGTTCATATGCATAAACGTGTTATTTATCACGACTTGTGTGGCATTTAGAGAGATTTTATGTGTCATTAATTGTTGAAAGCATCCAGATATATCTATGTAGGCCTATGTTTCAACAAAAGATATGAATCGTTATTTTATGAGTTGAAAGGGACCACAGATGAGCAACAGAAGATTTCTCGAGAAAGGCGTCATTTAGCGCGTCAAAATCTACTATGGCAATAAACAAAATAGAGGATGCCGTAAATGACAAGAAGGGGTGTGAAGGAATGACCGAAATCGTGAGCAAAAAACAGGAACGACTATTACTACTTATTTACCAACAAAAGTGAAACGCTCCTTTGAGAAAAAAAAGAATATTTGGGTGCCTTAAAATAGTTACGATAGTAATTAGATCAACATCAGTTTTGGCAAAAGTCGAGATTCCCTGATTGGGTTGAGCCCATAGTACCAGCTGTCACTTCTTCGCACATGTTCATTTATTTGATAATGTTTCATCGATGTTAATAAATAATTTTTTAATGTGAAAGTACTCTGTCATTACAATGACCTGTCAGAATTTATGGGCTCTGAGACGTCAAAAAATGTCATGAACGAAGCATTACCTCCTCTTTAAGACATATCTGCTCAAGAAGCAAAACGTTCGTCTGTTAAAGCGTCTTGAGTAGGTTCTAAAGAAAGATGTACCAGGAGTCGATAGGGCTACGAGAAAACTGGCACACCGCATGCGGCAAACCGTGTGGCACACCACATGCGGCATGCGGGAAGGTAGTACTGCCCTAGCATGCGGTGCGGCAAACCGTGCGGCATGCGGTGCGGTAAACAGTGCGGCAACAATACTCGGCTTACTTATGATTATTTAAAACCTAGCTTACTTAAATGAGGCTCAACTACAACTCTAATATGGTATTTCATCTTAAAACGAGCTTTACAAATTAGCGGTGCGGGAGTCCGTCGCGCTGCGAGAGTATCATATGTCGCGCGCTGCAAGTCACGCCTTGGCAACGTCGCTTCCCGCCAAGAGAGGAGCGGGGGTCCGACCGTGCGGTGCGTTTTGCTACATGTTGGGTAAGGCTCGTAGAGGGGTAAGGGAGAAAACCTCCCTCCACCTCCAGTCAGTGTGAACCGAACAGCGCGATGGACAAGGTCGTGAGTGAAGTCGATGCGGGTGATCTCATTAGAGCCGTGGAAGAGCACCCAAGTACCCTATAATGGTGATTCGAACAAAAAAGTCAAAGATGAAGCTTGGCAACATGCAGCAAATGAGCTGATTGAAGATTTTGAAGGCTTGTGTTGATTGGAAAACGTCGAACATGGTAAGTTTAAATATTATTTGATTAATTTATTATTAGAAATTATGGCACTTCCTAGGCCTATCATTGCATATGCCGAGTTCTACTGTTAGAGCTCCTTTTTAGAAAAATAAATATAGTTATTTAACTATCCTCTAATGTTATGATAAATAAAAAAGGCTACGTTATATTTGTGGTAGGATTTTAGATTGTTGATAATGAGAGTGGTAGCAATATATATTAGCATGTTGGAGTGCGAGCTCAAGCGCTGCATGTCATACTGCATTAGAGAGATGGTTATTTTTATTTTATTGGGTATGCGTTGTCGATACCATCAGCGGTTACCACTGGAACTTGAAACTTAAGTATAACCAGCGTTAAAGTAATAGAAAATGATTATAAATATGAATTATTATACAACGGAAAATAAAATATTATGTAAAAGGATAAGATTAGAAGGCCAGTACCAATTCCCTGATTTAACAATGGTTGAACAAAGTATCTGTACGTCTTTTCACTTTTTTTTTGCAGGTAGACTTCTCAAGAAGTGGAGTCACATTGAAGATAGCCACTGCCGTGCCCTAAAAGCGGGCAAGATATGTAAACACAGCGAGGAGTTACAGTTCCCAGAAGGAGGGAGGAGATAGCTCCAAACAGGGTGGATAAAGAAACTACGCAATTCTTTCTTAGTGAACTTTTATTACTGTGGTATACATTTCTGAACGTATTAAAAGTACGAGTATACATTGAAAATTGGAGAAAATATTGTCTACGTTGCAAGACTTGAAATCTCTCAATGATGAACAGAAGAAAACCAACAACCAAATTCAAGAGTGTCTGAAGTTCTGCAGTGATGGATTCGATGATTTGATCAAAACCACTAAACGACATGAAGATCAAGTCTGAAAGCTTATCAAGGAGACCAACGATGTAAAGATAATCATCATGAAGCAGGAGGAGGAAATTAAAGTCCTGAAAAAGGCTTGTCTGAGACCCATATCTACTCCCGGAAGAACAACCTGGAGATCAATGGAGTGACAGAGCAACCAGGTGAAAACCTAGTATAAAATATCCCCATCTCGTCGGTGCATCTGTTTGTGCTCCCTCGTATTTCCTTTGATTTTGGAAGTTCTGAGGCGTTTGTCGCAAAACCCCTTCGTCGGTTTTTACAAAAATACCTCAGGGTCACTGTAGCGATTTGGTTTTGTTGATATATGAGCTCATTTTGAATATATGCGATAAAACAGACTCACCATGCCTGCAGTGTAACACTAGTCGCACTTGTAAGCATAGTGCGTCTCTATTTTAACGCATACGTGAAAAATGAGCTCATATATCAACAAAACCAAATCGCCACAGCGACCCCGAGGTATTTTTGTAAAAACCGACGAAGAGGTTTTGCGAAAAACGCCTCAGAACTTTTAAAATCAAAGGTAATACGAGCGAGCACAAACAGATGCACCGACGAGGTGGGGATATTTTATCGCATACGAAAAAAACAAACCCATGTATTAATATAACCAAACCTCGACAGTGCTCCTCAAATTTATTCGTCGAAACGGATGAGGTTTTTTTTTTTTTAAAAAAAAAAATCCCAAAACTTTTATAAACAAGGAAAATAATACCTGCACATGCCGCGCACACGCACGAGACGTTGCCAAAGTACTTTGCCGGAATCGGCCATTAAGAAAGATGTGAACGGAGTGCACATGGATACAGTAAGCTTAGAGGCTGTTTCTGAAGAAGACAAATTCAAGGTAGAGGGCCTTAAGCCCTTTGTTGGTACCATGCTAGTCCACCAAGTGACTTGGTGTAAAGAGGAGAAAAAATCCTCCATCAAAAATTACATTTTGTATGAAATTCACTGAAAATTGAATATAATGCTGAGCTTTGGGCTTTTACGCACAAAAACTCCAAGAACTCTTTACATTTATCACTTGAATCCGACTGTGGAAGTCAATTACCGGGTGCCCGGTCTTCGACACCGCGGTTTTCTCCATTTTTCATCGTGAAGAGGACGAATCTGGCTCCCGTTCGATTGATCGTAGTAGAACCACCGGGTGGCCGGTCTTCGGCATACCTATATTCGTCGTGAAAACGATTAGAGGACTTAACTTCAGCAGGTAGCGTCATTCGGTTGGTCGTAACCAAACCTTCGTCTCGTCATACTGGTAGTCGTCGAACAACAGAGTGCCCCGTCATCGGCACCGCGGTTTTCTCCAACTTCGTCATTAAGAGGATACCGTAACATCCTCTGGACTTCGCGTCGGCAAGGAGCGTTATTCGGTTGGTCGTAGCGCGGAGGACGCATGTTCTATCCAGCGGATCCTGGCTCCCAGAAGTAAAAGTGTTCGAAATTTGGCCCAAGACTTGTGAAAGAACACACTAGTTGGTCTTACCCCGTTCCACTACAGCGTCCAGCTGTCATCACTAAAATCAGAGGTGATGGCAAACTGCTTCTTCCGGGCACTGGCCTATGCAGTAGCCGGAGCGGAAGATGAACACGCCTATTTCCGGGCCTCGATGGTGGACTTCATGGCAAAGAGGGGCAAGTCAGACCCGAATTATTGGATAAAGGAATTCGACGACGAGAAGCACCTGAATATTATGCTCTAAGATTGGACCTTCACCACACCCAATTCATGGACAACACTGATTGGACACCAATTGGACGACACCCAAATCATGGCTGCTGAGTCGTTTTTGGAAGTGGACAAAGACATTCTACACCGACAACTTTAATCTCACTTCGGACTGGTGCCTCTTGCCTGTACACGGCGCGATGTGAGATGTACGAACCGAACGTATCGTTTACTTGAATAACCCCGAGATGCATTTCGAAGTCGTGAGCGAGGTCGTCCGTTCGGAAAGTTCAGACGAAGATGTCCAGGAGGATGAGCCAAAGGGAAAGTCAGCCAAAGGTGCGCCGGAGTCATGCATACCCCTGCCCGTGCCGTTCCATACCAAAAGGAACAAGCCTAATGCCCTGACTGAAACTCTTAAAAAAGAGGATCATCACTTCGAGAAGGAAACGATGAAAACATTCTGAAAGGAGAAATACAGCATCCAACTTCCTGGGCAGTGCCTCATATGCGCAAAGTGGCCTTGGCATCAAGCCCGTATGACGCAATGCCCACACTACTGTGACTTTAGTCAGTTCAGCCTGTGGAATGGATTCTCTTCGCATTTGGTTTGGTAGCCCTGAAAAGGGCTGTTTGTGTTGCGCCGGATTAGGCGGCGAACTAGCGTTGCCCTTGTCGGGCAACTTGTAGTCCCAGGCGGCGCAGTGAGTCGCGGAGCGTTTGCCTTGAGGCGAGGCGGGGAGTCCTTCTCGGGCTAGTTGTCGATCCTGGCGGAGCAGTGTGTCGCGGCGCCGGCGGAGAGAGAGAGAGAAGGAGCGGTCCGTCCGATATGCGATGCGTGGTCCGAATGAGCCGAGGGGCCGAGAGGCGCCTGGTTTTGTTGTGCCCTCCGGACTTGATAGAAGCCTTGTCGAGAGGCC
>Ga0058701_10003126_pt1 | contig 12960 bp, 10 predicted proteins | sample AgamicOrMae_FD_97039 | JGI IMG/M metagenome (GOLD analysis project Ga0058701, IMG submission 97039) | Agave microbial communities from Guanajuato, Mexico - Or.Ma.e | ecosystem: Host-associated > Plants > Phyllosphere > Phylloplane/Leaf | place: Guanajuato, Mexico | collected 2012-06-04
ACCACTACATTTTCCAAGCTTCAGAAGAAAAGGCACAACTTATTTCACGGTCCCAAGTCAAACGGTTCCAAAATCACAGCAGTTTAAAAAATCGTCCCGCTAATTTTTTCCAGGAGTGTATTTCTCGACTGGAACGTTGATGTCTTTCAACCATGAGGCGTGCTTACTGCTGTCTGGCCGGGCCGATCGTCATTAGAGAGCAAACTTGAATTATTCATCCTCTCGATTTAACATTCTTGAGATAGAAAAGAATTACTTCAGGTATTTATTTGAAAGGGTGAATTTTCCGGCTTTTGTAAAGCCAACTTACTTTGCCATGCCGAACGAAGTGAGGTGGTCCGCGACCTAACCTAACATAACGGTCGCCCAACCGGATGCCGATTAATTGTTGGCTGTAACAAAAATCACCAAGTCAAAATTAAGGAGTGATGTTTTTATTGTCCGAATGTTCTTTTATCCTTCCTAAACAAATGAGACCTTAGACATCAAAGTCCGTAAGAAAAAGAAGAAGAAGGCAAAATTTGTAGCGAAAAGAGGAAAAAAATAGGCCTAAAAATTTGAGTTTTCGCGTAAAATGAAAAATTTAATTTTTAAAAAAGGGCAAAATTTGCAGCGAAAAAAAACAGGCCTTAAAAATCGAATTTTACGTGAAGTAAAAATGAAAATTAAAAAAAAACCTTTCCTGGTCATAACATGAAAAAAATGGAGGTACGACTTGGCACTTTTACTTAGATTACCAAAAGGATCAATATGAGCCAATTTGAGCCAAATCGGAGGGAATGACCGCAAAACGTACGGTACGCTTATTGTTTGAAATAGTTGAAGCTACCAACCCTGTAGATAAACGGCATATTAAATCAAAGATCGGATACCTGACTAAGTAATGCATTGTGGTGTGGCATCGCGCCAAGATCCTAAGTAATCCCTACCCTGGCTTGGCAACAAGCCAAGCGTCATGAAGAGTATTGTCCCGGAGTCCTTTGAATGTGTCAACTTGTCACGTGACTTGAAAATGATTGTTGAAGAGAGAGCCATTGCGCGTGGCGCTCCTGACCCATTCGACTTTCAGTGCGCTCTCAATTTTCAAGGCTGCATTTTCTTTTGTGTTCCACCTTAGCACAACCTCGTCTAATTTAAGAAATTAACACGACCGCGTAGGTTAAGCTGGGTTAATCGAAGTGATGGTGTCTGTTGACTCCTTCCGCTCGGCTTGCTGACGAAGGGTGGAACTCGACAGGTACAAAATGCAACACTTTATTTGCTGCTTTATCGGATTGTTTATCCCGAGATGCAGAACTTTCCCGACACACAACTTTCGACCGAAATCCAACCTGACTTGTCGTTCTTTGAACCAAGGAGGTCGTCTATCGAAGAACGCATTTTATTCATTCCTATGAATATTGCCGGATGCGGTAACGCGATTATTAAATTCTCGGTTTTGTTTTCGAATTCGTGTTTTCCTCAACTCGTCCAGAACGGAAACCAACAGAAGACGGCAGTGATTTAACAGCCCAATCATATGTGAAACGTCGTCACGTAGTTCTTTTATCCAAAAATTTTAATTTCGTTTATCAACACCCCATTATGAGCTACAGCTCTCTAGGGGTTTACGTCAATAAAAATAAAAAAAAATCACTCTTGTGTTTCTTAATTATTATTCTTCTACGTTGGAACTTTTTTTTAGTGTGCATCTCTCTACATATGAAAATCACTCCTTTTGGAAAGAAAATTGGCAGCTGAACTACCACCGAGGTAGTCATGTACGGTTAGCTGAAGTGGCCCCCTAAGGCTTTGAACGCTGACTTTAAAGGTGCAAAGGCGGTGGGGAGGGGGAGGGTTGAGCGATTTGACGGCTAAGAAGGGGCGGGCGGGCGCGAACCCAGTTTAGCGGCCCCGGCGCGGCGTGGCGCGCCACAGCGCCGTGATGGGATGACTCACCCCGCCGAATTTAGCCGCTGTTTGTTTGGTTGTGTGCGTGCGCTGCGCCGCCGCCGCGCTGCGCTTTCGAGCTTGGCGGGCGACGCGGACTGGCTTGCGAGCCCGTCCCCGTCGGGCAGACCAAGTCTTCAGTCTTGATCGTCGTTGCAAGCCGCCCAGACATGTGTGGACATCACTTCACCGTACATCATGCGCTGCACTGCTCCTGGGTTTGGTTCAGTGAGTGTCAACTGTCCTCGCGCCCTCCCCTCACTTTCTCATACTCCAGCTCTTCCGAGCGACCATTTTCTCATTGTCCCTCTCTTCCGCCCGGAAATATTCTCTTCCGGACATGTTGCATGTTCTGGAAGTGAAGTTTTTCCGACCTCCGATCTTCTCGGGAATGACGCTCCTCTCCTGGACAATTTCCCACCGTTCCCTTGGAACATGAGAGGAGAGGAAAGCCGCCTTCCTCTCATGCGTGGAATAATTATTCTTCTACTCGCGATCTTCCAATCTATTTTTTTTTTCAAAAAGGAAATTTTGACTTAAATCCTATTTTGTGACCAGAAAAATTATGTTTCTCTCTTCCACACTCGTTTTCCCGCGACCGCGGATTTTGCCATATTCCTCTTTTCCGTCCCGCGCTGGGCGTGCCAACGACTATGCGGATGCACCGCGTAGTTGAGATTCTTCCAGGGCTCATTCTTCATCGTTTAGATTTTTCATTCTTCACCGTCATGATTTAACTGGAAAATTTTCATTTGAAATTTCGTCATGATTTAACTGGAAAATTTTCATTTGAAATTTCGTCCCGATTAGTCCAAACGATCGCTTTTACAGCCAAAAATTTTCGCTTCACATACAATTAGTCCAGCGGTCATTCTTAATGAATCTGTAATCAATTCTTGATATCGCGCAAAAGGCAAAACACAAAGATTTTTTTAAGTTGACAGAGAGAATTGCCCCGTCAGATTAGCGTTGAATAGCGTAGGTAAGTGTAGTGAACACGCGTACACCCTTCCGATTAGAATCGCGCTGCGCTTGCGATTTTCGTTGATTGGCAGTCGTGCAAAGAGTTGTTTATTCCTTGCTCTCCTTAGCATGTTTTTGACGGGATTCATAGGTTTGAGCCGAAACATTGACGGAAGTGAGGAGAGCTGGCCCATCCGCCGCTGCAACTCGGCCTTTCATGTGGTGTCACTATTTATTTCGTTTACATGGTTGGTAAGCCCCACTGGCCATGGTTGCCAACCTTCCACTTAGCGCTCTTTCGCCAACTCACACTATTGAAAAATTGAAATGTAATTTATATCAATTTAAGTTATTAATTAGTGGACCTCTCAAACCAGAGGATCCTTTAAGAAATTGCCTCTCGAAATAAAATAAAATTTTTCGAAATAAAATGAAATGAAAATTATGTATCTAAAATATTTATAAGCTGCATCAAGCTTAGTGAACGTCAGCTCAGCCTTGGCTAAAGTAGATTGGGTGAGGTGCGTCGCTCCGCTTGGCTTTTCGACAAAGGTGGAACGCGAGGTTATAAATTCTACCTTTCAGAAATACGGAAGAGGACATAACGGGTTCAGAAGGACCATTTTTTATTTAGACTGTCGTCGTCGCCGAACGGCCTCTCAAGTGCGAAATCGTTTAGTGCTTGCGTGTACCGGTTGGCCTCTTCGTGGTGGTCCTGTCATAATTCTCGTGTAGTTTTGACAGCGCCTCTTCGTCTCGAGTAAACCATCTTCAACATTAATCTATTTTTTTGTCGGCTGAACAATCAGTACAGTTCCTTAAGTAAATTTACGTATCGTGTGACACCGCCACCTGTTTCAGACTTACTCGAAAACTTCTCAACTCTGCTCATATTTCAGTCCGTCACTTCAAGTAATCTTTTTTGAAGCTGACGTGTAGGGTAACTGCACATCTTTTTAGGGACGGTAAAGAAATCGAACGTGTTCGCTCTGCGAAGGAATCTATTAAATAAGCTCGTTAAATACTGTCCATTAAGTTTCTTCGTTTATGTTTAAGTCTTATCTCTTTCAGCGACAAGCGTGTCTGAAAATGACACGCAATCATAACCCGTGATCAAGTTTAATTTCAATATTGTTCAAGAGTGTGGAGGCCAAGAGCACGAATCATTGGCTCGGCCTGAAAAATTAGCAAAACTTTCAGACTTTGCGTTCTCGCGGCGTCTCTCTTTGAGCGCACCGGCTTCACTGATTGACGTTTTTATTTTTCTTCGCTTCCTATATTTGTGACTCACTGTTTAGCTATTCCTCTTTCTAAAATTGGCAGTCCATATTTTGATAGAGCCTCACCGAAGAACGCTGAGGCAGTCTGCCGCGGTTTTGATTGACTGCCTCTCCGATCGAAGAACGCGCCTATTGACACCGAGCCAACTTACCCTTAATGTCCGTTTAGTGTGACTCACCGCCTTCTGGTTCGCAGGATTTTAAGCGCCGCGCCTTCTAGGAATCGAGCCATTTTTCAAGTACTTCGTCGCAGCTGCATCGTTGGTTTCGACTTTTGACGGGTGTTATGCACACTTTAGCCGGCAAATGTAGGCTCTCTTTGTTTCCTGATTTCTTAAAACTATGAAAGCGCTATGTTTTTCTGTCAAAATCGAAAATCGTGCGTATATCGAAGAATCGGTCTTGGGCAGAGATCGTGTATTGTAAGAGAATGACGTATACTTAGATTTGACGTGCTTTGTTTGCAGGGAGCAGCGACACGAGTCACACGGAGGACCTGGACAGCGTTTACTTAATGCTGGACAGACAGTTGCTGCCCGTGCCGCCAGATCAGTCCTGCCAACAGTCCATCGACATTTTCCAGGAACATAAACAGGTGCGCCAACTGTGGCCTCGCAAGAAACGCATGATACAAAACGGCTTGCGCTCTCGTCTGCATTTACTGCCTTGTGTGTTCCACCTTTGGACGATCGGAGCCAGGCATAGAGCAATCAACCTCAAAATTAACGTAACCTAACAGTCTTAGTCTGATTTCTAGGCTTTTTAGGTAGTTCTACCTTTCGAAAAGGAAGCGACATGGTTTAAGCAACATGTAAAGCAATAATCCCAACATTTTTTTAAATTTAATTTTGGCGAGTTGTATTCGCACTCTTATGTTAAGGCTGAAGGCAAGGAAACCAATCTAATGCATTTTAAATGGGAAGTGACTTGAAAGCACTGAAACCAACCTAATACATTTTAAATGGGACGGCGTGTGAACAGTCACTTCGTTTAATTTTTTTCGTTCGGATTCTAGCATTTTGAGAAGTCAACTTAATAAAAAGCCACGTTGGTTTTGCCATCTATAAGCATTTTCAGATATTTTTCGTGAAAATTTTCGTGAAAAGTGGTCATACTTTTAACGTGTTAGGTAGATTGCTGCGTGTGAGTTGTGCCATCTAACATTGTCGTATCATGTCGCGTCCGGCGGAATGTAAGCACAAAGTCGGAGGCTAGTCACACTTAGTAATTCATACGCTATGTGGATTTTGTCCAATGGCCAACGTGTTACAGATGAAAGGCACACATCCAAAGTGGCCGCCTGTTATCTATTACCGTTCTCTAAACAATGCAACCAAAACTAGACACTGACTCTGGCTGAGAGCTTTCTGCTGAGGTGCCGCATTGCGTTGCGAAGTGCATCACCTTTATTTTCAAAACCGCGGTTTTGAAGTGCTCATACTTATGTCATTAGGTCATTTTAAGCTTTAGTCTCTTTTCAGAACAAGATGAATGTGTATTTAATCGAAGTTAATGAAACCGTGTTATCATACCCAATTTTTGAGATGCAGGAAGATATCTGACAGAAATTGTTTCGAAATATTTAAAAAGAGAACATTGCGTCTTATGTTGTTGGTTGACATTTATCGGGGTCTTTAGCTAGTATCATTTATGAAATAGTTTTATGAAAAAAGTAAAGCAGCGGTGTTTAATAGTTCTCTGTACCGCTTTCAGTTGGCGCGGGAATATTTGAAAGTCCAAACCGAAATGGCGTACCTGTCTCGGTACAAGGAGCAGCTGGTGGAGAAACTGAGTGAAGCGGAGGGGCGCAGCCAGCTGGATCAGCAGGATTCGGAGCAACAAGAGGAGCAGCTACGGAATCTCACCAATGAGAAGGTAAGTGTGGCCCAAGGAAGGGTAGGACCAAGAGTTGAAACTAGTCCACCCCGTGAAATCCCCAAGGCTGACCTGACGGAATTCGTAGGATGGGGGAACTCTGAGGGAAGGGAGATGTGACCCACATGGAGTTGACTCGGTGTAAAGTTCTTAATTTCTATGCAGTAGAATGAATGTTTAAATTGTAATTCGGTGACGTCAGTTCGTGCCTAAATACCTCATTCCACCTTGCGTTCTTTCTCATCGATTGTATTAGTTTTTTGCTTTTTTGTTTTGCAGGAAAGTTTGCTGAAACTTCGCAACAACTTAAGGTGTCAATTGGAGATGATGGGCAGCAACGGTGACGGCTGGGTGGTCGTGCCACATTCGGCCACATCCGGGGCGTCCCGACCAGCGTAGATCTACTCAAGCAAGGTTTCTCATCAGATCGGCTACGAAGCCGGGAAGCACTGTGATTACATAAATCGTAGCTTGTCTTCGTAGACAAGGCAGTGATTTCATTTTAGTAGCTTTGTCGTCACCTCCACTAGGAGAACCGGTTCTTTAGATAAAGTATCAGAGTGAAGGGACATTTTCACGGAAAGCGTATGTACAAGGAGAAGCCGGAAAGTAAGGGGCATGATGGAAAGGTTAGGTTCGGTGCCCTGCCCGTCGCCCCGCTAGAGAGGGTGACGGAAAAGAGCTAAAAAATGCGACCTTTAATTTTATAGGTCTGAAGGTGATATTGTCAACAAAAGCGTTTGTAATTAAGTACCGGTATGTGTAACGAAATATCTACTGTCATCGCAAAAGTATTCAAGGCCTGTTTGTTCGTCTAAAGACTGATACTTTTTGAGCTCAGTAACTGACAATCTTTTCGCAAATTCCCCCTATTAGCGGTAGTCGGAGGCACTGAACCTCTTTTGGGCATTTCCACGCAACAGCGAAAATCTTGTCCATCCGTTCGACGTGTTTCTTCTCCCTTCTCAATCGCAGTATTTCATTCTTGACCTTCATTTGCATTGTATCCCAAACTGAAATGTAATTATATTGACGCGGTTTCATGAATACTTGACGCAACCACGTCTTGCAATATTCTGCGTGGACGTGCCCCACTAATTCTGAGTGATCCTTCACGAAGTGCCTTCAAGTTCTGTTTATAACAAATTAGCTCCTCTGCATAGTAATCTGCGTAGTAGTAGAATCGAGGGATATCCTCGTCGGATAAAGAGTGTACATTGAAGGCTTGTGCCGAGTTCAGTGGGCTTTTCGACTGAAAAGCGATCGAATACTTGTGATTTCGACTGTACACTAGTTGCGATGTTCGCGTCGGAATTTGTGCCGATGGTTGCGAGTGGTACTCTTGATACAATCGCAAAACCATGCCGTCTAACCAGAACTAAAGGTTTATGACTTCAGACAGTTTTGTATACCTGTTGCTAAAGCTGGGACAGATGTCTTACCAATAGTATGTGTCATTTATGTGTACCTGGAAAAACATCTTCGAATAGACGTGCTGAAAAGAATTGTTCGTGAAGTGTCAGTACCTGGTTTTACGATTCTCTAGGATTGGAGTCAGTGCCTTAATTATTACCTTTTTAGGAAATATTTTGTTAATTATTTTGTGCAAGGGATGTAGCGATGCTACCTTCGTTGTGGGAAATCTTTTTTTTTTTTAATGATGTAACGACCAAAAAAATGTAGCATCTATGTCAAACCAAGTCGGCAAGTTCAGACAGAATCAATTTGAAACTGATGCGAGACTGTGTTGGACATTTTCAGTTAAAATCTGCGAATGTTAAAAAATTGAAAGAAATCTTGGGCGTTTGTTTTCCGTATGTCTTGATTCGCCGTTATGGGAAGGAAACCTGCTATGATTTGATGTCATTTGCGTTTTTATGGCCTGTTAAGGAGTTTTCGTTTTTATTATTTCGTTGATTTTTTAACTGATTTGAGAAACAATTTTGTAGCAGCATTTTTATGTATGACTGACGATCAAGTCTGCTGCAGGAATAATATTACGGTTTTTGAACACCAAAGAATCCATCTGTGTACTGATGTCATCTAGAATGAATTGTTGACAAGAAGAAAGTTATGATAGGTAAAAGTCGCCGATACGATGGTTATGGATGAACTTACGCTGCGCCGCGAACAGTGCTTATGAATTCTTTGTTATCACGATTAATCGGCGGCCATTCAACGATGTGTTTGTTGAACATTCCTTATGCGAGGTCTCGCACCTCTGTCTTATTTTAATCAACGTGAATTTGTTAAGTCGAAAGATGTGTTATTTATTTGCACAATGATATCATAGGAGTCCAAATGTTTTAATACTTGAAGAATAAAATGGTGTTTTTCATTAATAATACAGAAAAATCGCTGAGATTTTTTTTTATTTCGTACCATTTCCTTTCCGATTTTTTTAAATTTTTTTTAGTTAAAGTTTCTAAAATAATACAGTACAGGCTCTCGAAGTTATGGTGAGGTCAAAATATTATACAAGGAAGGCTAAAGGCACATTTTTTTTTATTTTTTTTTACAGCTACTTGCTCCTTCCATTACCAGCTGAGATTGAGACATGCCTGTGAATAGGCAGTGTGCCTTCCACAATATTTCTAAAATGGTCTGAAATAAATGAAAAAAAAAAAAAAAAATTAGACCCAACATTAACAATCAAAGTTAACTGGGTCGAAAAATTGCGTTTATCGTAGGTTTACATTTTGCCCTGTAGGCTCCCTTGCCCAAGCCCAATGAAATGACAAAACAACTTTATGTAAAAAGTGCAAATAAAATGAAAAATTGGCGATGTGAAGATAGGGGAAAATTGCACAGAAATAAGCTGCATCGATCCATCTCGTCTTTCCCTAGTACCTCTTTCCTCTTGTGCGGATCTACGGCACGAGACATGGATGAAGCAGCAGGTGATAGGCAACCCCGAACATTTGTGTGTAAGTATGATTGCCTATCTATGCAACGCTTAATGTTGATTGCTTGCACGGGTCTTCGGCCTAAGTAATGTCAGTTCGTTGGTGACCTTTGGCAATATTTTATGACTCACTCTTCTAAAGTCAAAAAAGTCGGAAAATAGTAAAGGGTGACGGATGTGTTGAGTGAGTGAGAAAGCAGACAAAAAAAGAAGTCGATAAGTAACGGTTTTACGCGCCATTGGCGCCTTTTGTGAAAGTGGTCTTAGGCTGGTCTTTGGTCTTGCAAGAAAAGCTTGCCATCGGTAATGGCCTGAAGTGTTACCGGCTGAGCACGGAATCTCTTCGCTTAATATCAAAATGAGATTTAAATGCTACCATTCCAGAGACAGAACCAATCGCTTTTAATAGTTGATTCAACACGTTCAGCGTCCACATCATGTTTATTAATATTGGTATTTTTGTCTGTTTGTTTAATCAAGCGAGATAGTTTTTAGTAGCATTGTTTACAGTACCGCTAATCGGCTATCTCGGCATTGGTATTTCATACCGTTAATATGCCACGTACCGGTAACTGCGAATTATTACATCGCGTTTAGGTTTAGTTTAATTAGGACGTCTTCGCCGGTACACTGTGGTGCTAATCAAGTTATGAAAGGAAGGCTTACTACGCAGAATTCCTAAGGAACGGCTTAAAAACTCATTACATCAACAATAAAATTATGATTACTATTATTTTTTCTTATTTTTTTCGAAAGCGCGATCAATGTTGATATTGATAATTGTTCTCTTCAATGAGCATGGCCATGACAATCTCAGTAGCGGGGCTTTTACTGTAGGCCTACTGGTTACAGACCGAATGGCAAACACGAGACTGGCCTGAAAGCAATCGCGCACATCGGCGCGGCGCGGCGGATAGGCGCGTTATTTTGATTAACACCTGTTCATAGCGACGGATCAGCGGACAATTTACTTTTGTTCGGCAAGACCGTTCACAGCTATCTTATCTCTTTCGTTTTTCGCGACTGGCCTTCGCCGATTCTTTTATCTGTCTCTTTTGAGTTATGAGTCCGGCTCAGTTCCCAACCGGAAAGAAAGGCGGGATTTGATCTGATAGAGTTAATCTCTTCCAAGGAAAAAAAACAATAATCCGAAAGTTCTCATCATAGACATTCTTGACGTTTTGAAGGGTGTGGAATCGAAAAATATGAGCGATCTATGATGTCATAGTGGCAATGACATCACCGGCGAATGATTCATCGTAGCGGTAGGAGAAAGAAAACGGTAGAGGGAGGGAGAGGGAGAGGAGAGAGCGCGTTGCAGTCGCAATCCCATTCCGGGCCGGGCACGAGCTGCGGTACGGTGCGGTGACTGACGTGACGTTCAAGTGCCTGTGTGTGTATGTGTGCGTGTTGTCAGTGTGTGTGAATGTAGGTGAACCTTAACCATGGCGGGCCAAGATGATATTGGAATCGGTGATTTTGTCCTTTTGGACGAAATCACCCTGGATAAGTTTATGGATAACCTCGAGAAAAGGTGAGTTTGACGGTGAGAAGGTGCGGCATTGTCAATAAAGTTTGTTGTGTGACAAGGGCAATGTTGATATATGCAGGGCATCTCGGCTCAGAGGGCGTGGCTGTTCTTGTGGCATCTGTACCTTTCTTTTAAATGCAATTTTTCAGTGTTACCGCTTAATAGTTTTTCAATAATCCTTGACGATTGGGAGTGACCTGTTGGCACATTTTAAAGACCCATTACACCTGTATCGTATGTTTACCTTGGTTCTGCCGGGAACATAACCTTACCTCCTGTCATATTTATTTTATGTAAATACCTCGAGAAGTATGATCCATCGAGGATACCTGATTCTTTTCTAGTCTTTCTCATGAATCTTACATTTTACACAGTATAACCTTACTCTCAATGCATTTTAACTACCTTATTAGCCTAGAGTACGTAATGGTTTTAATTTTGGTTTTGAAATTTCCCTATATTTAACCAGAAAGCAAATGGTTTCCATGCTCACAAGCAAAGTCTGAAAATCAATGGAAGTTTGAACCATTCTGTTTATGTTGCCTGTGAATGCCTTTTCCAGAAGTATTATGTTTGGTAAGGGTCAGCAGATATCTTTCTCCTGCTCGTCCCAATTCCTAGTTTTGATGATTTTGTTTGGGCGATGTATTTGGTCAAACAATTTAGATTATGTGTATTCCAAGGTGCGGAGAACAACTTACCTAGCTCAGTAACCCTTTTATAGCTTCTGTTGTTTGGCATTAAATAACCACATTTGTTTAAAAACAGGTATAGCTCTATTTCCACCACATATCTAACCACTCTGTAATAGAATGGCAAAGCTAAACCATCATGATTTGTTTTATCAGGTTCAAAAATGGAAGAATTTACACATACATTGGGGAAGTATGTGTGTCTGTTAATCCATACCGCCTCATGAATATATATGGACAAGATTATGTGAATCAATACAAAGGTCAGTTGAAATGATGTTACCTTATGAGTTGAGTTTTACCTGTACTAAATGTTTGTCTCCTTTACAGGGCAAGAGCAGTTTGCAAATCCTCCTCACATATTTGCCATAGCAGATGCATCCCACAGAGTAATGAAACAGCAGGGACGAGATACATGCATTGTTATCAGTGGGGAATCTGGCAGCGGTAAAACTGAAGCTTCAAAAATTATCATGAAATACATAGCTGCTGTGACCAATGCATGCAATCAACAAGAGATAGAAAGGTAAGCTATCCTTCATATGTCAATTATGTAACATTCCCAAAGGGTGGGCTGTCCTAAAAATAGCAAATAGAGTCTGTGTGATGTGTTATGTAACAATGGAATTGGGAACTCTCAGAAAAAGATAACATTGCAAGGTTTAAAGCCACCTTGATATGTAGTTTATGGTGCATGTAAGACCTCATTAAACAACAGTTTATATCTGTGCTTTTGGCCAATGCTGGCATGACTGATAAAATTTTTGTTTTGGTCGGTTCGTCCGGAAGTGGGCTTTAAAAAGTGACGACGTTTTTGGGCGGTCCTCAGGAAAGCCCGAGCCCTCCGACAAACTTTCAACCTCACCCATTTTAAATTCAATCGAACCTAATCTCAACAAGTAACTCCCCTCTATAACATTATTTACTCGTCGTGCTTGATTGTACTTTTTTGTGTACAGAGTAAAAAACGTTCTTCTTCAGTCCAACTCAATCTTGGAAGCATTCGGGAATGCCAAAACCAACCGGAACGACAATTCATCTCGCTTCGGTAAATACATGGATATCAATTTCGACTTCAAAGGAGACCCAATCGGTGGAGATATCACGAATTATTTGCTCGAAAAGTCAAGAGTCGTTCTGCAACAGCCGGGAGAACGCAATTTCCATTGTTTTTATCAGGTGAGCAGCTTTCTTTGCAATGGACGGAATGTTTAGAGAAAAACGTTTCAACACCTCGGAAACCAAAACACGGTTTTGGTTCGGCCGTATCACCCTTGCTAGATAACTCAAATTTTTTTGGAGTACTGAAAAAGTTGTCTCTTTTGAAAATCATCTGAATGTATTTTGACTTTATTTCAGATGCTGAGCGGCTGCAACGACGCGGAGCTTCAGTCACTCAAATTAGTTCGCGATCCCACCAAGTACGCTTACACTGAAAAGACGGGTCCGCGCGCGGGAAGTGAAGATCGCGCGGACTATCGGGCCACGGTGTCGGCCTTCCGCACCCTCAAGTTTACCGAATCGGATACCGATACCGTGTGGAGAATATTAGCTGCCATCCTTCATCTGGTGAGTCGCGCCAGTTAAGACCAAGGCCTTTGCCTCTTAGGCAACCAATTCCTGCGCAGGGAGCCCTCCCGAAAACTTTATACCCAACATTTTTAGTGCGAAAAATTGTCATGCGGACGAGACTAGCATAGACTCCAGGACTAAAGTCCCCGGTTCGCCGCGAATACACTGTAAATAAAAATAATCAAGTACTGTAAATTTAATGTGGAATTTGCC
>Ga0058701_10003127_pt1 | contig 12960 bp, 7 predicted proteins | sample AgamicOrMae_FD_97039 | JGI IMG/M metagenome (GOLD analysis project Ga0058701, IMG submission 97039) | Agave microbial communities from Guanajuato, Mexico - Or.Ma.e | ecosystem: Host-associated > Plants > Phyllosphere > Phylloplane/Leaf | place: Guanajuato, Mexico | collected 2012-06-04
GCGCCATGGCAGTGGAGGGCGTGTCCCTAGACATTCCCGGCCCGCACCAGTCGCGAGCCCGGCTGGAGCTGACTCATGGTCGACTGGCGGCTGGAGCTGGAGTTGAGGCTCGATTCTCCGACAAGGTGGACGCTCATGCGCAAAGCCATAGGATCTGAGAGACCAGATCGCTCCGACTGAACCTTGGAGTGACCGATTGGCGTCCTGATCAGAGTTCTCCAAGTTTGATATGCTGATCAATAACGAAAAGTATGCCGAGACATAGGACTCGAGTTTCATCTTGTGCTTTGGCTAGCCAAATTCAATGAGTATTCCTATCAGTTGACACATCTGATTGTTGAAAGGGATTGTACAGTTATCGATTGAGAATCAAGTGGAGTTAGTTAAGGTCTAGTCATCTTGATGCCCTAAATTGGGGACATATCTCTTGCTCTGTTTCTCTGGGTGGAAATATTTCTGCCGTAGACAAAGGATGGCAGTGCAGACTTGATGATGGGGGCGGATCTTGGCCGAATCCCAGCGCATAAGAAGGCATCCAAGAAATCGTCACCACGTTCTCCAAGATAGACTCCAAAGGAGGTTTCTTCAGATAGGTCTAGAATAATTAAAGATGTCACCTATCGGGATACTAGTTATCCTGTTGCTTTCTTTCTCTCAATCGAATTTCGCATCCACCAAGAAGCTTCCCTCGGAGGACAAGGATTCGAAGATTCCTCAGCCAGCAGAACGGATCAGAAACGAGCCCGAGTCAGTTTGGGTTGAATTCATACAACTTGCGCTTGATCACAAGCCCCTCAATCTTGGTCAAGGATTTCCGGACTTCGCAGCACCTCAATATTTAGTTGAGTCCTTACACAATGCAACACGTCAAATCGATGGTGACGAGAACTACCAAAAAAACGTTCTCACTCACCAGTACACACGGTCATTTGGTCATCCAAGGTTGGTGAAAGCGTTGAGAAAATATTACCACCAATTTAGAGGCTTTGATCAGTTAAATAATGAGAAGGAGCAAATCTTGGTCACTGTTGGTGCCTACGAGGCCCTATTTTGTTCAATAATGGCATTCGTGAAGCCAGGCGACCGAGTTATCCTCATCGACCCTGCTTTTGATGCTTACGCTCCCATGGTCAAGATGGCGGGCGGTGAGAGTGTATACGTTCCCCTAGTGCAGCAAGACAAAACCGGTGGTGATAATATCACAACCGAATCACTTCGCTTGAATATGAAAGATTTAGAAAACAAACTTTCAGATGGTCGAACCAGCGTTCTTGTCTTGAATACGCCAAATAATCCATTGGGAAAGGTGTTCTCCAGAAGCGAACTAGAGGAAATTGCTAAGCTATGTGTCAAGTTTAACATACTAGTGATATCGGATGAAGTATATGAGCAATTCTATTACGATTCGAGCCAGCATATGAGTATTGCGACTCTACCGAAGATGTGGGATAGGACAATAACGATTGGTAGCGCGGGCAAAACCTTCAGTGTTACGGGCTGGAAGATCGGTTGGGCCATGGGACCTAAACACCTGTTGCGCTATTTGCAACTAGTTCACCAGACTGCAGTCTACACGGTTGCAACTCCATTGCAAGAGGCAGTTGCGAGGTCATTTGAGCATGAGATGAATAATCTAGCCAAAGGGAATGAGTCTGGAAATCTATATTGGAAAGAACTAAGAAGGGATTTGCTGAGAAAACGTGACAAGATGGCGGAAGTGCTTTTGAGAGCAAAATTGGAACCAATACTGCCCGAGGGAGGATATTTTATGGTCGCGAACTTCTCCCCTCTGGCAAAGATATTTCCTGAATACAACTCAGAAGGAATGTCGAACAAAACTGGAGCAATTAACAGCAATGATTACAAGTTTGCTCGTTGGCTATCGCGAGTTAAGCATCTACAGGGCATCCCAGGAAGTGCATTCTACTCTGAGGAAAACAAAAACTTGGCCGAGAATCTAATCAGATTTTGCTTTATAAAAAGTGACGAAACTTTGAGTCGATTTGAAATACTTGTTAACAATCTAATATCTGATACTAAGCCAAATATAAATGATTAGAGAAGCAATCTAAGATTGCGTCTCAAATTTCACTTTAGTCCGAGGGTGGTGTCAACTCAGAAAGATCGGTCAACGATTTTCTAAATCTATTCCTTGATCACTGACTACTTGAATCATTAGCTAATTGGTAGAACCTTGAATTGGATTGTGCTAATAGTTCATCCGGTTTTCCTTCTTCCACCGATCTGCCCGCCTCCATCACAACGACACGATCATAATCCTGGATGGTCTCTAGTCGATGAGCAATTGTGAGAATTGTCGAATTGCGAAATTCTTTTCGTATTGTCTGCTGAATCAATGTATCTGTCTCGACATCAACTGCAGCAGTTGCCTCGTCGAGAATCAATATCTTACTACGCCTTAGAAGAGTCCTAGCTAGACAGAATAGTTGCTTCTGACCAACACTGAAATTGCTACCACCCTCAGAGACTTGATGGTCTAAACCAGACGGCAGTTGGCGTAGAAAGGATCCCAGATGGGCTAAATCGATTGCACGCCATATCTCATGGTCTGGGTATGATTCGGTTGGATCGATGTTTTGACGTATTGTTCCAGTGAAAAGTATTGGCTCCTGTGGTATGATAGACAATTTCGATCTGAGCACCTTGAGGTTGATGTGGCCAATATCAACGTCGTCAATCACAATTCGTCCCTCCTTGACATCCAAGATCCGGAACAGAGATAAGGTTACGGATGATTTTCCAGCTCCAGTGCGTCCAACCAAGCCAACACGCTCATTTTGCCGTATCTTCAGGTCAAATTGATTCAAAACCAAATCGAGTTCGGGTCGGTAACGAGCACTGTATTTGTCGTAGTAGATCTCTCCTCTGGCAGGCCAATTTGGATCCGATGGCTCCTCTTCATCATCGGGCTCTACAGGTGTTCTGGTGTACTCCAATAAGCGCTCTACGCTAACAACATTGGTTTCGTAATCGGAGTATGTCCTAACTAGAAAGCTCAATACTTGGGTTACTGTCAGGGCATAGGTGACGGATAGACCTGCTATTCCAGGAGAGATGGCGTCACGCGAGGAAACGGCCACCATCGATGCTACGAGCACAACTATGAGGCCCAAAAATTCCAATCTGATTGCTAGCCAACGTGATGCAACGAATCCAATGTAGTATGAGGCGTTATTCACATCAACACGATGGTTCGATTCTAAAATGAACTCTTGAGTTACTTTGAAAGCCCTGATGCTTGAGGCTCCACTGATTGTCTCGCTGAAATGTGAATAAATGGGAGATTTTGTAGTTGACTCAATGCGTTTCAATTGACGTGATGTGGATATATAGAACATTTGAAATAGGAAGTATAAAAGAACTATTGGCGCAATGAGTATTATGCTGTAGGCTGAGCCAACTGAGATCAGTATGAGAGAGGTGACGGATCTAAGCGCTATCACCATTAATAACCGCACATTGAAACGTATGGTCATATCTACCACATCGATATCCTTTGAGAATCTGTTAATTATACGACCCGATGGCGTAACGTTGAACCAGGCTAACGGTGCCCTTAGGACACGTGAGAGCATCTTGTTGTGCAGCATATGAGAGCTACGAAGGCAGGCAATATTCAACAACACGGTGGATATGATCACACAAAATGATTCACCCAAACCAAGACCAGCATACACTCCCAGTCTAAGGTCACGTAGTTTGGGATCTGTTCTCAATGTTTCATTCAGGGCATCATTTGACCAATCACTAAGCCAAAGATTAGACGTCAGGGTGAACGCTGATGAGGCAATATAGATCGCAGTCGCAATCACAAAATTCAATCCCATGGCACGGATGAAGTTTCTGTGTACCTCAAGACCAACTGAGCCAACTTGCGTGGCCTCTTGACCCGTGAGACCTCTTGATTCATCTCCGTTTTGGCCGCTTCTAGTCTGAGCTCGACCAAATGAACTCACATTGCCTGCCAACCCATCTTGACGCAAACCTTCTTTCTTGGCAGCCATGAGCTCCTCTTTCTTGCTCTCTTCCAGTCGATTCTTAGTCTGCTCCTCCTCGAGCCTCCTCAGTTCCTGGGTAACCAGATCAATCTGGTCGCTAACTGCAGCGGCTAAACCTTTCTTCGCTGCTTTGTCGGTGTTAGTCTTGTTCTCCAGGAGATATCGCACCAACAATTGCGAGAACAATCCGCGACTCTTCAATAGATTCTCATAAGAGCCCTTCTCTGTCACCTTGCCTTCTTTGAGCACTATTATGTAATCCGCTTCCGGTAACACCGACAGTTTGTTTGTAACCAGAACACGGGTTCTATCTCTGAGTATGCCCTTCGGTCCAATGACATTATCAAAGATGTGTCTACCGACATGAACATCGACGGCGTTCAATGGATCATCCATTAAGTATATATCGGTATCGGCGTACACAGCACGAGCCAAGCTGACGCGCTGTTTTTGGCCGCCACTTAGATTGATTCCTTTCTCACCAATTTCAGATTGATCTCCGTTCTCCAAAGTTTTCAAATCAGGAACCAAGGCACATGCGTCCAGAACACGTTGGTATTTTTCTTCATTCTCTACCTTATTGAAGAGGATGTTATTCTTGAATGTTGTATTCAAGATCCAAGCCTCTTGGGGAACATAAGAGATACTCGCCTGCTTATCCAAGAAGATGTCTCCGGTGACTTTTTCCAAGTCACCCAAAATAGCGGATATAAGTGAGGATTTTCCAGAACCCACTGGTCCTACAACTGCTACCAGCTTACCACGAGGTACTTCCAAATCAACCTCATCTATAACAATCTCACCATTTTGGTCCCATTTGAAAGTTCCATTGACTATTTTGATAGAATTTTTATCGCCTTCGATCTGTTTCGTAGCATCTGGATCTATTTCCTGTCCCTCCAAGAACTTGTTGACCCTTCGAACAGACACTAAGAACATTGATAAATTTGTTAGCAGCATAGGCAGTATGGCAAGTGGTATCCTTATAATGTTGAATAGTGAAAGCGAAACGAATACTTTGTTCGCATCTAAAACATTGTTTATGTCTATCAGCACAAAGGTTGCAAAACTGGTGAGGGCCACAATGAATGGTAAACAGGTGAAAGCAAAAGTGATCGCCGCCGAATACCAAGTCTGTCTTGTTAAGTAATAGATTTCTTTATCTCTAATTGCCTCAGCACGTTTCCTGAAAGACTCCTCCCAAGCATGAATTTTGATTATCTTTATACCATTCACAGTTTCTGAGAGAAGCTTTATACGTTGATCTTTGTAGCGCATCACAAGTTGTTGTAGAGTTCTCATTTTGTTAGTGATCCAGATGTTGAACGGTATATTGATTATCATCACACCAAGACCAGCAAAGATAGCAATACCAAGTTGTTGGTACAACAGGACCATACTAATAGTTAATTGAAGCGGAGCTGACCAAATGCTATTGATGTTCTGAACCAAATCCGCGACCCTCTGTGTGTCTGTAGACATTAAGTTGACAATCTCACCAGTCGTATAATGTTTGCGGCCTTGATTTGAAAGTCTGAGAGTTTTTCTATAGACGGCGGAAATAAGACAAGTCTTAATGCGCATAACATTGACGTTAGTTATGTACTGTTCCCGATTATCAAAGAGAGATTGTGACATTGACATGAGGAACAATCCGCCTGCATAGAGGCTACCCCTCCAAGATGGTTCAGCAGGAGTAGATATGAATGTGATAATTGAACTTAATAACAACGGACTAGCAAAGGTGAGCAAGCTTGAGATAAGTTTGAAGATTGAGGCAGCCAATAGGTAGGGCCAGAAAGTCTTGACTATTATCTTGGTGACGGCAACGTGTTTGCCACCTTCGTTGGGATCACTTTCCGTCGGCGCTTTTTTCTCATTGGACCTTTCATATTTCTTTCCTCTAGCGCCCGAACTTTTTTCATTTGACTCTAAATTGTTAGAAGGCCCATTCAAAAGGGGTGAAGTCTTATTGATGCTTTCTTGATTATGCGCCTCGTTATCTGTGATAGCATTGGTGTCTCCAAACGGAGTCAAGTTGGCAGACTTGCCTTGTTCGCTTACGGCTTTCTGGATAGCCGGGAGAAGGTAGCAATCAAATTTCTGAGAAATTATCTCAGTTCTCTCTCCTGGCTTAATTGAATAGAGATCTTCCTGTGTCAGAGCCCTCTTGTAGCCCAGCCAGACGAGTGAATTCAGCCACCAGAAAGTTATCTGAGATAATATAGAGGCTTCGTTCTCTGGGGATTGATTGCGGTAGTCTTCACCTGTCAAGATGAACGGATGCTTAGCCTTTTCATCAGCTATGCAAGATAAGACCAATTGTATGATAACTATTGGGGTTGAAACTATCCGGATTGTGCTTTTCAATTCGGAGTAGTTCAACTCCGCTACGCTATGGGCAAGATTGTCTTTATGATCATGGAATGTGAATAGGAGTATTGACCTAAAGTTGACTATGCTCGTAATAGACATGAGCAACCAAAATATGAATAGTAGGCCACTAGTGTGTAAACCGCGATTCCGATGGAGGACATTCAGGCTGAACGCTAAAACGTAGGTGAGTGATTTGATAATCGGAGTGACATAAAATACTGGGCTCTTCGAATCAGGGTCTGACTGTACATCAATCAACTCTGCAAGACTAAGTAAACATAATACTGTTGAAAGAAAGGGCTTGAACAGGTTCAACAATGTGACGGGTATGTAGCGGCGCTCCGATTTGTACATACCGATAATCTCTACCGGTGCTAGCATCCAGAGTATTATACATGGTAGCCAGACTAATACGGTCTCTTGAAAACATGGAGTGAAATCCGGATGTTCTTCGACGTTCCAAGTAAGGTTGTGTTGCCACAAGGGAGAGCCGCAAAACGATTCCATCATTCCAGCTATATCGACCAGAAAAGTTTGTGACCTTCTAAATGCCAATCATTGATTAATTTAATAAGAGTATCCTGAGTCTAGATTTGTCAAAATGTGGAATTCTTCAATGCTATGTGACTAGCGCCCACATTTGGTTACTCACCTCGCTCAACACGCTCGCTCATTCAATCTCTTATCTCCTCTACACCTCTACTCCGTCACTTTCTCGGTAATCCACACTTCAAGAATTTCGATAGTAATAATGCGGCCAGCGAAACACTGTTTCCTGCAGTTTATAGAGATTCATCCATCAGATATCATCTACGAGGAAGATTCATACTTTTATTACATTTATACGGAGCATGTACACAATCATCTTCTAGAGGAGTGCGTATCTAGGCCTCAACCGGCTTCAGATTATTACGAACAACATCGTCGACAATGATCTCGATCGTGACTGATGGGTCCTGGTTCATTCTTGTGAAATCTTGAACTGCCTCGGTACCAGACCTGAAATCAAGGACACGCTTGTGGATCCTAAGCTGATACCTAGACCAAGTTTTGGAGCCTTCACCACATGGAGTTTTCCTTGTCGTGATCCTCAAGGTCTTTGTGGGCATCCTAATCGGTCCGTATACTTGCAACTCTTTCTTCTTGGCGGCTGTTAAATAATCTGTGACAACCTTCTCCACTGATTTAACATTGGTACCAGTGAATGTGAGTCTTATCTTGTGAGGATTATCCTCAATCCTGGGCTTCTTCTCCATTTCCATCTTAGATGACCTAGGACCGCAGTATAAATCAGAGAAAGAAACCAGTTGATCAAATTGGTATCCGAAGTTACGTCTTGAAGGATGGCCAAGGGATAGTCCAGGTCAGGATTAACATCTAGGATAGACTAGTGATAGAAGTTTGGGATCCGAGTGCCGGGGCAGCAGCGGATGGTGTGCAATGTGCGGACTGATCGACGCTCAGCGCGCAGGCGCAAATCACTAGCACCCCTACTCGTTAAAAAATTTTGAGTCACTCTGTCCGTGGCGCGAAATCCGAAGCTGCCGCCAAAAACCTCAATTTCATCATATTGACCTGATCCTATTCGCGTCCCACCTAGTATATTATCAAAAATTGTATCATTTCGAAATAGAACGTTAAAGATTGCAATGAAAGATCCAATCATACCCCTGAAAATAGACTAGACAGGATACCCGAAAGATCTCTTTCTCAAACCAAGCTTGAAAAAGACAATAACATTTCATGCTCCAGACTATTTGCACTATTACCGTCCCAGTTATCGGAAGCATATGTCACCAAGCCAAAAAAATTGAGATTCAACGTGAACCATGGATCCCCCGCATCCTTTCGTTGTCTGGGTCGAGAAGGAACATAATTACGCTAGACCTTGGTACAGGAAACTGAATGCCCAACAAAAATATCCCTGTAGATTAACCAGATTCTTGTATCTCAGAAATTTTCCTCGCCATTTTTTGTCAAAGTATCCGCATGCTTTCACCTCCAATCCAGATGGCACACTTGATGTGGGTGCTCCACCCGATCCGAAGAAAACAACTAACAATGGCGCAGTAAAGGAAGAGCCTATGGAAGGAGCGGAGGATGGTTATTTACTTGTTGAACAAGAAAATAGAGTTTCAGACAAACTCATATCATGTTCCGATGCTGTCACCTCGACTAACGATAACGACGCGATGTCCTTGACGAACGTCCCTGAGCTTGACGGTGAAAAACAGAGAGAGCCAGTACTGGATACGAGCACTTGGACACAACAGATGGATCGACTCTATTTCAGAACTCTACAAATCTTTCAGGAACATTATCTAACTCGTCTTGTCTATGAGAATATGCCTAACGGTCCAATAAGGATGGTAAACTTGCTGGAGAACACTAGTTTACAGTTGAGACATTCATTTGGTAATATTGCAGGCTGGGACAACGACTTGCTGATATGGCTCCACAATCTTTTCACGACCAAGATGCCAATGCACGAGCATCTACAAGCTACCTACCATGAGGTCATGCAATACCTGAGCAAAAAGCTCCCCAAGTTGATAGATAAGTTCTATCCCAATCCCGATCGACCCCTACCATCCTCGATAGCAACGACGCCAATGACATCTGCCGCAACCACACCAGTACATCCGTCCAGTATTGGCGCGACAAGTGCCGGACCCGTCAACCCGACTGGAGCTCCAGGAATAAATTCTTCCGGATCTGGTATAACCACCTCTTCTAGTGGGCTCCCAGCGACTGGGCAGAGGTCTAGGCACTCATCCATGAGCCATCATCATTCAAATTCTTATAATACCATGTCTTTAGAGGATGACCCTGCTGCGAGATTCGTTATGGAGAGTGGACGACCAACGCCTCGTCGTCTAAGCTCTAATCCATTGATTCTATTAGTTCCGAACGGACCAAGCATACCCTCTCAGCCGATGACTCCGCGTATGGAATACTGGAAGAATCTTCTCTCCTCCATGGGCCAACTGATCAACGTAAATGTTCCCTATAGGGCGGATCAGGCCGCAGCGGATGTATTACAAGTTATCAAAGCCAGCGTAAGAGATAAGTTGCGCGATACAATGAGGAAGAAGTTCAACGAAACTAGACCACTCTTACTCGTTGGCTTCAATCACGGTTCCCTCATAGCAATTCATTGTGCGTTGGAGAATCCAGGACAAGTCGCCGCGATCATTTGTCTAGGGTTTCCAATATCAGCCATAAATGGATTCAGGGGTGATTTAGATGATCCCATACTAGAATTAAGTGTCCCAGTGCTCTTCGTAATCGGGCAGATGGCCACGAGTTCGACCATAGGCTCCCTCGAACGACTGCGTGAGTCAATGCCTAGGAGTGACACTGGTCTTGTAGTTGTTGGTGGAGCCAACGATAGACTGGTTGTATGTTATAAAAAGAAAATCAACGACGCCATAACTCAGTACCACGTAGACAAGAGTATTGCTGATGAAATATACGAGTTCGTCAGTAGTATAAACTTACAGCCGCCTGATGACTATTATTAAACTGTGTTCGTAGCCCAGAATCTCAATCTGGTACATTATCGTACTTTTACCAATCAAGGGGTTATCTTCTATTCTCTGTCGTACATTCTGAGTTCTTAACGCCGTCTGCATCGAATTTTGTTCCTTCTCATAGTTCTACGATAGAGTTATAAGAGGTGTCGAATTACCAAGCGCTCAGTAAGGATTATCCAGAGATTGAGTTCTAGATTAGGAGCAGAGTTGGGCCTGATGAATCCTGCGGCTCTAACTGATGTTTCGACGACGTTGATCACCAGGTAGGATTCATCTCGCAACCAGTCTTGACAAAAAGATCTTAGGACTGCTAGATGATTTGTAGAATTAGCCCATTTGAGCAAACCACAGCATGATTTCACGGAATGTGCGCAGATGATTGATCGAAGCTTTCGTACCGACATGCTCGCTTCCGGATCCGGCATTATTGTCTTAGATCTATCGGTAATTCAATCGAATCTTCTAGAAAATTCAAACTAGCTAACAGCTTGATCCACTCGAAGTTTCGAAGCTGGCCTCCAATCTTCGAAGACTCGCAAAACAATAAAACCAACTTGGAAACCTACACCCAAGCTCCTGTTAGTTAAAGTTTGAGAACTAGAATCGCCGGCATCGCTTTCGTTTTGTGTATGAACCTTTCATCATGCTAACGGTCACCCTATGAGCCACCTCAATCCTGACGAGGGCTGTCCACGATTACACATATGGTCTCGAGGAATTCTCCGACATATACACGCGACCCGACGTTTTTTTTGCGCAAGCCGGAAACTACAAGGCCTGCTCAAGGGCTCTCATGCGCAGAACCTTTTAATCAACTCAAAGCTCCCGGTGAGACCGTCCCACCTGTCAAGTCAAGCAACCTTAGTCCCCAGTCGACACGAGACAATGAAGAGTCTGAAAAGATTTCTACCATATGTCTCGTCTCCACTTACACTAAACCGTCTGAAAATACCGTCAGGATGGGGGCACTGAAATCTCGCCTGCTCGTGCACGTCCTCAAGCCTATTTGGTTTTCATGCACATTCTACATGTAGTCCAATGCTTGAATGACTCTTCTACAAAGGTTGGATATCGTAGATAGGTGGGTTCCTCCGGCCAAGTTAGAGGAATAGGAACTGTTGAGGACCCATCTTACTATGACGACCCTCATGATATGGAGCTAGGTTGATAGAATTAAGAAAGAAACGCACCGATTTCAACTTGCGGGGAATATTTTGCAATTCCGGTCTTGCTAGGTCAAAATTTAATCAAGAAAAACTATAACAATTCATAGACTCCTCCACAAAGGTAATACTCATTTAGCAGTAACTTCATATCAAATTCTAACTAGTTGATAATCCGAAAAGTTCCTTGATACTATCGTTCATGGAATACTGAACGGCAAACAATGGCACGACGCGAAGATAATTTATAGATAGTCCTCTGTACAATCCTCTGGTTATTCCGTTCTCATGATAAATCAATTTGAGAGTTTTGAAGGCGTTTTCACTGAATCTTGCGGTGTCCGAGCTCAACAGCGCCAGCTGCATTCGTCTTCGTGTGACATCCAAGGGATATCCAACTGTATTGGCAATAGCTGCCGAAGCTGCTGCGAACAATAATCTTGATTGCGTTTTCAGAGTCAGCTCGCCGGTCTTTGGATCACGTTTTCCAAATAACTCCGGATTTCTCTGTAATGCGATTCGTTTCGATGAATCAACCGTGTAAAAGTTGCACGCGTTATATGGTATCATGGCAATGAGTGTAGCGGACATGCCTCTATATAATGCCTTGGTGCCGCCCTCATTCTTGAAAGCATGAATCAGAGTATTCAATATCGCCGACCGACTGGGGCCGGCCAGCGCCCCTGTAGAAATTGCAGACGCACCTGTTGACTTGACTGAGAAAGTTAGTCTGGCTCTAGCCAAGTCTAAAGGATATGTCACAATCACCGCCGTACCACCAGCGGCACCTCCAGCAAGTAACTTTTGGATGTGATTTGCGTGGCCGGCTTGAGATTTGAGCATGGGTCCAAATACGCTAGTCTTATAGAATTCGAATGAGAAAAACTGAATCCCAGAATACGGAAAGATTCTTATCGCTTGAGCACCGTTTCCTTTGTAGAGTCCCCAGAAAGATTCGTTCTTGATCATATTCCTCAGGCCACTAACGACACCAAGATCCTTGTAGGCTGCGTTCTGTGCCTGGACAAGGATTTTCATTCGATCTAGTGGGGCTACAGCAGTCTTGGCACATATACCAGCTATGCCTGATGCATTTATTGAGAGGTTTGTTTATGATTAATTAACTGAAAGAACGAGGATGAGATAATCGAGAGATTCATCTCTCATACATACCTCCGGCCAGTAGACTCCTCAAGACGTGATTTGCCCGTCCCAATGAGGGCGCCTGCTGCTGTAGTGCCGAAGCACTTGGGGTCGATTCAAGCTTCAACATCACTGCCCGTATTGCTGATTTCTGTTGTCGATTCGAGGATCAATCTCTCTAGTTGTAGCTCCTGCTCCGCTCTCGAGGTACTGATGTTTTTCAAAATTGATCTATAGATATTAGCCTCTCCAATATAGAATAAATTCATAAATAGTTCAAGTCCAGCTCCACAGACAAAGAATATCCCATAGTGAAAATATGGCGATTGTTTGAGCCTACTAAGAGATTGCATCTCTGCTTGAGGATGACCACCTAAACTTGGAGCCTTCTTTCACGGTTCTAGCATCAAGGAGAGTTGGAGGTGGAGGTGGAGGTGGAGTATGTAATGGAAACGCAAGTGGAAGATCACAGTTGTTAGGTAACGGCGTTCTACTTTCCAAGCTTTGCTGTATTGCTTCGGTAGTGGTAATTTTTCCCCTTGACCAGTTGCTTGCTGTGAAAGTGCTGCATGCAGTTAATCCTTCTACCTGGTCTTCTTCGTTTTCTCCGCTGTTGGTCAAGAAGGCTGAGTCAAGAATCGCAGCCAAGCGAACTTGCTTTTGGCGCAAATAGATTTGTTTTACGTAAACACGCACACGCTTTTCTTCCTCCGCCATAGACCA
>Ga0058701_10003128_pt1 | contig 12960 bp, 3 predicted proteins | sample AgamicOrMae_FD_97039 | JGI IMG/M metagenome (GOLD analysis project Ga0058701, IMG submission 97039) | Agave microbial communities from Guanajuato, Mexico - Or.Ma.e | ecosystem: Host-associated > Plants > Phyllosphere > Phylloplane/Leaf | place: Guanajuato, Mexico | collected 2012-06-04
GCAATATTTTTTGTGCAGATGAGCACCTCGTCTTGTTTCTGCATTCTTGCTACTTCAAAGTGGATCGTGCGAAGAAAACGATTGAAAACTACATCACCATGCGATCAAATGAGACCGCTCTTTTCTCTGACAGAGATCCTTTGGGCAAGGACTTAAGTCACGTCTATAAGCTTGGGTAAGTTCCAATGAGCAAATGCTGTATACATTCACAAATGCATCTGCGGTTCAGGCAATCGCGATTCGAAAACCGACCCAGGATGACGGCGCGTACTTCTTCCTTGTTGAACGAAATGTTTGTATTACGTTCTTAAAGTTGATACTGATCTGCTTGGAGAAGAGCTCTAGAATTTGCGTAATTGCGTGTAACCGAGTTTCCCTCAGCTGAACCGAAATCACGCAAAATGCTCCATGGAAGACGTTCCTCCTCGCGACTCCAGGAACGTCCCCTGACCATGAAACGAACCTCTAACAGATTTTTTAAATTTATTTTTAGAATTGCAAAACTGTTTTTGAAGGTTTTTCGTTTCAAAATCTCTACAAAACAAGACGCTTGAACTTTCCGCAAACGACATTGTTTTTCAGACTGACCTTTACAAACAAACAACGACCACGAGAGTCAAAATCGGTTGAAAAGTAATGGACACAATTCAAAATCACTGAGAAATACCTACAGCGTAACAGGATAACTGAAAAAAAATTAGTGTTTTCCCCCTTTTTTGCAGTGCTTTAAAACCATTTAAACCAATGTAAGAATTTCATCGTGTAGAATATCTATAAAACAGAGTTCAAGTTCGTTCTGTAAAATGTTTCGTGAGGTCGCATTTGTAGCTACATACTTTATCCATTTTGCATCTAAAAAGTTTTAAAAGAAATCGCTTTGTAGCATATAACAGAGCCTCTCTCCCTTTAATAAAGCTTTTCAATAAAAAAACTGATCCATCATTTTTATTTTTAGTGAACTGGCCGCGATGCCAAAACTAACGGATGAGGGTTACCGAGTCCTAGTTTACCGTGTGGTGGACACCGATCCTTCCAAGGTGGACTTCTTGCAGGCAATGAAAGCCTTTTTCGCATTCAACGACGTTCGATTGAGCGAAGACGGCATTGTGGCCGGTTATGTCGTCATTTTCGACATGAAGGGAATCACCCTTAGCCATTTGGGATGTGTCACCATTTCAGCCATCAGAAAGTTCATGCACTATATTCAGGTAGGTCCTAATTCAATCAGACATTAATCATGATGCTACTGTTTGAATGGGATCCTCGCGTTAGACCAGCAGCACGAGGTCAATATTGGGGGTTATACTCATGGTCTGGGTTGGAGTGCTAACATCCCCTGGCATTAATAGTCCTTACAATTGTATGAATTCTAGCTTAGTGCTTTATTCTTGCTTAATATGATAGGAATAATGTTAACCTATCCCCAATAACAATGTGGGGTATTCATATTCTATTGGATTATTAGAATCTAATAGGAAATCAATACCTCACATTGATAGGGGTGGTAAGGATATGATTCTTCCCATCATATTGTTAGTCGCGAGGAAGAGGGAGGTGTGCTTTTTTGTTTTGCGAAGTAACTGAAGACGCATTGTCCCTAAAGCTGATTTGATCCGTTGTAACCCTATTTCACATCAGATCAGAGAGATTTGGCCGTTTTCAAAGTAGTAATTATGGTAATAATAATTATTATATCTTCTGTGCAGGAGTGCCACCCTTGTCGGCTGAAAGGCGTGCATGTAATCAATACAGTGTCATTTATTGACAAGATTCTATTGATGGTTAAACCCTTTGTCAAGAGTGGCATTATGAAAATGGTGAGTACTTCATCCAAATTTCGAAGAATTGTGTCCCTTTCATCTTTGAAGGAAACCCACTAGGTTTTACGTAAAAAATATTCAACGTTGTTACTACTGCCTTTGATTTATTGAACACTAATCAGCTTAAATTTATATTTTGGTTTATTCCAGCTTCACTTCCACGGTAGCAATTTGGACTCGTTCTTCAAGTACGTTCCACAAGAGATCATGACGAAGGATTACGGCGGCCAAGCACCCCACGCTGCCCAACTTCACAGTACGTTTTACTTCTATGAGGATGCCTATGACGTTAGCAAAGTTTATTTCGGTGTCTATTCACTAATACAATTTTTCCTTTTTTAGAGGAACAATGGGAAATGATGGCGCGGGACTACACACAGTGGTTCCTGGACGAGGAAAAGATTCGAATTGACGAGTCAAAACGACCCGACGGCAAAAAACCCATCGGACAAATGGAGGGCTCATTCCGAACATTAGCCATCGATTAAATTAGATTTAATTGCTTATGCATCACTGCTAGTCGATGCTAAGTAGCTGATTTCGGACACTGACTTTTTTCCTGTTGCGACGAGTTTCGAAAAAAATCATCGATAAATTATTTTCGTACTGCAACAGGGTGCGGTGGCAACCATATAGGCTACAGCTACAATGTATATTCAGATATGTTGTCAAAATTTATTACTTTTCACTGTTTTGATTTAATGTCAATTATTCTTCTACTGCCTTGCGTGTGCGTTTTACGCAGTGTGATATTCACTGTAAACTGGGATTTTGTAAATAAGCTTCTTTTTACAAAGGTCACAAGTATAAACGTTTATTTTGCTTCATAGACTTTGAAGTTCAATATCGATTGTTATACATACTCAAGTGTACATAGACTTACGTTTTGTACAAAAAAAACAACAAATCATTGCTGTTGAGTCGTTACAACTGAGCAGACACTTGTTTATCGTTGTCATTTTGTTCAGTATGTGCGACCAAACATGAATGTGCACTTTTGTAATGTGCATTGTACTGTACATTTATACTTCGTAAACCATGACAACGGTAAATTACACAGTAAAAATATACACGTTTGAATAAAAACCTATTTTATCGACTAATACGAGCAGACACTCTCTAAAAGTTTAAGTGTAACACATAACTTACTATAATGTTAATATGATAGGCACCAAATAGGAAAGGGCAACACATTCTACTCACATGATAAATTTCCTATGTTCTAAGTAAAACACGCGTAAGTGGAACTCGATATACTAGGAATGGTTACAGGACTAAATTTTGTTTAACGTAGTGCTTCCAGTAAAACAAGTACTACATTGCGTGATTTTACGCGGGAAAACTTAGGCACTGAGGGAGCCAAGGTTTTTAAGATTGGTAGAGTATTTATGTAGGCTTACTCTTTTGGGGTTCGTCGCCTCCTACAATCCTACCTACAGTATACATAGCATGCTTTGCTCTATCAGAAAGGAATGACCGAACATCTCCCGCTAATCCCACCATAGTTCTTAACCTTTGTCTCCTAGCTTCCTCCCTTTCTTCAGGTGAATTATACAGAAGGGAAGGCAATTGCGAGGGATTTTGGGCAGTCATGTACGCGAGCAGATCTTCACTCACTTGTGACTGAGAGGGTGTGGCTGCGGGCACTGTTGGTGCTGACTTTGGATTTGTTGCGATCGGTATGGACGCTTGCGGCTGGCTTCTTTGCAACAACGTTGCATTGGGAATTACAGGGGTTCGCCTACTTTGAAATCTTCTCAGTAAACGTTCTCTCGCAGCTTGGAGATCTTCTGGTTTAATTCTGTTTCTAACGAACGGTTTAGCCGTAGTTGTTGGAGGTAGAGGAATGGACTTGTTCTTCGGTTCTAGACGAACTTCTCCGTCCGAGGAAATAGCTATATTGTGCGGGTAGTACGGGATATTCCACACTTTCTTTTTCTTCTTTTTCGGAGTAGTTGAGTTCGTTGGTGGAGGTGTTGACGTTAAGGGGGCGGACGATGTCGTAAAAGATTCTGGGATTGGAGTGGGAAGGGGCTCATAAGTCGATGGAGTTACTGCCACGTTCGCCGTTGAAGCTCGAGGTAAAGGGGTTGAGGTTGTTGATGGGACATATGAAGTGGAAACCAAAGTAGTACGGGAAATTTCTGTGGTAGGAAGAGTTTCATTAGGTCTTTGAAGTGCAATTGATGGTAATTTGATTGGCTCATCGATGATGCTGGAGGTATTAGAGGCAACGCTAAGATTTGAAGTAGCAGAGAGGTTTCCCGTTGGATTCAAAGGGTCAGGAGTTGAGTTTAGCTTTTTCGAATCTTTCAACAAGGACTCCAACAGAGGGTCAGTGTCATCACTGTTTCGACGAACACGATGGTGCTCATTTGTGTTCTCTTTGTCGAGCTTAGACTTCATCGAGTCTTCCAAAGGGTGAATGTCTTCAGGCAGGCTCTTGATGACTATTTCAGGGTTCGGTGTATCATCTCCATTTCCTGTATTTTCTGTCAAGTACTCTAGAGTATTCATTGGGTCATCTTTCTTCGAAACAGAATGATTCTTGTTTAAAGTTGAAGTTCCGTTGTCTTCCTCCACCGACTCAAGATCCGTTCGCTCCGAAATCGCCTCACTCTGGTTATACAGCGAGGTCGAATTAGATGCGTATTCTAACGGTGGTTTTTCCTCAGCCAACAAAGGTTCGTCCGTGGTGAAAATTTCCATGTTCCCTTCACTGAATCGAATATCGTCTCGAGGTAGTTGCGGATGATCGTCTATTTCTCGAACTTGGTCAGACCCTCCCACACGGCTAGAAAGAGGTTTCCGACGGCTTGGAAGAACGTCTTCACGAGCGGATCGTTTTGAGGGTGTGTTTTGTCGAAAGTGATCCTCTTTCAAAGCTTCAGTAGGATAATATACCGTATCTTCAGATGGCCTGACAAACTCCGATTCAAAGATCTGATCGTTTCTTCGGGTTTCAGGTGTGAGTGTATAAAGGTTGTCTAATCCAGGAGTTTCCGTGGCCGAGGCGCATTCATCCACCACTTGCTCCGTTATTGTTAAGTCTCCAGGAGTGTCACTCCCTCTTCCTGGTGCCTCGTTTGCTTTATAGCTAGTTTCAGTAGCTAAGGAATATTTATCAGAGGTCTCATTGTCTTCGGCCGCCACAATATCGGAATTCCTAACCTCCAGATTTGGTGCTTCATCTAAACCATGATTTTGGCTATTCGACATTTCTGGCATATCGTAGGTTCCGAGTCTTGGAATTCTCATGGTATGAAAATCTAGATTTGGCGGACTACCTGGGTTTATTGGAGGCAAGGCATTTTTTCCAACAGTATCTCCTGTTTGCATCGAAAAAGGAGCATCTTTCCTAATTGCCGATTCAGAAAGATCAGTCGAAACAATAGCAGGTCCATCTCCGTAGTCCATAAAGGGTGCCATCTTTTTCAAGAACTCGTCTTCTTCGACAGAATCCAGTTCATCGGATATCTCTACGCTCCTCGAGTCAGATACAGAATCTAAAACATCACTTATGGCAAGAAAATCTTCATCAACATTTTTGAAGTTCTTGTATAACTCCTTCACGAGACGAGGTTGCTCCTGTACCATCTTGTTCATTGGAGAAACGGGGGATGGCATATTGCTGTCGCTTGGGAAATAGATTCTTGGATCAATGGTAGATGGTCCCGCGTTGCTTTTAGGCGTAGTCCCTACAGCAGGGGGACGTAAAGAAGTACTGGTGGATGGAGTTCGGACTTTCAGGTTGGATAAATCTCCTTGATAGCTTGGAGGCTTGTAAATGAACTTCACATTGGCTTCTAAATTTTCTGGGCCTATTGGAACATGTGGGCTTTGGCTCTGTGATACTTCTTGAGTTACTGAGGGCCCACTGATCGCACAAGGTGATAAACTCGCTGTCGCCACAGCACCATTTTGATGAGCAGGTACATATACGATACCAGGCGTTGCACTTCCCGGAATTGAAGGAACATTGCCTCCGGCAAAAACTGGAGGGTTTTCAGGAATTCCCTGGTTGAGTGACGTCAACTGCTCCAATTCTCCATTATGCAACGGAGGGTCTTCTTGAATAGGTTGCATATTGACAGGGGATATTTGTGGGAATCTGATAGGAGCTGGAACAATATAATCTGGGTTGTTAAAAGGAACGCCCTGGGGAGCCATATTCAAATTTTCAGGACTGTACCCGACACTTTGCGGCATGCTTTGTAAGATATCCTGCAAGGGATAACCGCCATTTTGAGGAACATAAGGTAACCCGGCTGGAATCATTTCTTGCAATGGATCATGAATAGTTTCAGGGATCACACCATTTTCAAGGAAAAAAGGAATGTTTTGACTGGGAATCAAAAATCCACCCGCGGCTGGAAAATGCCGGAAGGACGGTTTAGTTTCAGGAGCAACGTCGACTGCTACAGGATTGCTGTTGGACTGTAAGGAACCAGGAAGCTTACTGGGTACAAGATTATCTGCGGGTGTTTCAAGGGGCACTGTGGATGGTTGAAGGTTGGTCAACTCAGTCGGTACAGGCTCGTATAAAGGTTTATCAATGGGAATGGTGGATCGATTTGGGTCAGCTATCTCAGGTGGTTCAAGTGTCTGTAACGATTCTTGATGGCCCACAGTCGTTCGTTGAGAGCTATGTGACTCATCGAGTGAGAGAAGTTGCGCAGGTCCGTGAATGCGCTGAGCCGATCGTGGATGGTCATCAAAATCAACGGGTAGTTCATCAATGGGCACAGTGAATCGCTGAGGGCCATCAGACTCGCTGGGGGAAGGAAGCTGTACCGTTTCATGAGCGCCATATCTCGATCGTTGAGAGCCGTCTAACTCGTCGGACGGAAGGTTGTAAAAGAGCCCATCCAGAGGTGCAGCGGATTGCTGTGGGCCATCTGACGCTTTGGGAGAAAGAATCTGCAGAGGTTGATGGGGTTGAGAGTGCCAAGTCGATAGTTGAGGGTCTTTGGAATCTTCGGGAGGGAGAAACTGCACAGATTCGCGAGGCTGCGAGTGCGAGGACAGTTGTTGATAGCTATCTGACTTACCAGGTGAAAGGTCCTGTGAGTGTTCCTTTGCTGGCGCGTGATATCGTTTAGGGCCATCTGACTCGTTCAGTGGAAGAAACTGTACAGGTTCAGGAATGCGCCAAGTTGGTCGTTGTGAGCCATCTGAATCATCCGGTGAAGACTCTTTCAGAGGTTCATTTACAGGCGCAGTAGAACGGCTGGAGCTACTAAACACATCGGGAGGAAGGACTTGTATTGGTTTCTGAATGAGCGGTTGTTGAGGGCCATCGGACGCGTCTGGCGAAAAGTTCTGTGCAGATCCATGTGTTTCTTCAGTGGTTTCTTCAGGGCCATTCGACTCATTGGGCGCACGATTCGGTGCAGATTCATTTATAGATGCAGCGGACGGTTTATTGGTATCTGAACCACCGGGAGAAATAATTTGAACAGGCTTATGCGTGCGCCAAGTTGCTTGTTGATCGCCATCTGATGCTTGGAGAGGATAGTCCTGTGAGCGTTCATTTGCGGGCGCCATGGATTGCTGAAGACCATCTGATTCCTCGGCTGAGAGCAATTTTACAGGTTTCTGTAAAGGCTCACGCATGGGCAAACTAGATCGTTGGGGACCGTCTGAATCTGCAGGAGAAAGGAACTGTACAGGTTCATAAGATTGAGTGAGCGAAGTCAATTCTTGAGCGCCTCCTGGCTTATCCTGTACAAGGTCCTGTAAGGGCTCATTCATTGGAGCATTGTACTGCCTGGTGATTGGATTACCTGAATCATCGGGTAACAGGAACTGCACTGGTTTATGAGACTGCGACCTCAATCGTCGAGAGCTATCCGATTCATCGGGTGGAGTATCGCGCACAGGCTCACTTACAGCCGCAGTGGATCGGTGAGGGTTATCTAACTCTTCGCGCGAAAGGTCTTGTAGGGGTTGGTTTATGGGCACAGTGGATCGTTGAGGGCGATTGGACTCATCGGGCGAAAGAAACAGTACAGGTTCATATACTTGCGCAGTGGATGGACGACTAACTAAGTCGGGTGTCTGATCCTGCACAGGATTACGAATTGGCTTAGCCACTCGTCGAGAGTCAACGAAGGTATTCAATTCATGATCTTTTGAAGGTCCTTTAAGAGGAGTAGCTCGTTGAGAGCCAGTAAACTCATCGGGTGAAATCTTTTCTCCAGGTTCACCCGTGGGGACAGTGAGCCGTTGAGGGTCACCTAAACTCTCTGGAGCAAGTTCTTTTTGAATAACAATAGGCACATTGGATTGTTCGGGGCCAGTCAACTCATCGGGTAAAATTTGATAATCAGTTTCATCAATGGGCACAGTAGTTCGATGAAGGCGGACTAACTCATCTGGAGCAAGATCTTCCTCCAGCGCATCAATGGGCATAATGGGTTGCTGAAAGTCAACCAAATGAATAGGTTTAACTGGATATTTAGATTCGCCAATCGGCTCAGCAGATCGTTGATCGGCTAGATCATCAGGTGTACGCTCAAGTACAGGTTTACCAAAAGGTATACTTGGTGGGTTATTCGCAGACAATGGTGGAGAAATATTGTTGACAGATCCCAACTGACTGTCTGGGGTTGTTCGAATAAAATTCTGAGGGGGCAAAAAGGCGTCACTTTTCTGATATAAACCAGACAACGCAGGTGGAGCCAATGGTCCGTTCAAGGTTACAGACGGTACGGAGGACTCAGAGGAAGATGGGCGAATAAAATTGGTGGGGTTCTCAGGAGGAGCTTTGGTGTCTTTTGGCATAACCCTCAAATCAGGGACAGGAAGATTTTTTGGTTCCGAATGAATTGAGGGAGCAGGTTGAAGCGATGCAGGAAGGCGTTCTCTAGCTAAACGTGGTGTATCTGACCAATCTGACCTCATAGCAGGACCGTCGATCACGGGTTGAAGTTGGCCTTTAAGAATCTTCTCAACAACGTCGACGGATTCTTCAGGGGTGAGTCCCGGGATTATCCCAGTTGGTGGATCGACCAATGAAGGGATGTCGTCGGGTGACCCGTCTTGATGAAGACTTCCAGTAGCGGGCGAGTCATCTCCAGGTGACGAACGTTCTGCTGCGATGGCCTCCGAAGAAGGTAAGCGATCTTCTGCAGTTTTCCACGAAGGGGCTGAATCGGGGACGACGGTGCTCTCAGTCTGAGGTAGGCGCCTTAATTGTTCTGAGTCGTATGACCGACATTCTGCGGGAGGCTGTCGGTGAAAAATACTTGTTAGTAAATCACAACGAAACAAATAACGTTATAACACGTTTGATAAACGAGTAAAAACTATATCTCAATGAATTAATTAAAGGTTCAACGCACGACTTGACGCTTGAAAAAGTTTTACGTTGCGCAAAGGTAGGCAACCAAGCTGGTGCGCATGCCGTATTAGTTGCCTATACACAAAGCACATTGCTTTGGCGATTTTGGAAATTCTTGAGTACTTGCGGATGATAAACGGAAGTAAAAGGAAGGAAAACGGCAACAAGAAAACAGTAAGAGAGGGAAAAAAAGGGACCCACGCAAATCGTATGTAAACGGTTGCAATTGAAATGGGTGAACATTGATTAAGTAAATTATAACGCTAAATTTTGTTTCATTATAAGATGCTCTCATAAATTATTGATGAAAATTAAAAGCTAACAGTTTTCAGAATCTTGCTCACAAATACTACAATTGAGTGTAGGCAGCTATTTAACTCACTATGAAGGCACCATGCCCATAAAGGTGGATGTTTACGAAAATGCTTACGGTACAAGAGCAAAAATGACAAAAAACAATGGGTAAAAAGGATATTGGATGGGTCATGAAATTTTCTTAATGCGTGTAGAATTAATTGCAATTATCTTCATTTTCCTTGTAACGACGAATCAATGCATAGTTTTAACATCGCAAAGTCATGTCTGACTAATAAGTTATAACTAGCCCTTTACATAATAACAATAAACATGGAAAATTACCAATAAAATTATTACACATATTGTCTTCAGACTCAATATATGGCTCCTTACATCCGCATTATGCATGTACGATATCATGGAAAGTACACAATCAACTATCGTATACTCAAGAAATTCGGGTACGTAGGTTCAAGATAAAGATGAAAGGGAAACTATTCAATTATTTATAAAAGTAAAAGGGCGCGAGAACAAACACGCTAACTTACAAATGGCGAGTGTCCGGTGCAGAAAAATAGAATTCCTTTGTATTGAATCATGCAGGATAGTCATTTAAAGCTGAAAATTAATATTACTTGGTACGGCTAAAGTGATATAGCTATGATAGAAGAATCATAGCGAAAGGGAAACAGCTGATGCAAGAACACCGAGGACGTTGAACTTGAACATGGCCTGGTTTCGCTTAGTCCCACAAGTCGTAGTAAAACTACACCACCCAATAATAAAACCTAGACCGAATGTTAAAACCAACCTTTATCGATGCAAATTAAGCCTCTAATATCGATTAAGGTTTCGAGTCGAGCTGAACCAGATGTTGCGCAAGATATGGGCAATTGTCTTGCTCTCTTTGAATTCAGTCTGTAAGGAAATATATAGATCTATGGCCGTATCGATATCACAGTTTAGAAAAATAAAATAGGTATTCAAACAAGCACAAAATATCACTTTAGAAAACCTGTGCCTAATTGAGTTAACAATTCAAGTTTGCGTAGATTTTTTGTCGTAATTTAGCTTGAATACTGTTGGGTAGTTCCAGTTTAAAACACTTCACTTGGCTTAATGAATCCAACAATCAATAGGCCTGTTTTCAGTTATTTTAAGGAATTTCGTTACTGTCGTGTTTCGTATCTTTTATAATTCAATATGCATCATTACCATCTAAGCGTAAGGTAACTGCGTGACTATTATCTGTTGTAAATCAATAACCGTATCCTAACTATAAAGCGAACCAAAATCGAAAATAAGCACATGGGCGGGGAACTTACAACGAAACAACAATTTCTCAATACTCTTGTGATGAAGTTATTTCATAATAAATGTTTTTCGATAATAAATTGTATTTTTTATGTTCTAGTACTTTTCCAACAGAGTAATTTTCACAAGGGTAAAATCATGTTTTTTGCGCACGCAAATAGTGAACTTTGAAACTAACGTTGAAATCAATTTCACTATTTCAGCTTTGACTCTCAGGCTACACCACACTCCGTAGAAGGTAAGTTCATGTAAAATGATTACAAGCAGAAAGTACGACACTTTGAACGTTATTCTCTAAGTTCAGAATGAAGTTACGATTGGTAACTTGCAGTTCAACGTATAAACTTAAATTATGGGTCACTAACTTACCTGAAAAAGCATTAAAATAGCCACCACAATGCGTGGGAACGTTGAACACTTCATTATGGAGATTCCATCAATATCCAGTAATCACAGCACTAACACACTGCTTATGAGAAATTAAGTTGTCCCAGTGACTGTTGCAAACGACGAGTTCTAAAACGGCTTCGACTGCATAATTCAAACAAAGATTCACACTAAAACGTTGAACTTGCAGAGCTAATGCATACTCATACAAATCTAAAGATGAGGCATGAGTCTGCAAAAATAAAATTAAAATAAAATGAAAATGAACGCGTTTTGCATTGCACTTTTCTACAAGATGTCTCGGCGCTGATTAAATTACTGACTTACGCTACAGAATGTTTTTTTTTTATTACCAGCATTAAAGAATTCTGCAATATTTTAAACGTTTAATGACTTTTGAAGTTGCGTTTTCTTGGTATTGTTTCTTTATTTATTCTACGCCAAAGAGAGCGACAGCGAAGTGAAGCACAGAGCACCCACTAAACTCAACGAAATCTACACTTGTCTACCTGACGGCACTTTTTCTCGGCTGTAGTTCTTGCCGCCGAAGAGGAAGTGGTATCTTACTTGGCTAGAGCCGAGCGGAACGGTGGTTAAATGAAACAGACGGCACCTGAGAATCAATTTTTGCGATTGCATGTCGTTTACTTTCATAATGTGATTTACAAGTTAAGAACTTGACGTAAAAAGTTAAACCACGAAATATTCAGAGAGCTCCAGCAACTGTACACTACGCCCCTAAATACCAATATTCCATTGACAGAGATTTGAAATGTCTAGAAACAAGCGAGCACGTCGTATACACTAATTAACCATAGAAGTACCCAACTACGGAGAAAAACGTCGGAAGCCAAAATATCCCTTCATAGAATTTTGTTCTATTGATACAAAATTTAAAGAGACTTCTTATCACAAAGTTCATTAGACAGAGGAATTTATTAACCTGTAGATGTCGTTATAATTTTCCATATGTCAATGAAGTACATGAATATCCATTATGAAATATCTTTGATTGATTAATGATACAAGGACATGTGTATTATCGTTCATATTCCAGCACGAATATCTGTAATATTAAAATGTCAGTGCTCTGTACAACTGTACATACATATCGAAGGTACGGTATCAATACGAAATAAGAAGAACCTTTACTTTCAAATGAATAATGAACATTCATGTCATGATTTTTTTAATTTGTTTTTATTTTCAAACAGATGTTTTACTCGACGGCTGAACTGCACAGTTCTCACCCCTAATTAATACGATAAACGTTACTACTGTAGTAGAAATAGTGTTATAAAACGGCAACCTGCATTCAAGGTCTTTTTGATTAGTTAAAAAGCAAACTCGACGAAACTTGATATTTTTCTCGAGGTGATTGGATCTAAATTTCAAAATGGACGTTCATTCACCATCTTTAATCAGTTTTAACGATGAGCTGGAAAAGTGCACTGCTTCGCGCTCTTTTGGTCTTTGCCATTATACAGGTCAGTAATTGATCACGTGACGAGGAAGAAAATGTTTTATTGATTAAGGTTGTGTGCCGTTTTAAAATATAATGTAGAGTTAGTCATACATAGGGTATGGTCGCGGTAGTATGGGTGAAGACATCTCGGTCGCTTTTATGTGTATTAACTGGAAGCCTGCATACTGGTGCTGTACCGAAGAAGTTCAGATATAGATACTTCGTTTTAGTACACTTTTTTTAAACTGATTTAAATTACTTCTTAATTTTTATTTTTTGTATGGGACATTATATGAGGCTAAAGCGCAAAAAGATAAAAAATACTTCAAAGC
>Ga0058701_10003129_pt1 | contig 12959 bp, 8 predicted proteins | sample AgamicOrMae_FD_97039 | JGI IMG/M metagenome (GOLD analysis project Ga0058701, IMG submission 97039) | Agave microbial communities from Guanajuato, Mexico - Or.Ma.e | ecosystem: Host-associated > Plants > Phyllosphere > Phylloplane/Leaf | place: Guanajuato, Mexico | collected 2012-06-04
CATCATTAAGAGGAGAAAACATGGCGAATAAGGCACGCGACATAGAACGAATTCAAAGCTCAGCAAAACTTGCCACTTTCTTCACATACACGCACAAATCGGAGACGACCAGATGGTTATCTACAAAGGCGTTGAAGCTACCGGATTTGAGTAAAAAGTTAGGTATTCGAGTTTCCAATCTGCGCGAACACGGTAGCGCCTTGATAAGAATCCACACTGTTTGGCTGGCAGACTCGGTGTGGGAAATAGCCAAGTGGGAACATAACTCATTCAAGGAATGTCTTAGCAAAGTGCAATTAGCGGATTCATCTAATATCGTAGCTCAGCCCCGTGGGAGAATCCCTCGCTAAGATAAACCAGTCGGACATATCTAAATGGTCGTCATAAACCTTAGGAGGCATTCTTGTTTAACACTCACGCTTGAGCTTTCAGCACCTATGCGGAAAGTGGCACCTGTCATTTGGATCGGTTCGCCCACTAACCCATTCTTGAAAAACCTATATTCGCGTCCATTCCCACGAAAGATCATATCGCTACCTCCACGCTGAATGGCTGTTCCCCAGGTCGCGCCGCCTCCGTCGTCAAGTGCTGTAATTACGGGGTACTCAATCAGTAGAATCCAAACATGGCCTGCGCAGTTACGGTACTCGATGAACAACGAAGTTACTCAATGCCAGCGGCGTCTCGGTCGGGGTTGAGCTAGTTCTGCGTTGAGGTGGCGAAATGAAACTCATGCTTCCATTGGCTGGAGTCTCACACGTGACTAAAAGACTGCACTCACCAATGATGCATTCAAAGAGGCTGTGCTGTTGATCTAGAAGATGGAAACGAATGTCTTCTGCTCTGTTCTCGTGTCTCTTGTCCGCCATCTTCGTCTCGCCTTCGCTGCGTACCTACCTCGGTACGGCCATCTTTGTTCCTTGTCTTATCCCTCGCGCCTGTTCCCCATCTGACACAGAATAGAAGAAACTAGTAACAACTGCGAAAAGGAGAACCGGGAAACTTGAGATTCAACGACTCTAGTATTCGTTCATGTTTGAAGATGGGACACATATAAAGAGCAAGAACCGACCGGCCGACCGCCGAATCTGCCCTAAAAGCTATAAAGATTAGTGTAATTACGAATGCGCAAGGGTCCAGTTTATAGACACCTGCTTTTGAGGTTATAAATAAAGGAGCATCTCCGGCGATTGTCTCAAGGTTAGGGGTCAAGCTCTTCGACTGGATCGGTCGGCCGGCATGGTGTCCCCAAACGTATTCAGATTTATACGGAATCCTCGTAAAACAAGAATGTGTCACGGGGACCCAAGGATCCCGCTCCTTTGACTGACCACACCCCAGCTAACCCACGCACCCAACGACACTATTTGCTGTGTACACTGTTATTTAACAAAGTGTGCGTTCCTCCACTTTTATTGTCGAAGAAGGAAGGATCCGGTTTCGAAGCGGCAGTGTCTCCCTAATTTATATGTTGCGGCCGTTTAGGTAAATATCTAGATTCGAAGCAAAACTCTCAGAGAGCGCGGGGCCTCAACCCTAAGTCAACGGCAGTTGGACTATTTTCGACCAATTATCGAGTTAAGTTTTCAGTAACGAGTAGGCGGATGGGTTCAACAGAGTCGGCTACTGCTCGCTCTAGGATCATTCCAGAACAGATGATTATCTTGTTGCAAAATGGGGCAATCAAGTTTTCATCCACGTCCACAACGGCGTCGTTGAAGACCCCATTTAGGAGACTTTGAGCACAGCAGTGTAGAGCTGTCCTTTAGGGTCGTAAGGTCACCTCACGCATCGATCCCGTCTCCACTGTGTCCACCTCGTTCTCAGCTGGAGCCACAACCCTGGACCCGTATTACATAGTTTTATGGCCGTCCACTTTATGTATTTACGTGACATGACCATAAATTTGTAAATGATTCATTTCGTTTAGGTTCGTAGTCACCCTGCTGGGTTGCCATCTTCTGTATTCATTGGTATTTTCAAGAAGTCCGGGTGAAACATCTTAAATGCGCCAGTATATCAGCGCTAGTGTCTCCAGATTGACCCGGAAAGTCACCTACATCATCTCGACAACTCATCTCAATTCATTTCAAACTCGCACCTCTCCTCTACGTTCCCACGATCTGTCCCAACTTTATCACGTTTGATTCTTGATATCTCAAGTCATTGAAGAATAATCGTGAACGAATTTCACCACAGGCGGTCTCTTAAATCTTCGGCTCATCCGTTGACGAGTTTCAAATCCGTTGGGCGTACTTTATGACTTACAAGAACTGAATGTGCACCGCTTTCTAAGACTGATGCGCAGGCGAGGCGACCCCTTCCAACAGGTGGGGTTGTCTCACCGATAAGCCCTCATTCACGAAGGCTGGTGTCAGCAGGTACTCAACTGGGACATTACCTCTTTGTTGCAGAGTAATCCGTACGGCCTCAAAGATGGCAGTTCGACGGATATGACACCTTGGTCAAGTGCCGCCCTCCAACCCACCACGGGATACTACCCTTACGACCCAACCCTCGCTGCATACGGGTAAGTTAACCGATCGCTCATTAATAACGACTAAAAAGCGAAGCAAAACCACATTTACACTCTTTTACAGCGCAAATGAAAATCCACACGAAACAACTTGCAATAACGTGCGCTTATGTAAACACACGTGTTGCACGAAAGGTGATATATACTCCGGTTATTGTGAGGGAGGGATCCCGACCCGAGTTGCAGTTAGAGGGAAGGGGAAATGGCGTTTGGTCAGCTCTGTCAAATGGCCCGGCTGCTCTGCGGTTTGCGCGTTCTGCTATTTACTTGTTGTGATGGTCTATGGGCTTTCAAATGGATGCTACATTTTGGGGGAAAGTGGCTATTAAATAGTAGGAACGCTCTCAGCTTTGGGATTAATTTGTAAACCTAAATCTGTCTATGAAATCTCGCCGAGTCGTTGCGATAGGTCTTTGAACTGAAATACATCGCCTTACTAACCACCTCAAAACTCACTTCTTTATCGCACTAATTTACTCAATCAGACGGATAAACTTTCACCAGGAGATCAATTACGGCATTAAGAGGCGGTGCGTCGAGCTGTGTACCGTAATTAAAACAAACATCTTATCTCGTCGGAGACCCCGAACCGACCGCTGGATCTTTCCGAAGGATTGAAAAACTCCGTTCAATTTTACTTCAATAAACACCGCTCACTGATTTACGCCGAGAACAGCGGATTTTCTACGATATCTCCCACATCAAATAGCCATGTGAATCACTGACTAGGCTTATTAGAAGAAATGCATTCCATCAGGCAGAGTACTTGAAATTTTAACTGGAGTGAAGAGCAACCAAACAGATCTCAAACGGAAAAGCTAAAATTCTTAGTGTTTTTATAGACAGTAAGTAACCATGAAAACCAACTCTGTCGTATTATTTTTTGAAATTAATAAGCAGGATTTTAAAATTGACAATGTTGGTTCAAGAAGAAATATGTCAAAATGTACAAATGCATAGCTACATCCAGTTCCAGCCGGTCAAAACCCATTTTAGTTTCTGAATGGCCGGACATGACCAGAGTATCTTCATTGACAAAAGACAACCGCAGTTTTCTGCTTCTTTTGAGATAACCCACACAATGGATATAAAGTATCCGGCCGTTTTAAATCTGACCACGAACAATATTTATTTAAATACCCGCCAAAAAGAAAATAAGTAACCAGCCTCGTATTCACAACGGACAAATAATTGTCTGAGCAGCCAATAAAGCCTTTATTTATTTCTCAAAAACCGGCTTCTTCAAGCCGTCTTTGTCACAAACCCAACTCACGATTTTAAATTGTCTTCATTTGGGACCCGATCGTTTTCCTCGGCTTTCGATCGATTTGTCGTTTATTTTATTTAGCTGGAAAACGACCCGCCAGCAGCCACCGGATGTGGAAGTCCACACTTTGGCGGTTTATTTGAATTTTCATTTCTTTGTGCGAAATGGCAGCTCACTTGTTTCATCAAAATGTTGCGGAATCACCTGCCGCCGTCTTAGCAGGCTGCCGTCCTGTCAAAATGGCCGCAGCAAATTACTAATCCGAGAGTTAAACTTTACGTCTTCCACCTCCTTTGAGCGGAGCTGATATTTTAGAGAACTGTCATACACCATCAGAATAACAGCTCTTGTAAAGAAGAAGTAATGTATTTATAGACATTTTTTATGGTCTCTCCATCTGCAAGTTGAGCTGATTTCTGGAGCACCATGAGGTCTAAAATTTGCCCAACTTTACATATTGAAGTTAACAAGCATCGTTTGAATACCCTTAAATGGAGTTCTTTATATTTTGGTGTGGTAATTTTCACCAAGTCTAACTCCACTTACTTCACGGTAACAGCCACCGAGAAATAAGCAGCGTTTAGGCTAGGTTGGTCAAAATGTGTTGCACCTCGCTCCGCCGTCGTTCAGCTCAACTTTGCAACGACATGTGGAGCCTAAGAGGCGAAAAGTCCTTCAGCTTAAATCAACATCGTGCAACCGGAGAAGCCTTAAACGTCTTGCACAGGAATTTGGTTTAGCAAGCAAATGAAGAAGCACTCTAACAAGCAGGTAACCGGTAGAATAGAAAACGCTAGAGAGCGTCAAATAGAGACAGGCGTTCACTGCCTCGTAACGTTCGCCTCCACCCAATCAGTGTTGTTGATGATTTCATGCATCTCACAAATCAAAGCATATTGCAGGAAAGGTTGTTACCTCTCTCTGTATGCGGCGCTGTAGGAAACGCCAGGTAAACATTTGAAGATGCTCCAAGAGGATCTTGCCAAACTTTTACTTTTTTTTGAGACAGCTGTTTCTTAAGAAGTGAGCAACAAAGAGAGGAAGGAAGAAAGACTGGGCAGCTTCGAGGAGGCAATAACTTAAGTGAGAGTGAAGTAATTATGTAAATTCCTGGCGTGTCACTGGTTTGCCTAGAAGCAGGAGATTTGGCTTAATTCTCTTCACCCCTACACCGCGGCTACATCTCACTCTTGCATTCATGGTATCGCATTCGGATTGAGCCGTTTTCCTAAACGCAGATGCCTGTTAACAATGACGCTTAAAATGCAGTCGTGTCCGGAAAGTTTTTTTGTCACTTTTGTCTCTGCCGGACAGCTAAATTAAGGTATTTTTGTGGCACTTACATGCCGGAATGGTGCTACCATTGAGTTATTATGGTGATAACCAAATTACTGTACGGTCACGCTTTTTGTCTGGCTACATTGATCGCCCATTCGCCGTACTACCCTGTAATTTTAAAAGGTGGAATTTTCCACCCCTTAGGTTCCATCTTTCGTCGCAAAGCGGAAGAAAGCGAGGCCCATAACCTGACTTAAGTTAACCTCAGTCGCCAAGTCTGGTATTGCTTACTTCGTTGCCCTGCTTACCTTCCAGCTCACACCGGAAGAAAAGCAACGTTCGATTTGGCGACAGCTAAGCGGAGTGGTTGCGAATCAAGGAACAAAGCATTTCCGAGTGCAAAAAAGCGCAAAGTAGAGCGAGGCATTAGACACCAAACGTAAGCTGATGTAACCTGGCCTAGCTCACGCGGAAACACAGTGGTTAATCTTCATAATGTTATGAAAAGTGGAACAACGGTCGATTACAGAGATGACAGGTCCAACCATTTACTTAGAGTGCAGACTCTTTTATCGATTTAACATAAACGCATACGCATAGCTAAAAATTTAAGGAAAGGTTATTTAAGGTTAATACTTTTGGGTTGTCTAAGAGATAACCAAAACTGAGGTTTTGCTCGACCTTTTTATTGTCTTTCCAGTGAACGTCGGTGTTTTTCTTCAATACTTTCCACGCCATCGGTGCCAGTCCTGTGACTGGCTTTAATTATTGCCTTGAATTGATCTCATCTTTTTCAGCGATTGAATTTAATTGGAAGATAGTTTTTTCGTCAAACAAGTATTTATTTCTATCCCTCTACATGTTTATTCCGGGTTGTAAAACAGTTCAGCTGCTGTGCATGGTCACACACATTCAAAAATTACTTAAGTATCTCACCCCCTAAACCTGTTCATTACCAAAACATCTTTCGTTTTAATACTCCGTGAATTTGACGGGTTATAAATTCCAGCTCTTCCCTAAATAAAAGTGATTGTTTTTGGTTGAGTATACCCATTTTAGGTATGAAGATCAAACAGGACCATTCAATTTTATCAGTTCACAAAATACCAATCACCATGTCAATCTAACGCTCTCGTCAAGCCTTTTGCCTGTTTGTGGATCTATCTTGGAAAACAGTGAAAAAGGGATCCAGTCCTTTCTATGTTCATACCAAAAATTGGCAGATAAGCAAACACCCATTGTTTGTGTCAGAGTTGTCACCCAAATCGAGAAGAGCTAAAGTGAGATGCGCCAGTCGACGCTAGTTCTTATAATGCAACAAAAGGTCGAATTAAAGAGGAATAACCCACACATAGACAATGCCACCTTTAAAACAGCGAATCATGAGCGGTCCTGAAAACAATCTCTCCCATCTTAAAATTTAAAACACGAGTTCTTACATCCACATAATCGCCTATTTCCACTTCGACATTATTTGTTAGCGCAAACAAGTATGTTCCTGCATCAGTTTCCAACCCCTTCGAGAAATTAGAAAGTGTTTGCGGAGTCTGGTTGTCGTCCTGAGTATCTCAGCCCGTGGAAATGGCCGCCGAGCGAGCGACTCGGTGAAGGGGTTGAATTAAGTTAATGTACGGGGCTTGCGTCAGTGTAATGCAAGGCGTTGGGCCGAGATTTAAGGAGAGCATGGGAATCGATCGGTCGGGGAAGGAGAGAGGTGGCGTGGGGCACAGTGAAAGGGGAGCCTGCGAGATACACACAAGGTCTGGCTTGTGGCCCGGCGCGGCGTTCTATACACGGCCCTCAGTGCCGTACCGTAGCGAGTTGCCCCGCAGATTACATGCTGAAATTCCCTCCACAGAACCTCCGAGAGTGTACCTTGAATGAGAAGTGGTCGTACTGCTGGAGCTGGACTGGGGGAACACCAAAACAATGCAGGAGGGGATTGGGGAACTTGCCCAAAATGGCGGATTGTGACCTATAATAGATCGGCTGAGCATTTTGCTTACTCACCTGACAGGGCATTTGTGGCGGTAGGCCCGCGCACCCTGCCGCGCTTTGATGGATTAACTCGGAAGAATCTGTGAACAAGGCAAAATCACTTCATTACACTGGCCACTAAAGTGAGTTAGGGATTGGATTGATTCGTGCAGCCGCTCAAAAACACGGATCTGGAATATCTACCCTCGGCGCCAGTTCGCCTAACACACACACACTTGCGGTCGACCTAAATCACGCAAAAATGAGGTTCGTTGCTGTAACAAAACCTGTAAAATAAAAACAGGCAAAATATTTTGCCTTTACCGCAGAGTTTACTTGGTAGAAATAGACTAATCCTTATCTGAATGAACTTACAAAGTCTAGGTTGACCCAACCAGTAAATTAAACCTAACTTAAACTCGGTAACCAATACACCTAAACGTAGATTTACTTCGACGAAATTTGCAGTGCGTTTAGCCTGAGTTGCAGTGAAAAAAAAAGAAAAAAAGAGGTTGGATTTATTGAATACGTGGGTTTGAGTCAGGTTGGGATTTGTATTCCTAGCATTCGACGTGTTTCAATGTTCACTAATGAGTTATGGGATGATCTTAATAGTACGAGTAAATATTTTGCTTTTCCCAGTTCTACAAATGGGCAAAAGTTCGAAACTGGAACTTTTATTTTTATTTTTTTGTTTTCGTTTACCGAAAGTCTTTCCCGTTCTCATGAATACAATCCTAATGATAGCGAAGACAGACTCATGTTACGCCAAGAGATTTTATTCTCGTTGTAAAATGTTTTGGACAATGCGAAGAAAAATTGACCAATCGAAAAGAATACGTTTAAGGCATTTCTAAACTTTGTAATAACTTAATTTTACGATAAACTTTCTCAAGGAAAAAAGAAACGTATTCCTATACGTTTACCAATAAAACCTGATACTGAAGATAATGTTTCTGTCTGAGAAGTATTTAATGTAGCTGAATTAAGTCCTTTGAGTCACGACTAACTTGACGAATACGGAACAGTTTTCAGAATTATATAAATAAAGTAACTTATTTTTTGAGTTAAAGTGTTATATGTTTGACATGCGTGTCCCAGAATGTGCTTAATCTACAACAGATACGTATTAGGAAAGACTTGCGGCTTTGTGGAAACCGTAAAAGTACGGTTAAATTACAATTCATAACGTACAATTCTCGAGTACTCAAATTTGCCAGACTCGGGGTGTATAACTCGAAAACAAACCGTCTTGCTTAAGGATTCGTGTCCTTTCTTCTCAAACACGAACCCAAGGCAAGGTTTATGGCGGAATAACGTATTTATTATTCGGGACGGCTGTAATTGAGTTTTATTTGTGTCAGCAGAATACTTATCTCAAAGTGGGTACCTGCAATCGGGTAAACCAACCCACGCACAGGTATGCCTGCACGCGAATATATTGACATTAGAGTCTACACCCTAGATGGGGTGAAAAATGGGTACTCATATTACGGTATTTAGAAACATGTAATCGGAAGGGCAAAGAAAGCATAGTGTGTTCGTCATTTTTGCATGTAGGTATTTACAGCCCTTGACAGGTCAAGTGAAGAAAACAGATATATTGTCAAATTTTTAAGGAAATTTCAGTGTGCTTTGCATGGTTTTGCAGTATTTTGCATGGTATAGAATCTTCTAGAGTATCATGAAAAGATTTTACTTTATTTCGGTGTTATTACAGGACACTGAAGCAATCATACACGACGCGTAAGACTTGATCTTACCTTTTGCGGCGAGTTGAAAATAGCTAGATATGCCCCTTCGTGACATAAAGCCGTTTAGTCTGGTCTGCTCGGCGAAATCGAGTGCCCGATAAACCTTAAAAACACAGGATACTGCCTGTTTCGTACAGAGGAATAATTCTCTACATTTTTTTTTATCGTTAAGACGATATTGACAATTTTCACGACATTAAAAACGTGTGAACTGATAAATGAAAACATTCTTTTTTGAAATCTAACGAAGCAAAGGCTACGTTAGCCGTAATCTTTATTGAATTGTTTTACCTGATTGAGTTCCCACGACTCTGTATCACCAAACATCTGCATGACACGGCATTTCTGACCTATAGCAGTACTTGAAACTAATCCCTGAAGTCATGCCCAGGATGGTTATCGATTAAAACAAAACCTGACGGATAAAAACAATAAAGAGATCATTTCGTATCTGTAATAACCAAACACTTGGCCATAATCGTGGTTTTCTGCTTCATAAAGAAAAAAATCTCACAAAAAGGCTTTAGAAAGAGTTACAATGATTTTGCTTCCATTAGCAAACCTAGTACTCTTATTCAAAGAAACGAAGAATTCTTGGGTCAAAATCAAAGACCAAGATATCTATACACTTGTCAATCGAACAACTTCTAATTTTATGGATATCGTACGAAGAATGTAATCTACTTGTTTTTTATTTTATCTCCAAAGACGACTTAACAATCAATTTTTTTTGTCGACCCTTCTGGACATTCTTTGCAAAAATTCAAAGTATTGCACTTATATACTCGCACAATAATAAAGCCATTAAGTTTTGTATGTTTTTATTGTTGTTTAAATCTCGAATATCACTCATTTAGCATGTAAATCATTAACTTTTTGAATTATTCCAATGAATATTACTACGAAAGCAATGTTCCCACCCAGCATTTGTATGGTATGGATGATAGATATATTGAAGACATATGCATTCAAATGTTATTATCCAAGGCAATTACAGGGTTACCAAAGAAGGTCAGTGCATTCAATAGAAAAATCCAGAAAGTTGCGGGGGAAAAGGTATCTGGCTGTTTTCTGAAACCATTTAGTGAAACGTAATCAAATCACCTGTTCAATCTTTGTTTACAGACTCCAATCGTTTTATTGTTTAATAGCAACTGCTGGTCGCTTGTAAAACTTTAACGTCCTACAATGTATGCAAAACGATAAAATTGAAAAGGAAAAAAAAAAAGTCAGACACAATATTACTCCTTAGCCTTTTTAAGTGCAGGTATACAGACAAAAAGCGGTGTTAAACTGTTTCGCGTCTGTTAATAAGCTTTAGGCGCCGGTAAGGTTAGGGTACGTCCTTGTTAACCACGATCACTCCGTTACACTTCTTTTACTGCCACCGATGGAGACTACCTAAAATGAAATAGGGAAGGGCATTCCTCGTAAATTCGTATTTTTCTAGTCATGTAGACTTCTACGAAATCTCATTTGTAGTACATTCAAAAGCTGTTTTGAGGATGCTTCTGTTAGTTTTACACATTGGTGATCATCTTCACAGTAGAAAAATGGAAAGTTATTACAAATTAGTTTTGTGACGAGTTTATCCTCTCAAAAATAGTACTTGGACCAAACATTGCACACTTGTTGCAGTTATGACAACGTTAATGGCTATCGAACGAGAACGTTGTCATTTTTTTTCTTTTTTTTGGCTAACACCCAGATTTGATAAAGAGTTATCCTTGACATGACTCATCGTTATTCTAAAACGTTCCTCAAAGATTAGTAGTACTTAAGTTGGTCTTAGTGATGTATCATTGAGTTATAACTAGACTATGCACCAGTTTCTCTCGTGACCTTTTCCTGCCGTTAGGTGTTGCAAAACGATATTAGAAATGAATGAGATGATCGTACCTGATGCAACATTTTTCTTCTTCCATGGAGAAAAGGCAGTAAAATCTGCAAAGAGCGTGTTTGAAACCAGCGATCGCTTTTTGTGCAAAACCAGCATATTTCTCGGCTGCATTCCAAAGACACGATTTATAACGACAAAACGAAAAACGCTCCATTATTTCACTCCAGACACTTCTTTTCCCCAGAAACAAGCCGGGCAAAACAACGAAACAACGGTGCATCTTCTGAACACAATTCTCATTCAAGGAATTAGCGCTTGCCTTTGCTTCTACATGGATGTTCTCCAACAACTCTTCTTAACCGAGAAATAAGGGAAAGAACTGCTTTGCGTAACGCACATTTTGAAAACGAGTGGCGCTTCATCCTAGTGTTAGTGAATTTGTTGTAAACTTGACATAATGAGCCAGATTCTTTTCCCATAGCGAGTATAAAGTCGTTTGAATGTAAAAAATTGGATCAAGTCAAACAGCGAGTAGTCACAAATTCTACACTTCCAAAAGTTGCATTTTCGATTTCTTGCGTTTTTAGGTTTGCCTCACCTCGCGGAGAACGACTATTTAATCGCCCGATTCACGGGAAAAAAGGTTTTGTTATACTAACAAAATAATTTGTTAAAATAGGGACAAAAACATTTTGTTGCGACAACAAAATGTTTAGTTCTGCCAACAAAACGTTTGGTTGCTGCAGAAAATTTTTTGGTTGCAGTAACAAAAAATTTATCTGTTGTCCATAATTTTGTTGCCGTAACAAAACCATTTTTTCCGTGTGTACGTGGAATTACAAAGATCGCGACGAAGAATGCAACTCGAACTGTTGAGAAAATATATTGTGCGAAAGAGTGCGAATTACATTATACTGCCGGTCTAAATAACCTGAAGACGTTAAACTACTAAACATCCGAAACGGCGACCTACTATAATCATTGGTCTCTGACAGGTCTCGCAGTTCGGTTCTATATAATCCGCTAATATCGTGGCAAAGTTAATAATTAAGTAGCTTCGATAACTGGAAATTGCTCAGAGTACCGGAATTGACATTAAACGACAGACACGAAAATCACAAACAGAGTCAAGGAAAATTTTACTTTTCAGGTCCCACAAGCATCTCCAGATCCGCGGTGCAAAACTTGGCTATATTCAAGGAAAAACCTTGTGTTCCCGTATCGGTGTTTCTCATACTTAATCTACATTTCAAACTCAACCTAAATGTCTTTAAAAAAATCATTTTTTTTCAAAGCGGCAGTGATTGGAATAAAAGAATTGTATGATGCCTTCTCAAAATACAAGGGAGCCATCACAGTATTGAAAAATAAAAATAAATTTGCTACACCACTAGCGGTAGAGTCCACTATCTCGGAAGTATAACAGATGCCTTGCTGTCAATCGCCACAAATTATAGTCTATTTCTACCGATCAACTGCTCTATATCCTAGATCCGCTGTGCGAGGAAACGCCACATAAAAACGATGTACGCCCGCTTTTTTTAAATTTGTCTTAATGATGAATTGACTTGCACCGAAGAATCACTCCAAGTTCGAAACAGGTATTTCTTAGAGTACTCCCGGATTTAACGCGTCTTCAAGATTGATAGCTTGTTTCAATGATGGAGTATGCGATCCATATGAGGCCGGGTCGGAAACATTGAGTTCATTTAAAAAGAGTTCCACTAATAAAAAGGTAATTTACAAGATCTAGCGCAAGCAACTTACAATTAGCTCAGAGACTTTCAGTGAAACCCGTTAAAAACAAATTTCAATGGGCAGAAAAAGTACGTTAGTAGAGGATACTTTTTGAAAGGCAAAGGAGAAAAATTCTTCACAGTTGGATCCCGTTATGTAGTGCTTGGTTGTCTAAGAGTTTCATTTTACCACAGCAATTTAGCATCTATCTCCTTGTGCTCCTAAATAGCATGTAGGCCTTCAATACCTATACGATACACTTATTGACGTCAATGGAATCAGGATATTTCGTGTAAAGGGCCCCATGAATTTTGGGGCATACTTTGCTCCTTTTCCAGCCTGAATGAAGAGCAAAAGAACGTACTAATGGTAAAAATAAATTTCTATCCACCCAATAGCCAGGCACATATTTAATTTTTTTTTGTTGAGATTTTGTTAGCTTTACTCTACAGTTCCTCTTGTTTCAACCGTATAAATACGCCAATTGTATAAATACGTACGTGCGTTCTTTGTTTTGTATCATTAACCTCTCCTTATATCAAGACTGATTTTATTGATTCTCACCCACTC
>Ga0058701_10003130_pt1 | contig 12957 bp, 10 predicted proteins | sample AgamicOrMae_FD_97039 | JGI IMG/M metagenome (GOLD analysis project Ga0058701, IMG submission 97039) | Agave microbial communities from Guanajuato, Mexico - Or.Ma.e | ecosystem: Host-associated > Plants > Phyllosphere > Phylloplane/Leaf | place: Guanajuato, Mexico | collected 2012-06-04
ATCAAAGATTAACGAGGTTAACAACGGAGCAAAGGTTGGGGGATGCATGGACGCAAATAGCGGAACCGACTTTTGGTGATCCCCTTTGACTTAACATCTTATGGGATTGTACGCTAGGCTCTGCAATATTAAATGTCGAAGTTAACTTTTCCAAACATCCCGTACCCAGCTCTATGGACAAGCCTCGACCAATGCCGAGCATCCCCGGACCCCTAAAGAGTCCACATGGTTTATGGACGATCCCTAAGTAACTTGATTCAATCAACGACCCAGTCATCGCCTACGTAATTGGCCAACCAACGAGGTAATCGTTGCTGATGGATGCCATTGAGCCCCTGCACGAAGAAAGATAGTCAACCCAACGAGCACTGAAGTAAACATTTTGCCTACCCTGCGATTTTCCATTATAACCAACTCCGTAATATTTTTCTTGACACTTATCACCTGTTTTTTTCGGCACAACTCGTCGGATTCGTAGCACGCAAACGAAATTACTTGAACTGATTTCCAAGTGAAAATATTCCCAAATTCTTAACTCTTCCCTGGTTGTATCTACGTTTTAATTTTATGTTTCGGGAAGTTCTGTAGTACATGTAATGGTACTTATTCAAAGTTTCTATTTGTACTTAAATTTCACATTTGATTTTACAAAGCTGGACACATAGGTTAGTTAGAAAACATTCACTCTTAATTTTCATAAGCAGATAGCAATAACCCAGAAGTTTTTAAATACTACAAATTTTAAGCCCTCTGTGCATCATGAAATCCAAAAGTTCTGATGATACCTATTACTTAATTAGCTGCTATTTGGATGAATGGCTTGTAAGTTTACGCAATAAGCAGTGGTGCAAATATGACAAATATTTGACTCTAGGTCAAGGGTGGCTTATTTCATGGGGATAGCCCAAATCCACATGCGGAATGTCCATTAGTTAGGTAAACACTAACTTCTGCTACTCAATTCCCAGGAGAAATATTAGCATGTGCTGCAATGAGCACTCAAGGTTGACATGTCCCCTAAGAAAATAGGAGTACCAGTGTTTTACCCAAAAGGATGGGGGTCCTAAAAGAGAAACTACCGTTAGTTTCAACTATTGAAGGCCCTCAGAACTCCTTGCAAGAAAGTATAATAATTCTAGGAAGATATGTAGCCAAGAAGGTCAAAGTATATCTTGAAATATCTCAAAGTAATGAGCACATATTAACAAAAAAACTAAGTATGGTACTGTAACTTCTATACTGACAGATGTTTATAGAGAATTTTTAAGGTCTAACCCAAAGTTTGCTCATGAAAAATAAACACTCAGGCTCTGATTCAGACTTACAGTAAATAAAATCTTGACAACAATTACAGCTTAGTATGGTAACTTGCCCATGAAGAACATTTAGATACCGAATAGGCAAGAGTCCATCCATTCACAAAAAAATGTGTTCTAATTTCATGTCAAAAACCAACTCAGTTACCTTTTCCTTGGTACTTTTAAGCAACTTCACATGAAACACACAATCCTTCAAATGGTCCAGATAACGCAAAGAATCCAATTTTAGGTGGCCATCCCAAAAAGAAATTTGTTCTCTATGAAGCCAATGAGGGTCTTGCACTTCCAACATAGGGGTCCTCCATGCTTCCAAGGTAAAACATGGTTAGGAGGACATTGAAGATGATTGCATGATGACCCCGTACATCCGATTGATAAAACTCGTCAGGTACTACCAACAAATAGATCGTAGAGTTTTGCAAAAGCTTCACGCCTTCGTTGCTTACCGGATTAATAGGTGTTAAATCAGGGAGACACATCGCGAACACAAGCTGACGGAGACCACGGGGAAAAGAAGATAAACACTTGACGCGTACGAAATCACACACTCGCGAGTTCGCAAACAGATTCACATATTCCTTCCTATCATTTACCTAAAGTATTAAAATATGTACGGTCCTACAATACATCTTGCGTAGCGGAGATGCGGAAACAACTGTCACAACAGAACCCGACAGAACCTCACCAACCTCACGCAAGACTATCCACTGTGACGTCACATATCTGGAGCCGATTGGGAGTCGTCCTTTTAGCTCGGAGAAAAAAAATGTAAACAAACAAGCAGACGAGTCGTCGCTGCGGTGCTTGTGATGTTATTAAAGTTTCCAAAAACACAATGCGACAGGTTAAGGGCAGGCAAAGCAAGATATTTTTTTGCGGGGGTTCAAATACCTCAAATCATATATTTCCCAAACCTTTGAATTATTTTCGCAATCATTCATATTTGTATTCACTAAGGTCCTTGTTCATTTTACCTTACGTATCCCTTCCTTGAAACTTATTGAAACTACATCTGTTTGTTTACTTCTTGGAGTTCCTTTCAACTTCGAAGAGCTTGTAACGTGATTTGAGCGGCACATAGATCTTTATGGTTTGGCAACACTTCGCATTACTGTTCTATTTTTATTTTATTTTCCGTTACATATGATGTTCCAGAAGATGAATTTAGGCTACACTTCAAGAATTTTAAGAATAATTACAAAGCTTAAAAATTGGCAGCATGAGAAGTAAGTTGGAGCATAAGTACCGGTACAATAAAAAGAAAAAAGGAAGAAAAAACGTATTCGTCACCAGCGCTCACTGGTTCAGGGCCCTCTCGTCTCATCTTTGAGATGTGCTCCAACGGTCACTGACCTCCGGTTGTTTGAATTTGCCGTTTGATTGTCCAGATTAGAGCGAAGAGGACACTCAAGACCAGATTTTCCCTCTCAGAATACATTCTGTAAGAGTTCACCAGGTTACACCAAATCTTCAGACTAAACTCATAGAAGGTAAGAATTTAAAAAAGGAAACATTCATGTAATTCTTAATAAAGCGGATACAGGTACCGGTGCCAAAAGCGCATAAGAAGACCGAAGTCCTATGGCCGTTCGAGCTCAATCCGCTGACATTGTGAGCGGAAAAATCAAGTTGCTCTTGAAACCCAACAACCTGTTTTAAATCAAGTACCGGTAAATACGGAACTTACTTTGGTAGCTTTGATATTTTCAGTGCGCGGATTTGGAGGTAGTTAAGCGGCTCCAAACACGTAATCCATCAACTTTGCGAAAATGCGGCTAGTATAGTACTTAATTATTTTAATGGTGTTTTATGTCTACTTGGTCAAATGGAACAACGTTAATTTCCAATATTTATTTCCTACATAAAGCTCAAGTTGGCTTTTTGGGGAAAAAATCTCTTCACTCGATCATTACGGAAAACAAACAAAACTGTTTCCACCGAAGCGAAATCAGTAAGTGCATTTTTGTGAGACTTGAAGCTCGTTTTGAAAAAATTAATGAGTACCGGTAGATTACCCCCATTTTTAAAAAGCGTTTTTAAAGCACCTTGTCTTAGAGACATTTATGCTTACTATTGCCACATGTATGCTGATCATCAATGTCTTTACTTGACCCTACCCGCTAGAATTTATTACCGGTACTTCTGCAAGTGCACTCCCATGGAGGGAAATTCCTCCATGGCACTCCCAACTACTTATTCGCGATTCGTAGTTCAGTCACACAAGGGGAGAGAAAAAAAAAAGATTAGAAATTAAAGTTGAACTATCAAAAATGCTGGCGAGTCTGAAAAAAGTTGCAAGTATTGGTAACTAAAAAAAAGCATATTTCAAGAATTCTTTTTGGAGTGCGATTTCTGAAGTTAGGTAAAAAAAAAAAACACGCTAATTTTTCTTTCATGGAGAAATTTCTTATCCCGTAGCTATTGCAAACCCGCAGTTAGGTTCTTTTTTTTTGCGCCCGCTCCCCCTAAATTCCAGAAATCAGGGTACTTTTGTGGTTATTTCAAATACATTTTTTCTTAGTTTTCTTTTTACAGGTTTCCTGTCGACACAAACACATACTTACTAACTTGATACATTTTTCGAAAATGCTCTTCACAACGTAATCGGGGGGCAATAGGCGTACAGTACCAGAACAGTTTTAACTTCGAAGAGCAAGAGGGTGAAGAGTAGCTAGCCGTGGCTTTACCTGCGCTAATATAACCACACGATGTTTGAATTCAATTAAAATAGCGATTCTCTCGCAGCTCGTGCTCTTATCTTAAGCGCCAGGATGAAAACTCAGGCTTATACTGTCGTTTCACAGTGCGTCCGCGTCCGCCTCACCCTCCCTCAAGCCAAGCTGCTTTGCACATCTGCTGGTACGAATATCTGCTGGCTCATAGGCTCACGTAGACGTACTCGCGGGTGAAACTGTCGTGAATTCATTTCGGATATTGAAACTACCATACTTTGTTACGGCGCTCTTGGGAAGACAAAGAATCAGGTGTCAAAATTACCGTACACCTGGGGAAAGTTTTTCAAACTGCAGGAAAAATAATAGACAATGTCAGGGGACACAGTTAAGAGGGATTACATAGCTATATTTTGAAAGGACCATTGTTCAGTTTACCTCCGGTATTCGCAATCTGGTATCCAGGGTGTTCAGCAATCAGAGAACCGAGGAAAAGTCGAAATTTCATTTCTGGAAAATATCAGGAAAAAATCACGGAATTCCTTCTTTTTTTAAATATACGTTACTAATTAATGGAACCAAGAAATAAAAATGTGTATTTAATCATGAGAGTAGTGCACTACTCTCATACTTTAATGTCGAAATATTGTCACATACATTATTTTTGTGTTCCACTGAAGCCTCTTTAATCAGGGGGAAAATGTAAGTCAAACCTGAAAAATCTGGGACAAATCAGGGAATCAGGTTCCTGGAATTCGCTGTACATCCTGCTGGTATCGTTCTCAATACCTTTATTGGGTTATAACCGGGTCAGTTCAATTACTTATTATCATTTTGGTTTCAATCTAAGTAAGAGGAAAAAAGAGAAGAAGAAAACAATATTTCTTAGCATTTATTTATTTTTGTTTTGGAAAGCAACCCATAAAACACGCTATTAATCTGATTGTGACTTGCCACAGATTTCCTGGTCTAAAGGGGAAAATTGTTAATTTTGAGTTTGCCGCCCATATCAGGGCCTTTTGACACCCTCATCTATGGTAAGCGCTTAAAATCAGAGCTCTGGCAGCTGCAAACAGCGGAGATGTCGTAGCCAATCTTGCGTATCAGCCCGGAGATCTGATCCAACCGACACTGACGGAAAAGCATTTTTTTTTTCTCTCTTTTTCATGGCAAGCTGTCCGAAACATCGCATTCGTCCTTTGTTAATGACGCAACAACGAGAAGACTACACTTGTTCCGTTGTGTGCTGCAGCGTGGCGTTTTGCTTTTTACTTTCGCAGCACAAAGCCTTGGAATATGACATTGTAGGCAACGCCATCTAGCGTCCTTTCCCGCCGCTAGGCGCTTCATCGCACCGCCCTCGCCGTTGCTATTGTGCTCTGACAGGCAGACTAGGCAGGCGTTCGCGACCAGATAGGAGAAACCGTTTTCAGTTAATACCAGTCACAATAAGACCCGCTTTTCATTTCTTTCCATAATTTAATCCTGGATGAGATACCTCAAAAATTTCTCCGTATGCATATTTCACGAAACTGACATGCTTACTTTTACCTCAGAAAGAGCCGACCGTATTAAGAATAAAGATTAGCTTTTACGAAATGTTTCCCTCTCATTAAAACGTAAAAATCTACATTTTAAAAAAATGATTGATTTTTTTGGTGTACCGGTAAGCATGGAGAATAATAGTGAAAGGTTTAGAGGACGAGGATGTTTCAGAAATTATCATAACTAAGCGTTCAAAGAAAAACAAAACACAATACTGTGGAAGACGGAACATGAAAAATGAGTCCGTAAATCTAATCCAAAACTGTTAAGCAAGGAACAATAACATTCTCTTTCAAAAAAAACAAACAGTTGGCTTAACTGTACGCAAAGATTTGACAACTGTTTAAAAGCATGATTTTCTGCCTAAAAATTTAGTGGTCCAAAGTGACCAAATCTTGGCGCACATTTTGGTGACCTTCAATATTTGCATGCCGTAACATAAAAGCACGGATATAAACTCCGGACTTAAAAATGTAAATAAATAAAAAAAAATAGAAAAGGGAACAGTAACATTTATGGGCAAGAAAAATCTTTTGAAATGAATAAGAATCCCTCTTTAGTTTATTAGTGCTCAAAATTTTTCATTTTTAAATTGGTCAGCTTATGAGCAGGCCTTGGGATACCAACACACCTTTTTGGTTAATCAACGTTCAAATCGTGCGTGTTTTAAGCCTGCCATCAAACATAATGAAATACTGCATTTACAATGTTGAAAATGTGGGTTGTCAAAAACTTTACAATGGTTTCACATTGTACTGACCTTAAATTTAAGGATATTGCCGTCATAAAAGTGATTAGAGTTTACTGGTACTAGTCATTGGAACCTTAAGCAAATTTCCAGTACTTTGAGTTTATGACGAGGCGACGCTTTTGTTGTTTCGTAGCGATCTCAAGGCAGCGCCAACGGCGACGACGACGGCGGGGCCAACGGCGATGAACGCAAAGTGGCCCTCATCCAGTGATCATCCAGAGATGAGCGATCGGCCCAACGGCACTCGTGTTCCGGGCGATCCCCGTTCGGATGAATCCCCTCCAAGCGATACAGAGTACAGTAAGTGATCGATACCGGACATACTCTCGTTAACGATGCGAAGCGATGGTGTATGGTAGGGTATGTTCCAAAACGCCGCGCCTTGCCATGCCATCGACACCCGTTACATGCACTGCTGACATGATCTGCCTGCAATCACACCAATACAAGTACTCTGTAAAACCTTTCGTCGCCGACCGATTTCGTCACCAATGAAAGCAACATCAGGGTTCCACTGTTTTCCCTCGCCCTGCTGTGGGAACGCGGGCCAATGGCGAAACGGGCCGCTTGAGACGCGCCCAGGTAGCGGAGTCATTCCCCTCGACTACCCGGCCTAACAAAACAAATTGCAAATCGCTTAGTTCCTCAATCCTGCGACAGTGTGTTCCAGGACCAAAAAAGAAGGCAATATCCATCAGAATTTAAATGGGCGAGTTGTAAAATTTTACGCTGATGGCGCCCTGAGAAATGGCAATCAAATGGTCTAACTCCGCGCAGATAAATGCGGCGGGAGTCTCGCGGCTTTCCAAATGGGGCCTGATTTAGATGAGGATCACCCATAGGCTGACGGAGATTTCCCCGACATTTGCAACTTACAAAGGATCGCAGTTTTCTCCCCCCTTTCCCCCTTGCCCTGCGTCTCCTCCCCCCCCCCCCCCCCCGACTCGGCTCGGCAACCTCTCTAACTTCGCTTGCACCAATATCAATAACCGTAGCGCTGAGTATAATCGCGATTGGGCCGTGCCTGCAAAGCCCTGCACTGCCAGCAGGAATGTTGTTTTGTCCTAATTGATTCGGCAATAAATAAAAATGGACCAAAAGGGAAGACACTGCTTGCGGAACTGTGAGAATTTTTCCGCTTCGTTGGACCATTTCGCACGTACTAACTTTCTGGATTCTGCTCAAATAAATCTCTCTCTCATCTGTACCGAAGTTGTTGTTGTTATGAACTGGATTAGCTACCGGCACCTCCATAGACTTTGGACGATTTCTGAAATATCCAATGGTTAACTGAATACGTTTCACATATTTAATAATCCCACATATTTTTATGGAAATATTACAGGATAGTTAAAATTATAAAATTAGGCTTTAAAAATATTAAATTTTTCTTTGAGTCATTTTTTTAGTTAAATCAAGAGAACAATAAGCCTTTAACGCGATATAAAATAGTTTTATCGGTAAAACGGCTACTTTATGTACAGCATTTATTTTATGTACAGTGGGCCACAAAAGTCATGACCGCTGCTCTCCTGTATTTCTAATGGAAGCAGGGGTCATCACTTTTGTGGCCCACTGTACATCTCCCTAAATAAGCGAGAGGTAAGAATTAACCAAATAACCCAAGACCCATCAATTATTGCTCAATACTATAGATGTTTAAAATTGTCAATTTATTTTGAGTGCAGCATTTTAAAGAGCTTCTTTGGCAGCAAAGGATTCATTAACTATTTTCTTAAAACTTGTTTCGGAGCACAGCTTTTGCGAAAAACCCCAGAAGTCTCTCATAATTCGAGGGACTTATTTAAAGGTACAAAACTCGGCAATGCAAAAGCTGGAATTGTCCGGCGGCCTGAACCTTTAAGAAAATATATTTATTTTTTCATTATTATTGTTTTTTGCGTGAGGGCGAGTATTAACTGCTTGAACCTCGTAGTGTTAGAAGAAGAGGAAAAAAAAAACAACTTATGAACGGATGTGAGGGAGAAATTTCCATTGACGTCCAGCTCCACGCTGGTTTTCAAATAAAATTAACTAATCCGTCAAAAAAAATCGTAAAATAGACGCAGAGAGATCGACAATCTTGCAAACTCACCTTTAATTCCCATGCAAAATTTGAATTTAAAGTCGTAGGCACCATTCAAATTGGTCGAGATTGCTTCGGTGAACGGATCATGCTTGATCTCGACTGTACCAAAGACTTGAAAAAGTCTCGGTCTAGCCAGGCTCGTCAAGGGTAGGCAACACCCTACACACCCATGTCCAGGTGGTTGCAGCGTAAAGAAATTCCATCTCATGTAGCAGAGTTGAGATCTTAACGTTTTCCAATGGATATCTTAGCTTGTTCCTTTGTCTGTAGCCTCAAGCTTGTGTTTTCTCTGACGCTTCGGTGCAGCGCGAATTCTGCTTGGCGAATCTCTTTGCGAACCTGATGCAGCCTGCAACTAAAATAAAAGAATTAAAAGAGCTACAAAAACAGTCTGTCTGTGTTTATCTCTGGGAAAGTTTATTAAGCTGAGGATTTTGTTACATGACAAAAAATGGGAAAACGTTACACCACCCCACGTCTGGACTCGTAAAGTCCTGCTCAGAATGACCACACCCAAGCAAGAATCAAGGAAAACAACACTCGCGATATTAACCTGTAAAATTAAAAAAATCCAAAACCAAAAATAATTGGGGAAAAACGAAAAAATGGAAACAACCTTTGTTTCAAATATATTTTTAAGGTAAGTTCTACTCGCATGCCCATGGCGATACAGGGGATACTTGAACGCATGGAAACCAACCTAGTGCATTTTAAATTGGGAGGTGAATTGAACGCATGGAAACCAACTTACTAGATTTTAAATGGGGCAGCGTGTGAATACAGTGCTCTCCCGCCAATCCGGACATGCGTTAGTCCGGACAGCGCGGTACTCCGGACTCTGGATTCCGCGTTAACATAGGCAACACTAGTACCACAAGCGGCTTAGGCGATACTCGGGCTTAACCAGAGCCGGTACTGTATGTACTTCCGTTTCTGGTAGAAAAATGACCGAATTGTCCTTTTTCATTTGATTCGCTTAAAACGTTTGATTGGATTTCTTGTTTGTCGTACTTTGATCGTTTATTTTTGAATAAATAATATTTAAGTAAAAGGGGGGCCTATTCTTCATATGTTAGTCTACTCTCCGACCAAAACACAGAAACTACTCGGTAATCCGGACAAATCCGCTAATTCGACAACCTCTTCTCCCGCTTGTGCCGGATTAGCGGGAGAGCACTGTAGTAACTTCGTATTTTTAACCCACTACCACACAGCGATGCCGTTCGGAAACAGACGAAAATATTTTAGAGGACCTTTTCAGTTCGGTATTGTCACAATTTAAAAAATGTCACCCCTCTGGAAACCTGAAATTTAATAATTTGAGCATTTTCCAAAACTTGAAATTGCGTATTTTAATGGAAAAATTCCTCCTAGTTTCTATTAAGCTAAATTTCACTCCAAATAATTTAGGCTGTTATGGATTAAAAAAGAATGTAACGATTTTTTGTTTTCCTGTTAACGAGAGATACATTCAATCAGCGGAATATGGATAACCGAGTGGTGCAGTTTCGCAGTGTTATAAAACCCAGTTACTTTCTCAACACCTGGAAATCAGAGGATAATATTACAAACAACGTCTAAAGCCTTTGAAAGATGCTCTAATCTCGTTGAAGAAGGTCTTGTGATATTATCAAACGTCTTTTACAAACGCGGGGCTTTTGATTCCGCATTCTGCATTTCTTTGTTAATTGATTCCGGCTGCTCGTTTTCCGCGCTCGAATTTAAGAAGGTGTGCGTTGCTTCGCTAAGCAACGCTCAGCAAACGATCGGCACTGCTCAAAGGATTAAGGGGACATTTGGTGCGCGTCTCTCCGGCCCGGCTCGACCCGGCCCAACCCGGTCCCCGTGATAAGCATTTACAACGACTTAGTCAGCCATTTAATGTGATCAGATCGTGTCGTCCAGCGCCACCCAGCGCCCTCTATCTTTGCAAGCGCGAAGCGAAACCCCGACTTTGCTTTTACGTCTCTCGTTTTACCACTCAAACTTTATAGCTTTTATTTCCTACCTCTTGGGTTTTACCTTTGCGTCACCAGGCTGAAAGGAGCGAGGCACAAGGCACCTAACTCAATCTTAATACTCGTTCTTTACCTCTCCTCTACCTACCTTCCCTTACTGTTAACGGCGAAGTTAACCTAACCTAATCAAGCCTGCGATACCACTCACTTTTCTCGTGTGCAGTTACCTCCGCTTAGGAGTGAACGACATCATAGGCTTGATAACAGCGAAGCGATAGAAAGGCATTATGTCTCACCTAGCTTAATCTAACCTAAACGGGCGCACATCGTTCATCCTGACGAATTCTGTTTTTGTTTTTTTCTTGTTTTTTTCGTGAAAGCTCAAGTTAATACTACCCAGTATAAAAATAGATCATGTCTTAATCAAATATTGTAATCAGGTTTTGATCAGACCCTGATTATAGGTTTGAATGGGTTTCTTTTTTTTTTTTTTTGAATTGCCGGTTCTGATTAGGGGTTTGCCTCTATTTGATCATGATGTGATTACACCTACCAGAATCTGCTGTTTTTATCAGGGCATGGATAAATTTTCTTGTAAGACTCTATTTGCGCGTTATTCAAATCTTAATTTGCCAATCAGATTCTGACCAGGAATTAATTGTTTTCTGATCAGGATTTGATAGGGGAAAACCTTCAATTCCTATGACCATAAACGCGGATGAATTGGAATTCCATGAGTGGACGAAGCGCACAATAAGAGAAAATGTTTATAACTTACAATTGAAGGCTCAAGTTGAGATACAGGAGGTTTCTACCACAGATCGCAAAGACGAGATAAATATTAAGCTAAATGTAAGAACTGTCAGCCTCAAAGATTAAAGTTTTTGATCAGATTGTTCCTTTCGATTTACTGAGCGTCAAAACCTGAAAGCGTTATGAAAACAACTGAAAATAGTGTTATACACTCTCCTACTGGATTAAATGCACTGCTTGTTCTTCTGTCAGTGTATCGGTATTGACAGAGTTTTGAGTGAACTGTATGACACAATATCTTCAGATACCACTTTACATCACAAGGACTTAATCCGTGTTGTAAAACCTCCTCATTCCTCTTAAATAAAGTTGTCAAAAAAACTGAGACGATATCGGCATGCATATAGGAAACCCGTTCGAAAAGAAAATATCGGCCAGACCCCAATGCAAGCTTAAGACTCTGTCTACAAAGTAGCTGAGTTCTATTTAATGGGATAAGAGAAAATAAAATAAGTTGTAGTTTCTAAGATCAACAGATTCCAAATGAGGGGAAATCTTGAGTACGCAAAAGTCGAGGCAAATATTTGCTACGTTATTTTGAAAGATGTAAGTAAAATCCGTGTACAAAGAACCCGCTCATAGAATATTTCCAGCAGTACGGAGCTTTCTCGTGGCCTTGAAAGTATTTTTCCTCCTCAAAAGGAAATCCCAAGTAAAACATTTTTTCCGGTTCCTCGGAACACGTAATGAACGGGTTTCATAGTACTAATTTACATTATCTCATAAATACTGCGTACTCTCGGCACGTGCCATTTCATAAATTGGATCTCGAAATATGTCTCTCTTATTTGAATTTTTCAACAATCAGAGAATTCCAAGAACTAAAGAAACCCCTTACTACGAACCAATTATAAAAACCGCGAAATAAAAAATCTGTACTGCCTATCAATTCTTTCATTCCAATCGGAAAAGCAGTTTTAAAGGGATCTATTGAAGAGGACTTGGTTGCGACACGTGCATTCTGCGAAGCAGTGCTTCATAGCAAATCTAGCATGTTAAGTTTTGAAGGGTACGGTACCTGAAATCTGATTGCTTTTCGTTGACAGAAGTGTGTGGCGGCGGCAGCACGGCTGAGCGGCGCTCATCGCGTCGCGCGTTTGAAAGGATGTCAGGCGAATATTTGGAAGAATCCGTGTACGGTACGTCAAGGCAAGCCGCTCCACCTGCATCCGCTGACATCTCCATTTCGCCTCTCGACGCAACAATACCCACAAGAGGGTACGCGGAGCTGGGCGCCGGCTGGCTGGACCTGTCCGAGAGTGAGAGCCGGCTACCGTCCGGAAGAAAGTTAAACCTTGGCGGGGAGTTGACGGACGTGGCCCGAGGGACGCGCGCCACGCACGTCTATCAATACGATGCCATCAGGGACCATCAGGGCGGCCATGAATATGGCACGCCCCGTGGTGAGAAATACCGCCATAAGCTGTTGGGACCAGAAGAAAGGATGCTTCCATCACAGGGGTTACGAGAGGTTAACGCTGGCCTCCCTCATCATGATAGGCCGCTTCCACAGGGAAGAACACACATCTCCGATTCAATCACGGCCTGCCAGTCCCTCGAGGCGATCAAGATACGCCGATATCCCTCGATAACGTCCACCGAGATCTCACTCCTTAATGAGCCTCTCGTCTCGGACATTAACTTGTACCAGGTCAGCTCTCGCCCCGTGCACTGTAATTTTTTAAGATATCATTTCCAACCTTTTAGTTTAAATTTGGTGCTACCCTCCGTCGTCAAGCCGAGCGGAGCGATAGCGAAGCGAGGCACAAGGCACCTAACCTAACTTAACCTAGGGTTACCCAACTAAACG
>Ga0058701_10003131_pt1 | contig 12956 bp, 10 predicted proteins | sample AgamicOrMae_FD_97039 | JGI IMG/M metagenome (GOLD analysis project Ga0058701, IMG submission 97039) | Agave microbial communities from Guanajuato, Mexico - Or.Ma.e | ecosystem: Host-associated > Plants > Phyllosphere > Phylloplane/Leaf | place: Guanajuato, Mexico | collected 2012-06-04
CGAGCCTGATGCGAGGTACAAGACACATAGCCTAACTTAACCTAGGTTAATCAAGGCCCCGCAATTCTCGGCAATCATAGCCGCCGAGAATGAAGCGGCATCAGGCTTGGCGACAGTGCACCGTACCAATACAAACTTTATGTATAAAAGATTAAAATATCTTAACCGACTACCGCCCATCAGTGCCGTTCGGGAACAGAAAAAAAAATATTTTAGGGGATCTTTTGAGCTCAGTTTTGTCACAATTAAAAAAATATCACCCCTCTGGAAACATGAAATTTAATAACTTAGGCATTTTCCAGAGCTTGAAATTGCGTAATTAAATAGGGGAAAGCCTTACAATTTCTCTTAAGCTGAAATTCACACTTCAAATACTTTGGGCTGTTATGGGTTAAATTATGGATGATTTGACAGTCCTTTTTTCGGTTTTTTTACAGACATAATTTTGAGAGACATTTGTTTTCGTCTATAATCGTTTATTTTTCAATCTTCTGATGTGGCATTTTCAAAGAGGGCTGTTTTGGCGCTATTTTTAATCCAGCGCACCGCAGCTCGGCGCAGGTTGCGCGGAGTGCCTGCCGCCAGCCGTTCTGCCAAGAAAGCGTCTTTTAAATTGTTGCCGGTAAAATGGCCTTTCTCTCTCGTTTAACAACCCCTTTCGCTCCCACGCACTTGTTCTGCCTTTCTCGCCTCTCTCTCTTTATTCGCCTCTGTAAGCTACACTCGTGAAAATATCACTTTTTCAAGTATTGTTATTTTCAACCCCTATTTCTTGGTCCCTATTCAGGCTTTCAAGTTCAGCTCATCTCTTGATCCTCAGTGATTCAGTGCTGATTTCAACTACGTTTTCCCGTTCATATTGTGTATTACACCAACATATGTAAGACTGGACCAACAATAAAAAATCTCTTATTCAGAACAAACATTCTCCTTAATCAGCTGATCATCCGATTGCCTCAACTATTTAATCAATATTTATGCAGAGGTGGGTTTGATAACGAAATTAGTGCTACCAACCCTGAGAGAAGTGCACTCCAGCCAAAGAGAAGCAAGCAGACACTTCGACGAAAAAAGAAGCGATACTGCCTATCACTGTTACGCTGTCTCAAGACGCGTTCAAGCACGTCGTTTTCACACGCCCCCTCTCCTCCTCCCCTTATCAGTGGACACAGTTGCACTCTTTTTTCTCCCTTCCTCTGCTCCCCTATCTTTTTTTGTCTTTCTTCCTTGTCACTTCGAGTCGTTGCACTGGCCATCGAAAAAAATTCGCGCGATTTCGGCCTTGGCTGCTGGCCTGGCCTGGGGCCCGTCCTAGAGCGGCGTGTGGTTGAGACAGCCAGTGCAACGGACATGGACGTCGACTTCCGTGACGAGACGCTCGCGGAGAAAATTACGCGTTGGATTGTGATAAAAAGAGCGGCTCTCTGAGCCTATCAAAATAGCTTCGGCACTCTATATTTCGGATTTCGTATATCGTCCCCGAGCGGGCAAGGGGAACCTAACTTACGTATTGTCACCAAGCCAGATACCGCTTATTTCTTACTAAAAGGCTTTGAGTAATAAGCGTCGTCAAACTTGGCGACTGCTGAAAGGAATGATAGCACAGAGAGACATAGAGAACCCAAAATTCATAGAAATCGTACTCACGCGACTGTTGGTCCTAAATCGTCAGAAAATAATGTCAGGTTAAAGCAGAGATTGAGATGTAGCAGGTAGCATATGAGGTAGAAAATGAAACGTTATAAACTACAAGTACCTAGGGGAAAAAAGAAAAAAAACAACGTTTTGTGTTAAAGAAAAAGGTTGTTTTCGATGAGCGGAACTCGTTGGCTAATGGCGGAATGCCGAAACCACATTGAAGGCTTGCTCCACAGCTTCAAAGATCTTATGGGGAAATGCATTGAAATGGTATTAAAAAGACAAGAAATTTACGGAAAAGCATTGACTGGCTGGTCCAGGGAGTACGCGAAACTTTTTCGTTCGCATTTCTCCACGCGAATTCCGGCTTTGGTCTCCATTCAGTCCCATAAAACACTGCTTTTCATAAGGGAGGCAGTGCGAAAAGCTACTCGTTTGGTTCGGTATCCATGAGGTAAACCAAACTTAGGTTTGGTTAACCTACCTTAGGATAAGTTAACCTACCTTAGTTTAGGTTAACCTACCTTAGGTTAACTTAACCTAAGTTAGGTTAAGTTAATCTAACTTAGGTTAAGTTAACCTAAGTAAGGTTAAGTTAACCTACCAGGTTAGGTTGAGGGTCTTGTTGCTCGCTCCTTTTTCGCCGTGCTACCACAGGTGGTACACAATGGGAAACCACGAAGGAAATATATGCAGTAAAAAGTTAAGGGCAAGTTCCAATATCCGATCACTAGCTTATGGAGAGCGATTTGACCAGCAAAATGGCCTCTGCCGATCCAAAACACTCTGTATGAGTGAAACTATAGTGACCCCGCTATCTTCCTCCAGATAATTGGCCCAATCCGCGCTGTTCACGCTCTGGAGATTGGGGAGGCTGGTAGCAGAGGTTATCGTTAGTGTCGCCCCGGGATCCCCCCTTTTCCTCCCCCGACTCACCCCCTTAGCGACACCAGTTGGCGACCAAACTAGTGACAATTGCAGTAGCCACATTAATGCTGGACCTTGCCGGAGATCACTGCAACATCGCGAACTTATTGTCCTCCGAACTGCTCTGCTTTTATGGAAGTGGACCATCCAACTCGCGTCTTATAACAGTCCGTACAAGGGGAAAAAAGAGGTTAGTTGCTGTAACAAAACTGCGCGCTTTCAGTTATAAAAAGTTGTTCCTACAAATATTGGCTTCATAACGTGGCTTAACTTAGCGTTGACAACAAATCAACGTGACCTAGCTTTCATTTTTAGCCTAGGTCTTACATGCATGCAACGTTCGTTCAAGATGAAGATTAAAATAGAGTTAATTTTGTACATATCTTAGTTAAGCGAGATGAGGCTCATTTGCGACTAAGTAAACGTTAGGTCAGATTAATTGTAAACCTTCGCCAAGTAAGGTTACGTATGATTTCTAAAGCAAAATTAATCATGTAAGCTTGATGTTAGTAGAAATTCAGTTTTCGGAAATACGAATTATTTTCTTGTTTGTGTTTTAACAGTTTGTTCCTATTTCGACAAACACGTTTGCTAAGCAGCAGACACAGTATTTTTCCGTTGGGTGAAATGCTGGTTGGAGTGTAAAGGGTTTTGTTTCCAATTAACTAATTCTTCCCGTATGATATTTTTTTCGGAGAAACCGTAGTGACACCATAATTCGGAAGTAGGACACAAAGTTTGGTTTTGTCGGCAATGTTTTAGCCTCGTAATAATTTGTTTGAAGTAAGATGAAAAAGGGGTTAATAAAGCTGTAAAATACCGCGTGCATCTGTAACCTCCAGCATTGTAAACATGTAATCTTGTTAAGCTTTCGGAAGTTTTCTTGGTCCGAAATGAGGGCGAACCATGTGTGGTCTGGTTGACAGAAAAGTATGGCACTCCATCATGAAAGAGGCGGGCAAAAGAGACGAAAGTAGCCGAAGATGACCGAAGACGCCCGAAGACGGCCGAAGGAGAGAGGGACGAGAGAGCGGGAGAGTCGAGGAAGAGTCGCTGTTTAAAATCAATACCAAAGGCAACGAAACCCCACTGGTGGCGTTGAAGGTGCCTTCACTACACAGATGGACGAGATGAGGGAGGGGGTAACGGGGGGCGGGGGGGTCGAGAAGAAACCTTCTAACATCACCTAATGGCAGAGGAACTTGGAAGTTGGTACTTTTTAGTGCCGTGTATTGTGTCACGAAATTGCCACACTTTTTGCAAAGCGCCTGATGAAGTTTTGAACTTTGCAAGAATGTTTGCACCTTAATTAAGAGTTAAAGTTCTGGTGAAACGGAAATGGTGACCGTTTCACCTACCTCGGGAAATAACTGTAGCCTCCCTCTTTGTCTAGTCTGAGGAGAGCCAAGAGCACTGAAAGAACACCAAATCGACCTTAAAACACAAACGAGGATTTTCAAAGGCAGATTGTGGAAGGGCGACTATTCTGGATTTTGTATATTGACCTATTTGAATGAATGAGTTGAAAGTATCCGGCCTCCCCGATAAGCCTAAACGCAATTTTTTTTTTAAATGCAATGAACAGGGACGGTGGATGCACATGAAGTATCTTAACTTTAAATTTAGAAGTTGGAATTTCCTGTAAGGTTGGCTGAGGTTAAGTTAGGTCTTCTGCTTTGCGTCTCCACCGCTCCGCTCAGTTGTCGTCAAGCTTCATTTCGCTTTCTTTACCGGAAGGAACTGCCACCGACAAGTAAGCGGAATTATGCATGGCAACCGTTAGGTTAACTTAGATTAGGTCAGGTGCTTTGTGCCTCGCTTCGCTGGGCCTACTGACATGGGACGCGGGAGTTGGATAATTCCAGCTTTGAGATGTGCAGTTAACCAACCTTTGCACGGTGTGTCTGAGATACCTGTAAGCATCTCTTTGTGGAATCTTTCAGTTCCTTGCGTTTCCCGTATGTCATAACGCGGAAAAACTGCACTTATGAATCGGCTGTAGTAAAAAAGAGTCGTGTTTTGCTGCGACGGTTAGCAATTTGGGCTAAAAGCTCCGAGCAATAAGCAGCATCTATCCAGCAGTGCTCTGCTTCAAGTCGGAGAATCGGGAAGTTAACCTCGAAAAGTACCGTAGCGACGATCAATAGATCGTTTAAGTCGGGGCGACGTCGCTTGAGTGTAATTTACCATGGAGACAATTAGAAAAGCCCATTTGGAAAGAGTTGTCACTTTTCTAAGAGACGGAAAAGTCACTCCACTTTTGGAAGGGTTGCACTTGTCAATGCATTTCTTTTCCCAAGAGGTTACGCAAAATGAAGACAAGAAAGTGATAAACGACTTAAAGTAATGAATTGCACCCCTCCGAGCCTTCTCTTTCGCCAATTAATAAATAATTTGCACCGCTATAAAGTTGGGGCTTGATAAAGCAGCCACTATTTACACTGAGGCGGCACCAGCGCGTTAAATTTCTCGCCCACTAGACCCGCCTTCTACAAGTTCTGCTCAAACTCTATCATAGGCTCTATTACCGTATACGAATTGGACTTCTTGTCTTCGTAATATCTTTACGATGTTGATAGGGTCCTGATATGTGCTCACACGTCTTTTATTTACACTCTTGATCAAGTAGCATGTTATCTGCCTAAATGTCTAATCGCACCTGATGCCCTTGCCGAAATGCACGAATACCCTCTCTTCATCTCGTACTCAAGTCTCAAGTCACCCTGACAAGCTGACCTATGAAGCCCAAGACGTACTTTAATATTCAAGCTCAGCACGTCCTCGTTCAAAGCTTTAAGGAAAGCATTTTTTATCGCTTATGTTTTTAACCCTTTGTTGACACCGATCCACTGGTACTGAACACCTTGTCGGTCTCGTTGTCCGGAGAGGTTTCTTCTGCAAATTCCAATGGTGCTGGCCTGCCGTGTATTGTCCACCTGTCAATCACCTATCAGCATTCGCACCTGAATACAAAGGCCCCAAAATTAGCGTCTTGTTATTAAATAATACGGGATCAACTACTCACACCGAAGGATCTCAAGGGCTGTGCCACGTGGTACCTCTCCCCAAACGTTCTTCTCCCACCCCTCAACTCTCGACCTCCGCTCCCACAATCATATAAATCGTCGAAGGAAATTTCGGTGTAATTTAGCTAATGGAATGTTACGCCTTCCTCTGGTCACCCGCCAGATACTCTGGGGCTCACCAGCTTCGCACGAAATAAGCTGCAATTGTTTTCGCCCTCTGCCGAATTACTAAATTACAAGCAAGAAAAAAGGCGTTATCAGGGGATTGGCTCCAGCCAGCGGCAACGCTCCGATTCCTACACCAAAACAGAATCGCCGAACTTAAAAGAATGTATTTCGACGGCAGATTATAATATATTTAGACGTGCTAAAATATCATTAACAGGTTCAGAAGATCAGTTCTCCCATCAGCGAAATGAAGATTCATGTTCCATCGAGTGAATTCATAACCCACTACCGCCCTGCGATGCCACTCGGAAACTGAAAAATTTATTTTCGAGGATCTTTTTAGTTCAGTATTGTCAAAATTCAAAAAATATCACCCCTGTGTAAACCTGAAATTTTCTAATTAAAGCATTTTACAAAGCTTAAAATTGCGTAATTTAATGGGAAAAATCCTTCCAATACCTCCTCAGCAAAATTTTACTCCAAATACTTTGGGCTGTTATGGGTTAAACAAATCCAATATACGACTCGGATTCTGTTCCTTCCGTTTTGCGGATTTTTAGCCTCGTATTTGCAAATGAATGGTTTCAAAGTAAAAATTTTGCACTTGCTTTTGCTTTGAAGCACTGGTGTCGGCAGAGGGTTTTCCCAAACCGCTTAACGTGATAACACGAACTCATTCAATGATTCGTCAACGCAAAAACATAATACAAAATAAAATCAATGTCCTCAGTACTTTAAAGTGCCCGCGGCTCCCGCGGCAGGGCGAGGCGGCACAAGGTTTGTTCGTATCACGCAGACAAAGGCGATGGTTCTGATTGCGTGGCCGTCTTCTTCTGGCCACTTGAGCTAATGCGTTCCCGTCTTCGTACTATTTCATTGGCAAATATCTTATTTTCTGCTTGAACTGTCCGGAGATCGCGGGCTGACCCTCGTGGAATGCCCACAACTATGAGCGCGCTCACTGCATCATCGAACCCTCCAAACTTGGAGGGAGCTCCGTCTTTATCCTCACACTTGTTCCAGTGAAGCTTATAAACAAACCACGATCTTGTAAAGCTAACATATCCTGCTGACTTTTGCCAACTGGCATTGACTGTAGTTCTATGAAACGATCAAGAAAAGGACCGATTGTGAAAAGGTTATCTCTGGAGCTCAGAGAACGTCATCTGAGTTTTTGAGAATGCCAAGGAAGGATGGAGGACAAACGGAAGGTATTGAAGAGGCTTAAGACGAAGAGCAATATCAAGAGAATCATGGTAGACCTAGACCAAAAAAGTATAAGGTTGGCGTCCTAAAAGCTGATGAGATAAAGGATTATGAGGAACTAGTGGAAGTAAAAGAAGATGAAGATTAAGAAACCGAGTTGTTTATGGAAGCAGAAGGCATGTTGATACCCAGTTGAAGATGAAGGAGAATTGAAGAGTATCAAGAAGAGTATGAAGATGCAGGAGACCCAGAAAACGAGTTCTTATAGAAAGGGATTATAAGCGTAGTAATACCTGGGAGAAGGCGCAGAATTGAAGAGTGAAGATGGTCAAGAGGAAGTATAGGACTTGTGGAAGAAGACGATGAGTATTTTTTATACAAAGGATAAGGCGTCATGATACTCATCTTGAAGGATTGAAAGATCAAGTTGTATGGTCGATCAAGAAAACGATTCTTTTTTCTGGAAGGATGTAATCGAAGAAGACTTGTTTTACAATACGAGATAGAAGAGCAACAGCGACTGATTGAAGATTCCCACTTGTGCTGGATGCACACGAAGAAACCGCACACGCAGTTAACGTCGAAGAAGACGTATACACCAAAGGCATCTGACCACTCTGAAGCCATCAATAGACGCACCGCTCGTTCAAAGACGCATTATCGTCGGACAAGATCGTTAAGGGCTGGCCACACCTGCCCCCCAGTGACCAGCGACCGGCCGGCGGCCGGCCGACGTCGTAAGTCAGTCTCCAGCCACTTCACATAATTTGTGCCCTCCGTCCAGCTGAGCATGTAACAAACCCTCCCCGGCCGCTACCCAGCTCTGCTGCCCAGCTCTGCCGCCCAGCTCTGGCGCCCCACATACCGCCAACTCAAGTCCGGACTTCCACTCGGCTCCGGCCCTTGTCCTTAACTGCCCGTAAAAATAAATGGAGCTCGCCGAATCGAAAGCGGCCAATCGCGTTGTCGTCTTGACCTTCGTGTCGCCTTCGCGCCTCCTCCCGAACGACACTCTCGATTTGTCTGCCTGCCCTGTTTTATGTGCAGCGATCCTGATATAGATTAGAATCTATTTGTTCCGAACAGGCCGAGGCCGGCGAGGTCCGAGTGGCTCCCTGGTCAGTCAGAGGGTCGCGAGGGATGCACAACAAATCGTCTTTTAACCGAAAAAAACAGCGAGAGGGATCGTTGCGTTTAATCGCTTCAAGTGGGCCATAAACAGCCTTTCTCCTCAAGATGACCACAACACAATATAGTCTCTCTCGTTATCTATACATTCCAGATAAAACCTCCTGTATCTCACTGAGTTTCTACTGAACCCTGTCTCGCTTCGCTGCCGCTCGCTTCCCAACGTTAACCCACTACCGCCCAGCGATGCCGTTCGGGAACAGAGAAAAATATTTTACGATCTTTTCAGTTCAGTATTGTCAACTTTTAAAAAATATCACCCCTCTGGAAACTTGAAATTTAAAAATTTAGGCATTTTTCAAAGCTTAAAATTGCGTATTTGAATGGAAAAAATCCTCCCAATTTCTCTTAAGCTGAATTTTCACCTCAAATACTTTGGGCTGTCATGGGTTAAGTGAACCTAAGTTATCCTATGTTTCTCTCCTCTGTCGCGTGGCCCTGTGGAGGAAGATAGATTAATAAAGGTGGGGAATTGAAGCTCCCCTATATTCAGTGAATAGACCGCTGAAACCCTTGGCGTATTGACTGGATCCGATAAGGGTTTCTCTAAGTCCCCTTTTTCCACAATAAAGCTGAACTGAGACGCTTCCGGTAAACGAGATGCAATCGTTTATGTACCAACAAATATGACGGGGTCTTTTACCGCAAGGCGGGCCCGGCCCGCCTTTTTCGTTTCGCTTCCAGCGATCGTCCTTCTCCTTCTGCACGCCGCCCCTCGCATATTGCGCGCTCTTTCCCCCGGGCTCGAACCGGAGCTGTCAACAGCACGTGTGCGCTCGCCTGCTACATACTTTCGGGCAAGTTTGAGCAAAGGAGCCTGCCTGCCCTACGCCTGATGACTCTTCGGGGAGTTAGGCCACCCGACAAGGTATGCTGCGCGGCGTGTGGATAGAGCCCCGGCGCGGCGACGCCCCAACTCGCAACTTGGGTACCTGAACCGATATTATCGGCGTCATCTCGACAGCCTGCGGTATCGACTTTCTACACTAACATCTTCAGCTCAATCGGTTACTCGCCATATTTACCTAAAATAAAGTGATAATACCCAAGGCAAGTAAATGCGTGTTTGTCAGGTTCCCCTTTCAGGATCTCTCACGCTTCGTGGCGTAGATGCTAGCGGGTGAAGCTGCAGGGCGAATGGTTTAGGGTTCGATTCTTGTCTCCGGCATAGGATTTTCCCTTCTTCGCAACGTTGCCGTGTGAATAACCGGATAATAACGTGCACGATCCTTGGATATAATAACGTATCCAATCCGTACAAGTATGTGAATATATGATGTGATAAAAAGATAACGATATGTTAGAGTTTCATCGATGAGTTTGCTTTCGTTCCAAATATTAGTGTGTGGCTTTTTTCGAAAAATTGGAACGTGACGATGTTAGTCGGTCGTGGATATGGCAGTTAGTTGTGTGCAGGCGAGGAGAGAGGAGATGAGTGGGTCGCAGACTGCAGGCTGACATGAGCGGTGCAGAGCGCGTGTTCCCTATCCCTGTGTGCAGTTCCGCTTCAGGATATCATGTTTATTGTCTCTCTCTCCTATTTCACCGTGAGCAAACATAATAATCGCGCCCATACACTGCAGGAGCAGCGCTGCTAATGCTATTTATGGCGGAACATGCTCCGCACAGATAGCAAATTTTAAATTTACTATAGAACCACTCAATTTCCTACTTGCAGTTTGCAAGAAAGAGCAGCGAGAATAATGCAGTTTTGAAAATTTTCCTCTTTCTACTCTACAGGTAAAACACAAGCAATGGTAAATTCGACCTTAAAAAATTTCAGGAGGTAGAAGACGGTGGAAAATTGCAGGAAAATTCAGTGTGCGAGCAGAGCGCAGTGAATAACACAGAGGTCTTGCGCGTAGCGTTCTTCGGCCAATTCTTTGTCTCAGGAGTTCCTTGATATACAGAAGGGGAGGGGGCCGGCCGGTTGCGACTTCCAATCGAATCCGACGAATTTGAGTAAAAGAACAATGTGACCCTTCGGATGGCTCGCATCGGACTTGGGATCGGAAATCAGATGCAATCTCGTTGCCAAATTGTTCAACATTCCGGCTCCACGATTGATGGCCGCAAACTTTACCGCAGCGTTCTCATCACATCGTCCGCCTCCCTGAGTCTTCCCGGCCACCAAACACGCCGTTTCTTCTTCCTCATCTTCTTTTTACGACGCACTTTCTATTAAAATAGCCTTAGATTGCGAAAAGCCGCCGCGTCTCAAAGCATGACCTTGTCTCCACATGCCTACGCGCTCAGGTTTCATCTCAATTCGGAGTTTTTGTCCGTGCTATCAAAAAATTTATCACGAATTTTCCAAGTGGTGGAATTCAACAAGCTTTCACTCTTGTTGGAGAAGTGATTTCTTCTTTAACAGCAATTCTCACACCCATAAGAATAATCACTCATTTCCTCGGATTTCAGATCCACTACGTGATAACTTTTTCACCTTACGTATGAATTTTACTCATCTTCAAAGAGGCCGCTGGAAAACCATTGTCTCCTCATCAGCTCATCCAAACGCATCTTCTAATTTAACATCGCTGTTTGGGTCTTAACCTAACGAGTGTCTTTCAAATTCTGGCTTTATCTTTATCCCACTGAACCACCATTTATAAATCTTAAGATCGTTTATAACGCAAATCTGATCCTAATCAGACTACACAAACGCTTAGATGTTTACCATAAACTTAATCAAGTATTCAAAAAAGCGTTAATTCAAAAATTTCGTTGTAGTACCAAAGACGAAAAAAGTGCATCGAACATTGTTGGAAGTGTTTTGAAAAGGGTCGCCTGCAAGCAAGGCGGGATTGGCTTCCCCCTCGGCGGAAAATTATCTGCACCGTTTTGACTTTTAAACGGGCCGATTTTAATCGCGATTTTCCCCTACCAGATTTGATTAAACCGGCAGGGCTCCTCTTTGAGCGGCGGCGTATCAGTCGTGGACACCTATCAATCAACGCCTTCTCTTTCTAATGTATCGCGATCCTGGTTTAATGGATGGGCGCTCCGCGCGGGGCGCCGGCGCCGGCTGCTCCGGGGCGCCTTGCGCCACATTGCGCCGTGCGCCATCCGGCGGGCCGGGCCGGGCTGACAGGCCGCGCCGGGCTGGCAGGCCGCGCCGCCAAACTCCATTCCGCCTCGACCACCTCACGGAAACATAGATCTCAATCTGGGAGGCGCAACACCAGCCAGTGCTCAATTGCGCCGTTTGACGGGTCTTGGATAACCTGACGGATGTTCTGTTGAGTGGATTTTTCGCAAGAAATTGATTTGGGAACACGGCCTTACCTGAAAAGCCGGTTTTCAGTAAGTCCCGTAGCGTTATGAATCTTAACTGAATCCCCTAAAACCGATTTGACGAGCATTTCATTCTTAACGAAACCGGGAGTTATCGGCTCGCGGCAACTGAAATAAACGGATGTGTTTTATTGACCTACACTGTTATTTGAAAAAAATCGTTTCTATTAAAGCACCATACATCAATTTTTGTCATTTTTTTTTGTATAACGCAGTTAAATTAACTGAACCTTATCAAATTGTGTTTTCGCAGTAATTCCATCAAAATATTTATGATTTTACAACAATGTAAGGGTAAAAAATCAGTCTAATGAAAAAAATGCTTCCTTTACACACTAAAAAAAATTTTAATCGGATTTTCCAGTCTTGGTATAGTCACAGAGTTTCGGATTTTGGGACGTTAAATGTTTCTGCACAAAACTTCCTATATCTTTAATAAAGGTTTTTTTCATAAGACTTCCTTTGATTATCATTTGAAATAATTAGTTAAAGTAGTGAAGTTTTGTTTCACCAGGGTCTAAAAACGTCAAGTGACCATTTCTTAGGACGTAATTTTATGTAAATTCCCTTTGTCCGGTCCGAGCGTCTCATCGTAGCGGCCAATACATTTTAATAAAGAGCCCCTGACCTGGGCAATCTGCGATGTTCTAATCCGGGCGGAGTGGGCGCTGGTGATAAAACAGGGGCGCATCGGCTTCGGCGGCGGCGGCGGCGGGCGCAGCGCAGCTTCCGTAAAAAGCCAGCTCCGCCGGCCGCACTCTTTCTTCAGAAAGATCAGAGGAGCCGCGCTCAAGCGGAATATAAGAATGAGTCGCCTCTTTCAATCCGATCCTCAATCATTTGTATGCAATCCAATGAAAGAAAAGTGGAGCCTCCTATCCTAATACGAGCGAGTGAGCAGCCCAAGAGCCGAGGAGCAGCCCAAAGACAGCCGGAAGACAGCCTCTTGTGTGCATACCAAAGCTGCGCCCTCTAGCGGTCCTCCAGCGCGCCCTCTAGCGGCTCTCAGGCGCGCCCTCTAGCGGCGGCCCGCCTCCCTTCACACCAATATAGGTTGTTATGTTTCTTTGACGCTCTGCTCGGGGCTCTTAGGCGCCGTTAATCAGCCAAGAAGCCAAGAAGCCTAAGGAATGAATATGGATTTCGGGAGCTCGGAGCGGCTGAGTGCCTTTGATATAGGAGCTTGATTTGGCCGGGCCGTATATTGAAACCGCACGCCTTGGTTTTCGCAGAAAAGCTGGAGAGAGGAAAGCTCGCAAAAATGGATCCGCGCGCGCCTCAACTTATATTCATTGAAGGCTTTCAATTGGAAAGAAAAAATCCATTGGGGATTTTTGTGCAGACATGACTATCTAGCCACCTGAACGTATTGGGCATCGCTCACTGTTGCGATGAAATTGCTACACGTGAATATGAATTTACGTAACCTAACCCTACCTAAGCAAGCTCGGCATCTATATAGGGGCCGTCCAAATATTACGTAACAGAATTTAGGCCACTTTTTGA
>Ga0058701_10003132_pt1 | contig 12955 bp, 8 predicted proteins | sample AgamicOrMae_FD_97039 | JGI IMG/M metagenome (GOLD analysis project Ga0058701, IMG submission 97039) | Agave microbial communities from Guanajuato, Mexico - Or.Ma.e | ecosystem: Host-associated > Plants > Phyllosphere > Phylloplane/Leaf | place: Guanajuato, Mexico | collected 2012-06-04
GGGGGGGGGGAGTCAAATTGATAAGATGGGTTTTCAAAATACACATTTGTATTTTTGTCGCCAAATCCTAGGATAAGATTTGGCGACATGATCTTGAATTAACTGACATAAATTTCGCTTCTCATAACAAACTCTCTGTACGCCCATGAACTCTGTACATAACACAACCTGAACGCTACAACATACGATAAAAACAACCGCGGACCGGCCCTTGCACTTCGTTTCAACAACAACCTGAACACATCATGAGCGGCCGTATGATGTACGAGCAGTCCAAAAGGTATTGTCCGGTTCTGGTCGCGGTAAAAAGCTCCGCCTTATGGAGAAATACATGGGCCACCTTGTACTTGTAGCACGACCAAAACTGGACAATACCTTTTGAACTGATAGTACCAGCTAGTAGATGAAGCTTTGTGCGTCGTCTGCTAACTGCGCCTCAAAAAGCGCGTATTATACATGGAGGATAATTTTTTTCCTACCTTTTAGCCTCAAAAACCCGGGTGCGTACTATATACGGGTGCGTACTATAGCAGGGAGAATACGGTACTCTCCTTGTCAGTAAATTCCGTTTAAAGCGACACCCCAACTTGCAAACAGAAGGTGTCGTTTATAAACGGACTGTATTATATATCAAGTACGTTTGGTTAATTTTTAGAACAGATACATCCTAAAATCGCATTTTTCTGCAAATGCCATGGTTTGTTATCACTCTATTCTACTTTCCCTTTCGGTTCTGTTGCCAAAGTTGCCACCCTCCATCACGCGCGTTTCCTGATTGAGTAGGCATAGGCAACACTCCTGACACGCGGGAGGTTCAGGTTGCCCGCATTTTTTTTTCACCTTTCACCTACTCCATTAGGCTATATTGGGCCTTTCGGAAAGACACTTGAGATTAATTCGCCGACAAAGTAGTTTTAAACCTGATGAAATGAAAACATAAATTGAAATCCATTAGCGGGTACACGTGATTTTCAAGTGATGCTCACTCGTGTCGGTCAGACCTCTTTTGGAAAACATTTAAGATTAAGGGAGTACAGTCAAAACGTGACCCAACCAAAGTTTTAACCTTTCTACCTCGTTGTCCAACATTGTTCCGATCAAAACGAGGCGCGACAAACCTTTGGGAATGATAATCTTGATCATTATCAACCCTTTGAACGGAGCCTGCGTGCTCAGCCCTCACAAGTAAGATAATTGACGTCAGAAACCTCTGTCAGTCGAAAGGGAAGTCTTGGCATTCATTGCCACGGACCAAACAAGATCCTTTTATAAATGATGCAAGATTCAATTATTAATGGAAGTCTTAAGTCTCTTTTACATAGTGTAAAGGGCGTGACAAGATTTTGATTTCAGTTTTCTCGTGAAGGAAAAAAATGAGTTAGGGTTACATAACATTAAAATATCAAAATGCGTCTAATTACAACAAGGAGCTATAAAATTAATAAAAATGCCAATCGTGAAAATGAGAATGTCGGAAAAGTGGGGTCTAAAACCTTCACATCTCTACGAGAAGTGTGGCAACTCTGAAAGAAAAGAAAAAAAAAGGCGAATTTTTCTTATCCGCACGGCGAGACGCCCCCTCATCCTCTTCAATTCCAAAAAAAAAAATACTTATTCAAAGATCAAGCGAAATCACTTATCCGAATCCCACAGAAATTGCATCACCAGGAAGTAATTTGCTTTTAATTATCGTAACTTTCAGTCATTGTCTCGTCGGAAACATGGCTATTTAATGGTGAATTTACATGATATATATGAAATTAATTTCACTTGTTGCCAAGTAAATTTACTGCTGTGACAAAACTGGAGCTATAAAACTGCTGATACATTGATTAAGTTAAACTTTTTTTGAATTAGGAAAGTACAAAACGTTAACCAAATACGGAAATTGATTATCCTTTGGGGAAAGTTCCCCACGACGTGAATTGTAATTTTGCTTATTTTGGGTAGTCAGAGGGTTCTTTACTTGTCAATGGATGAGTAAAGTGGGATGAAAACACAAGTAAATTTAATGACGCAAAGTAGAATTGAAAATGTTCGAATTTTTTACTCTTAACCTGTTTTCGTTTAAGATTTTACTAGCGAACGGTAATTTTACCCTTTCGCTTTGCTCCGTAGTAATTTAGTGGACCAAGTAACAGCCATTCTTGGATTCCGAACTAGCTGCTAGCTGTAACCGGTCTTAAATGATGAACCCCGGTCATTCGAATCACCTTTGTCTAAAGCGGGATAGTAAAATTACCATTCGCAAAATCTGTTTCAATTCCAACCGGAGCGAAAAAGTAAGCACTCCATTCACAACGTAGGGAAGGGCCATTCGAACGGTTCCGATATCAGCGCGCCTCATTTGAGATTCGTAATTTTAACACGGATCTCATGAAAATAATTTCTGTAGTTTTACAGGGGTGTTAGAGAGACGGGATGGAGTGCATGAGGGGCAAAGTTTACGGCGTTACGTCGTAAGAGATGTTCTAAAAATCCTAACATGGATTTTTGTTTTTCAGACAAATTACCAACGAGCAGCTGAAGAAAAGGAGGGGGAGAAGAGCAGTGGGGATCTATGTCGCAGCTGCTCACTGGGAACCGTTTTGAGTTTTCTATTTGAATCTCGTGACCCACGTGCCATGGCGGCAGTCCGTCTCTTGCAATAGATCACAGGTAAGGTCTACGCGCCCCGTTCTTGGAACCACCTGTTTGTTTAATCTTCTTCCCGCGTCTTGAAGTTCAAATTCAAATGTAATTTAATATTACAATAGTTCACATATCATTCTCATCGAAAACACGCGCATAAACAGGAATTAATATTTGATGATTTATCAAATAAAGAAAAAGTAGTTACTAAACTCCTGCTGTTTCTTAAACTTTAAAAACATCGAAGACGTAATAATGTAGTCAAATTTAACCCGATACATAAAAAGATTCAATTTAATTGGGAGCGCGATAATTGGAAAACTTAACCCTGTTAATTGTAATCCGCAGGCTTTTCGTAAATTTTTGTCTTTAGGTATTGTGTCGTCAGTTTTAGTCAAAGATGTATCTAGTATCAATATTTTTTTTTCGTTTTTTATCCCGCAAATTTATTTCGGCAAACTTGGATTTTCTCTCGCCACGCACAGAAGTATGATGTAAGGATAACGTAATGTGTACATAAAGGACTGTTCCGGACGTGAAAAATAATCCGCCGACGTAAAGTTTTCTCTAAACTGGAAAATTTAAAAAAAGGGGAACAATTATTATTATTATTGTTTTTATGAAGAAAGTGGTATGACTCGTTACATTAAACCGGCGAGATTTCGCTCTACTGCTAATTTTTGCCGCGTCTCTTTTTTTAAAGTTTTCCCAATTTCCCTCAAGTGGATCATACAATCGTTTTTCCTCATAGTAGCACAAGACATTTTTTAACAGTATACTGACCAAATATTCCTTTTTCTTCTTTCTATTGTGGAAAAAAGTATTCTCTGTTGTATTGAAGCCAATAAAAAACGCAAAGAAAATCGATTTCAACTCGAATCGGCGTCTTTGTATTCCGATGAAAATTATCTCAAAGTAGTTAGTACTATTATGAGTACGGGTACTTCCATCTTCATGAGTGCTTTTGATCCGATAATGGATAATCATTTCGCGGAGTCAGACAATTAAGTGTTTACTTTTTAAAATTGTCCGCTAAACTTCGGTTGGTATTTAGTTAACCTCACTCCCTTTTCCCATATAAAAGGAGTGACTGTCAAGCTTGCTTGTGGGTACCGCTTTAGGGCACGTGTCAATATGCTGTATGTTCTGTTTCGCTGATTTGATGTTTTTGTGGCAACGGCCAACGTTTGTTTGTATTGCAATCTACGTTAACCAATACAAAGTCCCCGTACCTTTACTAACGCAGTTTGTGCTTGACCTAACCAAAATAATGTAAATAGTATTGTTGTGGTCGCAAACAGCTGTGGTGAACGGTACTTCAGAATTCATCGCGTACCTTCTTTAATACTTGGCATATTATTAGCTTAGTTACTTCGTTAATCTAACCGCTAATCTTTCGAGATGTAAAGCTTTACAGGATTTCCAGGTACTATGATTTGTTATGTAACATCTTGACTAATATTTATATTCATTTCTTTTTTTTGTTTTTGTTTTTTGGTTAAACACTTTCTTGTTACATTTTTGTGAAAAGAAGTAAATAATGTAGTAGAAGCGGAACAGTTCCCCCATCCAAAAAAAAGAAAAGAAAGGTAGAAGCGGAACAGTGGAACAGTAAAAAAAAAGAAAGTAATTTAAGAAGTGTGCCGAAAGCATAATGATAAAGTGATATGTATTTACTGTACAGTTTGATGGTAAAAGCCATAAAAAATGTTCACCTTCAGAACGCTATGAGAGCTTTCAAGTCACTTAAAAATACAGTAAAATCGAATTTTTAAAAATAAAATCAGCAAGTTTTTGTTGTTATTCGTTCAATGACCCCGAAGTACAATTTTTTTCGTCTTTTACCAGCTTTTGCTGTATATATCTAATTTTTCGTATTCTAATGCTACTTCTTTAAATTTCAAGAATTATTAAAGTTTAAGACAAAAAATGTAACGATTGGAAAAGTTTTCTCGTGAGAACGTGTGCACTTTTCGACAGTCTTCAAAATCATTTAGTGCGGAAGTTGTATCTTTTGCCCCAGCCTAAGTTCGATAACAATACGCATGGGCAAGGAGAAAGCGCTCGTACCTTCGTTCTATTCTTCCCCACTTCCTTAAAGGAAACGTGATTATGATTATCAATGAGGTGGACTCTTTCAAACTTCCATTTCTATTTTCAAATTGACTAAACACCATTTTAGCTACCCTAGCACTTTGCAGTAAAAACTCATGTTATTTCGGCGCTTGTTTGATCAATTGAGGAAGAAAATGTTTCTTTGGCAACTTTTTAGACACTGCTAAAAAACACTTTAAAATGATGAATGCCGTGAAGTGCATAGCAAAGCGATCTTCCGATCGTTTAAAAATTCGAAGTTGTCTGTGACGTCACATCATACAAGTTTAGTGTGAGCTATGACGTCGTAGTGAACTTTGAAGTCGATTTTTTCACGATCCATCGTCTGTACTGTTACTAGCATTCTTCTTTATTTTCTGTACTCCTTAAAGTGCAAAACTTCTCAAAAAGTCGCATTTTCCGCCACAGTTCAATCGATTTCCACTTTCCTAAATTGACGCAAAACCAAATCGGTGACATCCATAAATAACGTGATCGCGCACCGTTTTGATGTGGCACTATTTCGGTAAAGTCAACTTCAAAAGTCGCGACGCCTTCCAACTTAAAAGAGAGAAATGGTTTTTGATGTTGACCGTACATTCGCACGAATGCATGCAAAACACGTAAAATGGGTGTGCGCTCTCTTTTAGATGTGATTATGTGCGTTTTTCAAAGTACTAAACATTCTCCTTGGAAAGGTCTTGTCGCTTCTGCTCGGATACCTGGGTCGTCATTTGATGACATTTCTCTCCCGGCTTTCATGATCCATTTTCTTTTTATCAGGTTCTGGAGAACAGAGCTTTGATATACGTGAAGATGACCTCACATAATAGGCGGAATTCTTCGCACGGATATCATGCTGGAGGTAAAATCTCATTTCAATAATTATTCTCGTTAGGATAATAGATCGGAAATGAAAATGAAGATACGTAAAGCTTGAGTACCAAATTTATGCTCCCCCCACCGAAAGCTATGCAAGTTGTGCAATAGGCATTGCCAAGGCGATTTGCTTGGAATCCGGTCTCCCTCGTTGACTAACCAGGAGCATTCAGAGTGAAGAGGAGTGTCGTACAGTCTCAAGCTGTTATCAATAAAATAGCCTATTTGCGAGGGTGGGGGTATTTTTGTCTTTGACTGTAGTCCTCTAGGCCCCTCTTTCCACTTGTCAAGGCCTTTTGGTTTCTTTGAGTGACTGAGCCAAAGAAGAGTTTTTGGGAAAGCTCAAAAGTATCAAGATTGAGGCCAGATCAATTAAAGAGCTCAATTATACAATGAGTCGTTTAGCGTGCAATGCATGTCTTTTCCTTCTCTCTCTTTTGTTTACGAAGTGACGAAAGTCGTCAGTGGGGATCCGATGTTACCTTAAGCATTTTCGTTTTCCTCGAATGCTTTTGTCGTGAACCGAATACAAAGCCACTCGCTCAGTTAATAACGTCCTCAGCAATCAAGATCGCAAATAATTCGATCGCATTCAGAAAAGTGTTGAAAGTAAGAGCGTTTGATTTTTAACAAGAACTCTTGTTAAACTAATAGTTCTTAAACAATGTAGCTTAACTCTGTTGATCCAGGCCTTCTCAATCAGTTCACTAAGTAATCACTTGTTCAATAGCTTGTTGACATTCAGTACTCGGGCATCAGTCATTTTGATGTATTTCTTGTTCATGAAAGCACAATAACGCATTCAGTTCGAATGTATTCCTACTGTCAAAGTACGTTACAAGGACGAATTTCTGTCGTATTAAAAATGGTTTTGGCCTAATTGGCGCTTCCAAGCTGAATAAACTTGGGTGTAAATTGCTTTGTCTCTTCCGGTGAATTCTTCGTGGAATAAACTCGATGCCACCTTCTCCCCTTGATTAGCTCTGATTTTGGAGTCGGCGAATCCCTCAAAGGTAAGGCCAAGGAAAAATCCCACTTGTGCTTTTGTCAACTAAAGCTGCAAGTCTTTTGTCAAACAAAGGTGCGACCGAAATGCGCGGGAATAATTTAGTCGGATTCTGAGAGTGTTATCGTATTGAGGAGATGTTAAATTTAGAAGTATTTAACTCGGTTCTCACGTTACTCGTTATACGCGAACTGTGTACTATAATCACGTGGGAATAGTACTACATTGAGACACTGCAGGACACGTTTTCTTCTCATCACAAACGTCATCACTGACAGCTGACAGAGCAAACATACGTCTCCAAGGCGCGTGCGCCCAGAAATCGGACCAGTGCTACGATTCGATGAAAAATCTTCTTTCATCAGACATTTTTGGCTTAATCGACTGTCTTGACGTCACGTGTTTCTTGGAATTGGTGTATATTTGGGCAACAGGGAAATTTGAACTTCGGTGCATGCAGGCTTGATTGATTTTTCTTTACATGAAGTGTCTCTTAAAACGTTGTTTGATCTTGGCACCCGGGAAATTTGAACATGGTTGCATGCAATCAACACTGACGAATTGCACCTCCACAGAAATTGCACCCACAAATGTTTGGACTCTGATTGGTTTGCGTAACATTGCGGGACTATGCACGTCATTACTGATAAATAATTAGCCTCTGTCTAATGATGTTTAAATACGTCGTCAAAGAGATGATGCACTGTAAGTTTCATGCACTTCTTTTCGCGTTTTAACTTTCTTCGCTACTCCGAACGGACCGACAGAGGAGCAAGGCATATAACCTAACACAACTTAACCTATTGTCTCCAAGCGTCATTCTGTTAACCAATAGAAGTCAAGTGTTGCCAGATTACGCGATTTCGTAAATTTTAACCGCGATTAATTCAAGAATCATTTGAGATAACCTAGCATTTTAGGTATGTTTTGGATCGCTCTCGAGCTGACAAATCGAAAGATGGTATTGATCACTAGAATATCTTAACCGCTTAAAAATTGAACCGCGTTTAAAAGTGACGGAGCCGTGGAATCTGGCAACACTGCTTGGCGACCACAAAATGAGGTTACCTTAAGTTGCGTTAAGTTTCATGTCTTATGCCCCTCTCCGCTCGGCTTTAGAGAGAAAGATCGCGAAAGATAGAAAGTGCTATCTTTGAAATTTTCAGTGAATACTTGATGGCTAGCCAGTGCGTCAGTAATTTCGGGTGTTTCCTCCGGAGGTGGTGTTGCCTACTCGGAGCTGTGAGAACAGTCCACATATGAATCTCCAAAGAGTGTCTCTCCGATCGAAAACCAAAGGGTAACGTAAATTTGAACATTGAATGTTGCTTAAATATAGGTGGTGGTGTTGCGCTCTGGACGAGTCTGCCTTTTTTTTGGCGGTGTATGGTTGTCACCGTCTGTTGCGTCATTGTTTTGTGTTTCGTGAGTCGGTGGATGTATTGCTTTTCGTCAGTGCCCTATTATTAGACCTTGACATAGCAAATGTTGCCGATTTTGTCCTTCCGTCTGTTTGTATCGTCTGCGAAACAATAAGGTAGTAGGGGCCGTGGCTTCAATCGGCCTAAGGGCACTCACTTTTCCCAGTTGGTCGCTACAGTGATTGTGTCACTTGTAGCGGTAGTGGCCGCGCCAGTCGATTACAGACCCTGTCTCCCCTCTTGCTCGAGTGCAATGATCACTCTTATGTTTTCTCCATTTACCCATAAACTCGACAAACGGATATTTCATATTCGACACGACAAATCGAAGCGTTTGCGATTTATGTCGAAATTGGTCGACATCCACAATCCCCATGTTGTGTGTAGGGTCCCTTCCAAAACTGCTTTTTTTTTGACACTGGATATTTTTGGGGAAAATATTTTGTGATACGTCAGATAATCGTTGTTACGTCTTCCCTCTCCTTATTTCAAGGAAATGACTCATTACGAGGAGAGAGTTATGAGTTCTTGGTTTGTGTCAACAGAACAAAAATCTTTGTATGACAGTTCGTGATGCTCGCGGATTAAAGTAATACCACTCAGCGATAATTTTCGTGATGTTTTACGAGTATGTAGGCTGAATGGAAATTTACGCTTGGATCAGTTATCAGGTTATTGAAAGTATTGATGTGAAAGATTCTGGCCGCCTATAAAATCCTTCTCACGTACTTTACGACGTTTAGTTGTAGGGACAGAGGGCAGGACTTCTTGTTTTTGTTTCCTGCGCAGTCGGCGTTCGTAAAAATTTCAAGTGTTTAAAGAAAGAAAAAACGAATGACATTCCATTCGATTGCAATAATCGTTCCTTTATCTTTTTGTCTGTTTGCGGGAGCGACTACTATCTTCGGGGCACTGCTCTTTGAAGCGTTTTACCTTAAATTAGACATTGCTACACTCTCGCACTTCTTTAGTGTCTGTACGATATTAATTGGTTAAGTCTAAAACTGCGACATGCCATCACAGAACGGTTCGTACGTCCTCTTAAAGTTACTTTACTCGTTCGTTGTCTACACAAATCTACCTCTCTGTCATTTCAAGAATGTTTAAGCAGCAATCAGATTTTTAGTAGTGTTTGTATTTTGATAAATGGTGTGAAGTCCCTTCGTTTGTGTTGTCGGCCGCGTCCTCTTTTGGGACAAAGAATGTTGAAATACTCAAGAGTGCTCTGACTAGGACGAGACATTTCAGAAATCAGTTGTTAATATATGCTAAAATTTAGCTGTCTTCAATTTCTCCGAACTTTTATGTTGCCAAATATGTTATTCCATGTTTAACTAATATTTCCTCGAGAAATTCTTGTTTATCACTCCACCGGTGCAGATAAAAATCGACTAAATGATGCTGCTTAGAGTTGAAGTTACTACTTTTAATGTGATGGAATGTAGTTATTGAACCATCATTATTGCAGGAAGAATATGTGAATCACTCTCAGGGAAAAAAAGAAACAATCTGTATAATACAAAAAATGGCAAATTATTACTGCTTTTATTGTCATTGTTCGTCGAAGAGAAACAAGGGGAGCTGTTTACTGGTTTTCCCGCCGTTTTAATTTATTGTACAGTAGATAAAAACGCCTTTTTAAAAATATTTTGTTGTTGAAAACCACGAAAAAACGCGCAAATAATCATTGGCTATCGAACGCTTTTTTTTTTTCTTAGAACAAAATTTTAAAATCAGAAATACATTTTGAAAGGGATTATCCCAGCAGGCTGTTTGTTTCTGAGCCACTTCAAATATTAATTCAACGTCATAAAACTCCTCTTGAGTTGAAAAAAATGCAGCCTCATCGTGGCTCAAAAAGAGAAGCAAATATCAGGTTTGAAATGCTACCTTCACTGAACATTTTTAAGTCAGCGTTTTCTACCTCTTATATTCTACCTTTCGTCTGCGAGTATAGCGTCGATGGAGTTGGGTTTGGCACCTCACCAAAGCTTGACTTAACAAATCGTTGCCAATCCCAAAGCCGCTCTTTTCTCAGCAGCAGTAACTTACGCGCGTGTATATCGTTATTCCACATGATCGGTTAAAGCATTGAGAAGATGTACAAAATGCAAGCTTCAAATCAAGACAAATAATTGTCTAGGTTTTCGCAAAATGGGAGACGAAACACGTACGCCGTGGACTAAAAAATGTTGCTTTTTTTTTTTCTTCAGACGAGGCGTGCAACGCCATGTTGAAAGTGGAAGTATCGCGACAATGTCGCGACTGCGTGCTGTGCGGGTTGCCGGTGCGTCACCTCCAGGCGCTGGTCATGTTTGCCTGCGGGGCGGTCGCCTTCTGCACGAGGACCAATTTATCTGTCGCGATCGTTGCAATGACGAAACCAGTCGAAGATGCATATTATACCGTAAGTAGCCGCCGTGGAAGAGTTTCTCTCCTTAACCCCTCTACCGCCCAGCGATGCCGTTCGGATAGAAAAATTATTTTTTTTTTAAATACTTTATTTGGCGGTCCCTAAGGCAACGCCTATGCAGGAACGGTACATTGCATTTTTTCCAGTTTCCATGATGAATTAACAATACTAAGGAAGGAAACGAAAAAGTAACAAACTAGCAGGTGAACAACAAGCAAACAGGTGAATAAAGTTAATATGTAAATAAATAAATAAATAGATAAATAGCAGGACTGCTGAACCATAACAACAATCATAAAAAATAATCATTAATAATTAATTGAGGGGTATATGAACAACTAATAATTAAGTAAGTTGGCGTTTTTAAGGGAAGACATCATTCAAGACTCGCGAAAGAGTTATCAAAAAAAGTATATGAAAAATTTTGAACCCCTTCTGTTACATTTTTGGATTTGGGGTAATGTTAAGCAAGTTTTATTCCAATACTCGTTAAACTGAGCGAAAAAGTCTCATTTTAAAGCTAGGTTAACCTAAGCAAGGCATATCGCAAACCTCGCCCCAGTTGAAGCGAAGTATTGCGGCCGTAAGGTATATTGCGATACTGCGTTAGAATAGAAATTTTTTAAACGAAATCCAACCCGACTCATTTAAGCCTTCTGTTACAAAATGTTGAAAAACCGTGTTTACTTGTTCCGAAAAAAAATTCTGAAAAACGTCTTTTTTATGACATAGATTAGTCTGTTTTCGAACAAAGCGCAACAACCCCGTTATAATTTTGCTTTCTTTCGTTTTTTTCATTCGTCTGCCGGTACTTTATAACACCGGTTATAATTCATGATTGTGATGAACGCTCCCTCAACACATTACCGCCATTTGAAACTGACCAATGGCGTCAATTAGTCATTTTTATATGTACTATGAGTGGCAAAAGTATTGCTCCCTCTCATATGTTTCAGACCTCTCTAACTTGAAAACGGGAAGCGATAGGACAAAAAAGCAATCTATGAAGTCGATTGATAGAGTAAATACCTGTCGAATTATGACCGTGCTCTATTGTTGTATCTCTTTTTGCTCCCAAGTTATGAAGCTTTGAAAAATAGGAGGCGGGAGCAATACCTTTGCCTTTGATGGTATGATTTTCGCCCATTTTGTTCGTGACAAATCTTAAGATAATACATGTTGCAATACTTCAAACGGCCAATTTTCTTTTACACAGTAAAGACGATAAAACTGTTAGGAGACTTTTTTGACCGTTTGAAACCGTTAATTGGAATGTTTTTAACTCTTTTTCAGACATTCGATTGGAACCCAGGTGAAAAAAGCGTCGTTCTATCTGCCTTCTTCTGGGGGTATGTCATAACCAACATTCCTGCGGGACAGCTTGCGCAGCGTTTCGGGCCGAAACGTTTCTTAGCAGGGTCCATGCTCACATCATCGTCTCTGGATGTTTTGCTCCCCCCTGCAGCGACTCTTTGGGGGTGGCCCGGAGCCTGCGCCGTCAGAGTCCTGCAAGGACTCGCTCAGGTCAGTACATGCTGCATTAGTTTACGTAACCGTAAGCAAATATGTGTTTACGATTGCTTTCACCATGTCCCATCATCGTGATTATTATTAAACTGCACTCCTTGTCGCAGGTTTTCCCCATAAAAATAAATTTGCTCCTATTTTCCGCGATCCCCCCCCCCCCGAGAACTGTAAATATTAGGGTGCACCTGTGACATTGACTTTTTTATTATAGTTAAGACATTTTGAGGAAAAAGGAATATTTTAAACGAGAGTGCGGTTCATAGAGGGGAAATGCGGTGAAATTCCCTCTAACAAGATAGACCTAATCTGTATGAATAGTTTCACCCAGAAAAGATAGCGAAACTGTTCCCAAACGCAATTTCAGATCCAAGGGGTGACATCTCATGATATCCGTTGTACCAAAGGCCTTGATATCCGGTCGATATCCTTGATATCCGGCTGTTGGATTCGGTCAAAACATGTCTGTTTTCAGCGATTTTTCAAGTTTTTTACTCTCTGACCATTGTCCGTTGATATCTGGCTAATATTTACGTTTACCCAGCAGATATTTTTCAGTATTCTGCTGAAATATGTCAGACATTTAATTGAAATTTGGTCAATTTTCTCTTGATAACCGTTGATTATGCCTCTGATATCCGGCTGATATCCTTGATATGCGGTGTACAGATTTCGAGCAAGGTGTTACCCCTTGTTCAGACCTGCCAGAACAACGAAAAGATTGTACTCAACTTGTATGTGCGACCACTCGTAAATTAAATCAGAGCAGCCAACAATCCTCGAAACCTTTTACAACTCCCTTAAAAATCCTGGCTTTGGAAGATCCTTGAGAAAACTGTATAAAAACTTAAATTTAAAAAAATCCAATTGTCTGTGAAATTTTGAATCTTATCTAAAAACTCCGGCTAGTCGAAAAGCAGACCAGTGAGCACTTTTAATGAAACCAAAAAACGGCTAGTTCATGGTAAAGAAGTTATCCTGTAAGAA
>Ga0058701_10003133_pt1 | contig 12954 bp, 7 predicted proteins | sample AgamicOrMae_FD_97039 | JGI IMG/M metagenome (GOLD analysis project Ga0058701, IMG submission 97039) | Agave microbial communities from Guanajuato, Mexico - Or.Ma.e | ecosystem: Host-associated > Plants > Phyllosphere > Phylloplane/Leaf | place: Guanajuato, Mexico | collected 2012-06-04
ATTATACATTTAAAAAAATTAAAGATTGCATTTTCTATTACTGGAGTTGTCGCAAAAAGGTAACCTTAAAGGTCATCATGGAAAAAGTTTTGATGAAAACTTTCGGGGCATGAAGATTCAAACCGTGGTTGACGTTTGGCCACCGACAGAAAAGTTTGCGCATTTAGTTTGAAAAAAAAAAGTTTCAATATTGACCAATTCTGTGAAGGATCTGAGATAAATAAAATTGACAAAAAGACGAGAAATTGTTTCATTGGTAGAATACATTTTTCAATCTTTTATTAAGAGAGAGGAGGGGGGGGAATAGAAAAATTTCTTCAGTTTTGAAGAAACCTTGGACGGTGCTAAATGCCCCAAAACGTTTAATCCAAAAATATTTCCGCAGGTTATTATTTCCCTTAGCAGACGATTAAAAGCGACAGCGGAACGCAGCATGAGGCATTAAAATCAATCTAACCTATAGCTTGTCGTAAACTATTAGTTGTTACGCATCAAGCCACTTACTTCTCGGTGGCAGGCTCAGACGTAAACAGCGCCAGGCTTTCAATATTATTGGTAACCTAAGAGTTACTCTATTTTTAGCGTAAACCAAAGTCGCAAGGGCACTCTGCAGATATAATTCATTGATTGATGTTATCGGTGACCATTGTTATCAACGGGTTAGTCTCGAGCAGTCACGTGGCCTAAGCAACAACTAGATAAACCACCCGTGACCACAAACACACTTGCAAACTTGCTGCAAACTTCACGTTTTTGTTATTTTGTTTTCTCACAAACAACGATCAAAGTATCATCGATATTGGGTCTCATATTTGGACTCTGACATAGTAAAGAAACCTCAAAAGGATCGACTTAAAAAACCCGCTAAATATGACGTGTGCGAGTATCATTTTCCATGAAGGTGACGAAATCAATACATCGTCGCCGCACTTCCTATCTAATTTAGTTACTTGTATAACATTTTATTTTTCAACAATATTTTTATATTTTCGTCCCGTATATATTTTATTAATGCAGTAAATAGGGTTGCTGTAGGTTAATATCCCAAATGTCTCAAACTACGTGCTACGATAAGTACGGTGTTAGGAATTTTATAGAGGTCAATATGAGCCCAAAAGATGCCACAAAAGTTTTGATTAAGAGTTTGGCTGTTTGGTTTAAGCGAATTTTTCTTTTTTAAGTTTCGTACAGAAAAGGCAAGGAGAAAAATCGGCTGTGCTGCACCATGTCGAAAAAACTTAAATAAACGCAAGGAGATTTCAATAATATATTGACAATAAATTTTTAGCAAGCCTATTGCTGCGATGGGTCACTCTAACAAAGCACAGATTTGAGAGACTCGTTTCGATATCATATCGATATCAAAACGGTTTCGAAGCGAAAACGTCCTTAGCTATTCCCCTTAACCCATAACAGCCCAAAGTAATTGGAGTGAAATTTAGCGCAAGAGAAATTTGAAGGATTTTTCCCATTAAATTATGACAATTTAAGCTTTGGAAAATGCCTAAATTATTAAATTTCACGTTTCCATAGGAGTGATATTTTTAAAATTTTGACAATACTGACCTAAAAAGATCCTCTAAAATATTTTTTTTGTTTCCGAACTGCATTGCTGGGCGGTTTTGAGTTAATCCATTTCATCCCAGAAGGCTATTTTCGACAATGCGATTATATTCTGAACAACGCAAACCTCTCCATAATTTATGATTTAAAGCTTTGTTGGATGTGACCTCAGTTTTGCTCTAATCAATCAATAAACCAATTCCGCAATAACCTTTCACAAAAATTTTGGGTGATTTTGTTGGCTATTCCCTATGTTAAAATTCCTATGGCATTCCTGAACAGAAAACGTTCACGGAAAAAAATGGTTTTGTTACGGCAACAAAATTAGGGACAACAAATACATTTTTTGTTGCTGCAACCAAAAATTTTGCTGCAGCAACCAAACGTTTTGTTAATAGAACTAAACATTTTGCTGTTGTAACAAAATATTTTTGTTATCCCAGTTTTAACAAATGATTTTGTTGGTAAAACAAAACCTTCTATACCGTGTTAAATATCAACACACATACAAAAGTGCGTGTGTACGTAGTCGCTTAGGTGATAAGGTTCTCACTTTTGGCAATAATCTCCTTCTTCAAAGAACCAGATCTACGTTGTATTTAATTTTATTTCGCGGATTTCATAATGATCTTGAGAAACATCCTAAAAAAGGAAGACAGTACACGTCTTTATGCCGATCAGCATGTCCCTAATGAAACGTTGCTGATGAGACAGTTTGATAGTCAATAAGAGCCATCAAATTTTATCACTAAATCTCCGTTTCTTATTCCACCGACTTTTACATAATGAACTTCGTACGCTTACATAATGCACTTTCTAGAAAGAAAACGACTCGGTTCAGAACATAAATGCAATATCATCTCTTAAAAAATTGATGCTTTTATTCAATCACTCTACACAAGTACTTTTCATTTCGCAAAACTCAGCGTTACTCAGACAACCGCTTACAAGTTTACAAAAAAATAAAAGTAGGCTCACTCTTTTCTCAGCAAAAGTTTAACACCACAGTATTTAAAGATGAAATTTTCCACATCTTCTGTACCACTCTGGTTTAATTTTTAATTAATATGAATTTATTGTAGTGACAATAAACCATCGCGTAGGCGACACCGAAAAAACAGTACGTTTGATTCAAGCGTAGGAGCCATGGGTATATGTTTACCTAAGCTTAAATCAAGTATTATACGTTGGAATCAAGCCTACTGTACGTGGTTCAAGCATACGCATGCTCAATAAATACGCAAGCTTGAATCAAACGTGTAAGGGCTTGATTCAAGCTGTCAATAAAACGTTTGGTGGCTGCAGCAAAATTTTTGGTTGCAGCAACAAAAAAATTATTTGGTGTCCCTAATTTTGTTGCCGTAACAAATCCATTTTTTTCCATGCAGTAACTACCTTCGAAAAGTCAACGTCATTAGGCTTGGGCGACCCTGATGTAAATTAGATTAGTTGCCTTGTGTCTAATTCTACTCGGCTTGGTGATAAAAGAGCGAAAACAAGAGGAGTGAAATCCAAAATCTCAAATCCACAGTGATCCTCTTGGTTAGGCCTTTGGCGTTTAAGTTCTCAAACAATATGATAAGGTCTCATAAGTAAGAATCACAAAACCTATTAATCCCTTGATTAAGCGCTCACTGCACTCTCATACCCCAAAGCAAAGGTTTCTTGAGGCGGATTCCAAACTTTATTTGAGATACTCATTTTGCGCCTAAGTGATAGAGAACAAACTTTCTTTCCTTCTTTCGTAATTCTAATTGCCCTATAAGGTTCAAGGAAGCTATTTACACTCCTGTAGCTCGGAGAACGTGTTCGGGTTGTATCAATTTCGCGGAGGGTCAAGTCGACACGCCTTGATAATTTGTTCTCACATGATAATCAGTACACCGATTTATAATTATTGTGTTTACAAGATGTAACGACACTAGGGACATGGTTCCTTGCATAATTATTTGGGACTTTTTTTTATCTTATATCAGATGAATTCTATTCCTTCCACATCAAGATACATTCATCCGATGGACAAGCAGGACTGCCAGCAACTTTGATAAATAACTGTCAAAAATCCAGATATCGATTGGAGCGACGAGTCAATGTTTACACTGCAAAATCAGCCAGCTGTTTTACTCATTGTAACAAGGATTTGTTTTTAGGGTAAGGCTACTGGCTACTGACCAAACATGCATTAATATAGGGAGACTTGAACGTACCGGTACGTAACAAACATAATGCATTTTAAATAGGAGGAGACTTGAACGAACGGAGCCCAACCTAAAGCATTTTAATTGGGGCAGTTGTACACTCCTAACTTCTTTATATGCTGTTGACATCGCTTAATTCATACTTCCGGCTTAACATAGCCTACTTGAGGTGATTGAAACTGAAATAAGTGAGTTCAAATTTACACGAAGTTGCCATAAAAAGACTCCCAGAACCTCCCCCCCCCTTTTTTTAGTTAAAAATTTGAGACAAGGGCAGGGACAAGGGCTATAATTACACATTGCAAAAATATTGCAAAAATCGCAAAAAAATCAAGCAAGCAAGCATTCGGGTACAGATCGTATGAAATTAAGAAGACTTCGTGGAAGAGCGAAGCAATATCAGCACAAGTGGAACTTCAAACTGAATTTGTGAGCATAAAACAAGCTGGCCGGGCTAACGGTGCGAATAAATGCAGACTTTGGAAGAAACATGATGCTGAGGAAACATCGACAAGAGGTGAGAGCTAGTTATTAAATGACACCGTAACGAAAGTGACTCGTTGGCAGACCTGAAAAAGGGCATGAAAAATATCGAACTTCGTCTTTATGTGAATTTTGTCTGGTGGATGGTCACCCATTGGAGGCAGAATCCAATTAAACAATGTGACTGGCGTCTAAATCACGGGTCAAAAAGTGATCGTGAAAATCATCGCAAGTTTGGGTCAAACGCAAAAACTGCATCGCCTTTCAGTAGAGTTTCATCACCTTTAAGCTATCGCGTAAAAAAAAGAGGCGAGCAGCTATTTCGGTCGGGGTCAACGAGGTCACGTGACGTCATCATCCCCTGTGAACATTCGCTATCAACATGGATTTCCAACTAAAGGATTTAATTGCGATCCAGAGGAAATGCCCTTATCACAAGCGAACCCTCCTCCCCTCCCCCGAGTTTTTTGTTATGACGCAGAAACCATTGCACGGTCACCTCATTATCTCACAACTAATTTATTGTTCTCAGCTCTGGTTGGATTGGAAAGGCTATCGACTGATGAAACATTTATAAAAGTTATGATAATGTTCGTATTGCTCGTCAGTATATTGCAGGCTAAAGAAATTTTTGCATGCAAATACCCGTTTGCAATATCTTGGGCCTTCTCGACGTGCGTTGAAGTCTCCGCACAATTGCAAGCTTTCCACAGGCAAAAAAATAGGAACGACCAATTAAAAATTGTGAATGTAAGAGGTTAAATTCTACACCTCTTTCACATTACCTCTCGTTGTCAAGCCGAGCGGAGCGAAAGTAAAGCGATGCACAAGGTACAGTGAGCCACAAATGTCAAGACCCCTGCTTCCTTGTATTATTCTTATGGAAGCAACGGTCATGACTTCTGTGTCCCCCTGTACGTAACCTCATCTTTGGTTAGTGCAACAATTGCCAATGACTTGCCTTTACGGTTCATTTGGTATTTACGGGGTTCTTATTTATGAGGAACCAAAAAAAATGGTATGCCTGTTTTACCATTAAATCCAAAACACATACAGACAGACCAAAAGCAATTTTTGAAAATCAATAATTCTCGTTGTTTGAGATAGTCAGAAGAGTCTCTACAAATGTGGCTACAACCGTTGAGCATGGTTCAATCAATTTTGTGAACAAGAAAAAAAAAAGACGGCCCTTTTGCAGCAGACCCCGCATAACCATAGCCTGTACCACAAAACTTATCCGAAAGCAAAGATGGTAAATATGTGGTAAATCAGCGAAGGCGCTGGGATAGTGGACATGATTCAAATGATGTAGTTCACGCCATCTAGCGGCGAAGAATGCAACTGTTGACAGCTGCTTCCTAACGGCGTGAAAAGCGATTACAGTATGTGCCCGCACGGTACAGTACCATCACTAAGCTACAACGATTGTTTTCCTTCACGACACCTTAGACCGCCCATGGGCTCAAATACTAACAAGATCCCACGAAAAATCTCAAGAAAATGCCAAAAAATAATGTCATGAACAAACAGACAGCACCAGAAGTGAACAAAAAGTAAAGACGTATTGAAAACCGTTAGCTTCATTGGTATGAAAAATCTACTTTCGCACTTTTATTTAAAAGAAAGAAAAAAAGAAAAAAATGGCGGTCCTGATACGGCTAGGGAGAGGAAACAGAATGCGAGACATGAGTTTAGTACTTTCAACAGTACCAAATGAAAGAGTTTGGTGAGAGCTACTAATTGACATGGCTATTGACGGTTGTATATTGACGATAGAGTAAAAAACTGACGCAAAAAAGAAAAAAAAAGAAAAAAAACGAAAACATAAAGAAAAAAACTGAGTGCAAACTGACGGGAGTATCCGTTACATATGTTTTAACCAACAAAACAGCAGTAGAAGCGCTACGCAAAAGAAGTATATTTTCATCAAAGTAGTACACATTTTTCTACTTAAATGCATTATCAGGACAGGTAAAAAGTTGCCTTTGCTAAGTTTTAGGCACAAAAAAATTCACCGACTTTGTCCTATTTTAGCTGCGTTGCTAACCGGTGTCGTTATGTTTTTCTTCTATTTTTAATCGCTTTGGGCAATGTTTTTATCTACCGTTTCAATAAAACTGTCATCTTACGGTTAACTTTTAAGTGACGTGCAGTAGTTTTCCCTACCTCCCAAAACAGTCGCGGACCTGAATAACTCGAAAACCATTGTTAGCTGAGGGAAAATTTTGTCCCAATGATAACGGGTTTTACCTTGTGGAAGAAATGTCTCGGTGTTTTAACAAATTTTATTTTCGTCGCATTTTACAGAAATTCTTGTTTAATATCCTCAGGCGTCTGATATTAATTATTTTCACAATAGAGCCCTCCCCTATTTAAACGGTTCTAACAACATTTCCATATTGCACTAATAAAACCCCCCAAAAAAAGTTTTACAGGTAGTTGAAATACGAAAGACAAGAGGAGTTGAGTTACGTGGGAAGTTCAATACAGTCTAAAATTTTAAAAGATTTTTTAAATTTGTGTTAACTACCCCCTTGTTTAAATCTCTCATTACATTCAGGATAAAAGATAAGAACGCGTGCCTTACAAAGGTTAGATTAACCTAGGCTAGGTAACGTCACGTGCCTCGCTTTGCTACACATCCGCTCGGCTGTCGCCCAGTCACCGGCTGCTTACTTCTCGACCGCAGTAACGCTACGAAGCTGCATTAATCTTAGTGAACGCTATAGCTAGCCAAGTTTAAGTTAATTGCCTCGCTCCGAAACGTGCAAAGGAGCTGGAAAATTTTGATCTGTCAAACGTACAGTTTGCCAAAAGAATTTAGAAAAAGATCCTTCCTTGTTTTCTAAATTCGCACAGTTTGGGAAACGATTCGGATGTTTGGGTTGCAATTAACTGTGCAAATTGTCGCGCAACAATCTGATTTGAGACGGAACGTTTAAACAAGTTTTCAGAGCGATTTTTGTGATTGCCGAAGCAATTTAGCTTGCGCGAATAATCATTTGGGATTGTTCGCAGCAATGTTGCTTCCGGAAATATTGATGCTTCCGGAAATATTGATAAAAGTAGGCTTCTCATTATTCTGTGCGGATTCGTTGACCAATAAAAATCCTGCTCAAAAGAACGTCGTTCCTTATTACCGTTTACGAAATATAGAGCGAGAAAGAATTCCGTGCCCAAGTTTTTGTAGATCGGATAAAAAAAAGGGGGGGGGGAATTTAAAAAGTTCCTAAAGGGGTTGAAATTTCAGCTTTGAACATCCGAGTTGCAATATGGTAGAGAAAAAATTCTCGATTTCAGATTTTTTTCTCTCAAAAAAAAGCCACCTGAACAAAATAATGAAAGGCCCTTGCGAGCCCTATGCATAACCTCATCACGTATTTAACATTAGGATATTCAACAAACTGTTCCTCTCCCCCACTGCTCTTGCTGAGAGAGTGTGATTTTGAAACTTCTCTGATTTTGAATTAAAAGCCACGTTTTCATGCGTAGTTATCCATATGCTATTGTTGCTTATGTAGACGAAATAGCTCAACTGATGGCTCAAATGATCAATTGTGGAAACGAGATAACAAAACACCTAAAACGGAAACGGAACGAGAAATATAAATGAGGTGTCAAAGTGATACCAACCGATATTCCCGCTACGTCTGAATTTTGAAAAAATCTTTGAGGCTGGGTAGTTTCTTTTACATAGGTCACCTTCATCCCTTAAAATGAATAAAAGCAGTTTTAAAAATAAAAAAATAGTGGGAGAGCTACGCAAAGCAGCGAACTCGCAGAGTGTAAACATGACATAATTCGGCATTCTAAGGTTACTGTATTTGTTCCCACAGAAATGATTTTTGATGCAAAAAAAATAAAAAAAATGTCTTGATATGTGACAAAACATTTTTTCTTCTAGGGACAAGAATTTTTTTCTTACGGTATTACAAAAAAAATGTACAAATAAAGCAAGAAGAAAACTGTTTTGTCACTATATCAGGAAAAAATTCCTTCGCATCAAAAAACATTCCTGTGCGTAACGTTTAGGATTATTGACATTATCTTGATTTACCCTAATCTTAAAACAAACTTAATGCAGATTAATTATGGTCTTAAGTTACACGTTAAATAAGACAATGGCTAAAAACGAATCCAGAGCGATTAGAATAACTTGCGGTTACCAAGGGGCTTAAGCCAAAGTTTAGCTGCTTTAGATTAGTAGAGCCTCAAAACGGTATTCGAATATCCACCGTTGCTGTTCCGTTTTTGCCCGAGAACATCATCACTATTATTCATCAGCATTCTTTTGATTAATGCCGAATCTACTATAAAATAATTAGATTAGATTCCTAGTGCCTCACTTCTTTGTCATTCAACTCGACTGCTGCAACGCTTCTTCCCGCCTTTTTCTTTCTCACATGTTATTGTCATTAAAAAGTTAGCTATTAGCAATGCAGGGACCGTTTAATTGCACGTGAAAAAATGGTTTTGTTACGGCAACAATTTTTTGTTGCTGCAACCAAAATTTTGCCGCAGCAACCAAAATTTTGCCGCAGCAACCAAACGTTATGTTGATAGAACTAAACATTTGGTTGTTGTAACAAAGTATTTTTGTTATCCCAATTTTAACAAATGATTTTGTTAGTATAACAAAACCTTTTATACCGTGTGGGTGAACTGATTGTTCCTCGCTGCGTTGTCGCTCAGCTCGTCTAAGCGACAACAAGTAGAGAATTCTAAGATGGTGAAATACACAATCCACTATCCCCTACCACGAACCTCCTACTTTTCGAAACCCCTTTTAGGATATTGGTGCAAATTGCCATCGCATTTTGCAGAGCTATTTTCGTGTAATTACGACATTAACAACCAACACAACTCTCAAAGTTCAAGTCCGATACGTGCGTCATAAAGGCAAAACAACAATACTCCGATTAAATAATCCATAACCGTACTTTTCCAGCCGAAACACCACGTTTACCATCGTTAACACGAGTTTTCGATGTTTCGATTAACCTTGACCTAATCGTTGTAACCTACTTGACTACTAAAGATTCGTAATTCATTACTAGAGCAAAAATTCGTTATTACAAAAACACCAACTTGAAATTGATTTACGGCTAAAGACGAACAAAAGCGCCAATACATTATTGCAACAATTTTGCTGTTAGTACCAAGTAAAAATAGATCGTTTCAAGAAGCAAAAAAATGAGACAAGCTTTCTCGTAGGCAGATTCTTACTATATGTTTCCATATATTAAACCATATAAATCATATTCTTAACCTCGATATTCAGTGCTCAATTCGGTATGACTTCCTTTCGTCACTTCTAAAACTTAAGATTGCTTTTTCCAATATGAGATACCCTTGCCTGAACTTCAATTATTATACGTTACCGCTGAAAGGGATGACTTGGAATGAGTAGAGGAGCTTGTTTATCGAAAAGTTTATGCACAAATGATTTTCTCTCCATCATTCTGATTCACACTTCTCAATCAACATCACCCCATTAGGGGTATTATTACCCCCATGAAGGGTATTACAAATAAATATTACGGCGCATTATTTACTTTTTCAATTATTACGAAATCATTGCTTTTACAATTTAAAAAAAGGTGTTTGAGGCGATAAAAAATATTAATATTATTAGTGCAATTATTACAAAAATTAATAATAATTTTTACAAACGATGAAACGCTTTTCCTTGTCAAATTCTGCGTAATGATGGATGTATGTAATGCACTGTACCATATCTTGTCGCGGGTGTCGAAAGTTTCGCTCATTAGCCACCATCAGAGGTCACTGTACCTCACAAAAACAACGCAGTAATTCAGTAATTGCCATTCAGAGATAGTTTTTCCTAGCGGATGACTTGAGGATAGAGTTATCCGTTGCCGTAAAATCATTATCGGAAGGAATGAAGCAACGAATTCAAACGAACACATTTTTTCATAACAAAGCAGTTCTATAAAATGTAGAAACGTCTATTTCATACAACACGCACCTACGATATAACAGTAAAAAAATAACTCCTGTTTTGGGTTGTCCTATACCTCTTTTGGGTATGAAGGTAAAACGGTACAAGATCGTAATTAGGTTTATTTTTAAAGATATTTAAACTTTTGAACTACCATATCGATGCGAAAAGGTCTCTTCGAGAGCTCTCAATTAATATTGTCATTGACTGGTTTGTCTTTGAAAAATACGAAATTACGCCCTTTAACTGTTTTAACTTCAAACTAAACCCAAAACAGGTACGGGACTACACAGTAAAAACAAAACCCCCGTTTTGGGGATTGCTATACCTGTTTTGGGTATGAAACTAAAACGGGGGTAGTGCGTATTTTGGTAATTTTTCAACATAGACCTATGTTCAGCCACATCAATGGAAAGCTCTCGCCGATACCTTTTGAATGATATGTCTGAACATATGCCTATCTTGAAAAATAACCAAAATACGTACTATCCCCGTTTTTGGTTACACACCCAATACAGGTGTTGCATTCCCGAAAACGGGTTTTTATTTGTACTGTGTACCTAAAACAGGAATTTAATTTTTACTGTAATATGGTAGAGCGTGCAAAAAGACACGCTTGCTATGTATAAAAGAAAATAGATGCTTTTATGACCTCAAAAAAATTACGTTACAAATACAGCCAAATCGACTTTGTAAATTACTAACAAAAAAAAACAATAAAAATATAAAAGAGAGAAGAGAGAAATGCTATTTTTCAAGACCGTTTTTTTTTAATTGTTCACGACAATTCCTTAAAAATACCCTCAGTTTTTCAAAATCTGTTTATGAGGAGGAGGCCGAAAGTCAGCTGAATAAGAAGAAAGAGGTGTGTATCTACTTAATGTGCATTTCACATGTACTCTGTGTTACGTGCAGAGCAATGACGTCCCCCAATATGAGGAGGATAAACAAAACCGGTGGATCATAGTGTTGACATTGTCGACAAAGATAAATATACTCTATTCCCAAACGCAAAACATTGTACCGTGGTAGTGAGGTCACTGAAAATGCCACACAATTTCTCGGTTGCGTAAATGATACCAATGATCTAGAATCTAGGGTGCGTCAATTTGGATAAATTTAAATTTCAGTAGGCGTCCTTAGTTTACGCCAGAGAGAAGAATCGTGTACTAACCGAGACGGCTAGTTAAGCAGGGCCTTGAGTATTATGATTATGGGGGGTGTGCCTAGTGCAACGATGCCGTCATACAATGGAGAGAAGAAGAAAAGTCTTATCTCTTATCTCGAAAGAACAACACAGGAGGCTCGATTGGGTACCTAATAATCCATTCTTTCGGGATAATAGTGCTATGATAAACCGTACTTGAATCGCACAAAACAAACCTTCGATTAATTTAGAGAGGACTTTCCACTGGGATAAGTATTCCTGTTTCGCGCAAAAAAGGTATTTAATTCATAACTTCGCAAAACGATTCCTACATGATTCTATTTGGCTGGTACTACCATATGAAATGTCTTTGAGGGAATAATGGAATATCCACAATGTCAATGAAAACAGGTAGCCGGTTTAAGATTGCATATGGTTTTCAACTTACTGACGGGGTGAGTATAATAACAGTTTGGAGTAAGTTTTGCCTGTCAACAGGAATATCGTGTATATCTGTTGAATAATAGCGCTAGTGAATGCGCGGAAATCGTTTTAAAGGAATCAACACATTTATTTGAATGTTATATGCAAGATCTTCACTCAGAGAGCTCTGTAAATCTTGGAATGCTGAAATTTCCCCCTTGTCTCTTTTGAACTAGATTTAAGACTTGGAAGAGTTAATCTAACCATGTAAATAAACCTTGTTGCGTAGATATATAATAATTACCGTATACTACAATAGATACTATAACTATTAGCGCGTTCACCTCATCATCGCGTTTGCATTGAAACCCACTTCGACATCCCTGCAAGCTACATAAAGGTGAAGCCTTGATCGCTCACAAATATACTTCAAACTAATTTACAGCTGACAATGCGGTAAACTTATAAAAGCAACACGGGGAAAAAGGCTTTGTTATACTAACAAATACATTTGTTAAAATAGGGATAACAAAACCATTTTGTAGCAACAACAAAATGTTTAGTTCTGTCAACAAAACGTTTGGTTGCTGCAGCAAAATTTTTAGTTGCAGCAACAAAAATTTTATCTGTTGTCCCTAATTTTGTTGCCGTAACAAAACCATTTTTTCCGGGGATCTGGGTGCGGTTTGTTCCGAATATTGGGACAGAAATCATCGGTTTCATCTAAAAGCTCATGAGATAATTTATTTTCAACTGTTTATTCAATTCCTATCGCTTCCTTGTCAGTCACAAAACCAGGGCTGGAAAAGTTACCGAAACGAAAAGCAAAATAATTTCGTTAACGTTAACGGCCGATTGTACGTGAATTTCGTTCTCTGTTTAAAAGTAACGAAAATCTATCTTGCCATTATGTTCTCTGGATTTCGCTCTCCCATTTCGCTTCTCACATTTCGTTCTCCATGAAACGATAACGAAACTTAAACAGTATTAACGTTCTCGAAATTCATGTAACGAATTGTGTTCACAACATTTCGTTCTTCATTAAAGCGAGAACAAAATTGAAACAGTATTAACGTTCTCGAAATTCCTGTAACGAATTACGTTCACAACATTTCGTTCTCCAGTAAAGCGAGAACGAAATTTAAACAGTGTTAACGTTCTCTGGATTTCTGTAACGA
>Ga0058701_10003134_pt1 | contig 12953 bp, 11 predicted proteins | sample AgamicOrMae_FD_97039 | JGI IMG/M metagenome (GOLD analysis project Ga0058701, IMG submission 97039) | Agave microbial communities from Guanajuato, Mexico - Or.Ma.e | ecosystem: Host-associated > Plants > Phyllosphere > Phylloplane/Leaf | place: Guanajuato, Mexico | collected 2012-06-04
AGTATTCAAGTGATCATGCATGGGTGATGAGGGAGAATTTGTTTCGCTGCGATCGGCCAGAGTCGCCTTGTATGCATGAAGAAAACGATTTATATTGTAAACATAGGGTATATGATTTGTGTAAAACGTGTTTTTTACTTCAAAGAGAATAAATAGCTAACAATCATCAAAAAAGAAAAAACCCTCCAGGCAAATTTTGTGCGTCTATTAAAAGCTCTTACCCCCCCCCCCTCAATAAAAAAAAAGGCATTGCATTTCATTGATTTTAGTACTGTTTTATTTTTTTCGCAGTACAGATTAAGTACCATAAAGGTATGGTTGTTTTTTGACGTAAAATCAATCGCACACTAAAATAAGCATTACGGAGAAGCCGCTTGGTACAAAATCTATTTAATCGCACAGCCTAGCTGGATTGATGCACTGGAAACGTGAGGATTGTTGGCCCGACAATCTCCAACTTGTTACAAGACCTACGTCGTGCCTATAAACGAATTTTGATGAGTCAACAAACTAATTTGCTCGTTCAAATCCAACCATCAGAGATTGTTCCCTCAACAATTTCTTTTTATAAAGCAAATATCTTTTTTTTTTTGCGTGGAGCCTCCCTCATTTTCAGGGCTCTAGAGTCAAGAAATGCGTTTTCCAAGAGAGTTGCTTAAGGTTGCAACTGTGATGGAAATCCTGAAGAAAGATAGGTTCCGCTGTCGGATCTCGTATCCGAGGGTTTGGAGAGAAAACGGTATCAAGATGTTTCCCTGAATGCGTGTATTTGCACAATCGCGAAACGGGCTTCGCTTCCTTTTCTGGTGGAGGAGTTCCAATTATCTGATTGGGTTTTGTTGATGAAACTCGTTGGTGAAACATCCTCGCGTAAATTGATTTTCGTATGAAGCGTGAAAATGAAGCCTTAAGTTTTGTGGTTTGTATTTGAAAGGAGGTATTCTACTCCTCTGATGTTATATCTTTCGTCGCCTAGCCAAGTGGAGCGACAGCGGGGCAAGGCACAAGGCACTTAACCTGCTCACTGAACCTTGGTCAACTTTGTGGAGCATACTTACTGTAGGTCAAACATCATTGCACGCCAACGGACGACTTGCGCGAGTTTCTTCCGGCGTTTGGAACATGGCGTCGAAACGGAGATATAGCCCTCTCATCCCCCTCGCCACTCTCTCTGTCGGCTCTACTCGGCTCCATTCGGCCCCATACTCGGTTCCTCGGCTCCGCTCGACCCGCCTGACCAGGCTCTGATTCCAACAAGAAATGACGTCCGTCCGTTTAAGTTTCGTATCCACGAGCGTAAAAAAAAGAAAAAAAAAAGAAACTCGCACAAGTCGTCCATACTGTTAACGAGCTGTCTATTGAGCCAGGATCTTTGATAACGCGGACGCTGCACGTAACAATCCTGTTGCTAAAAGTACTGTTGTTAAAGTACTGACGTTGAAATATTGCCACTACTTGACCAAATACCAAGTGCACATCAAAACTAAGGATGTTGCTATTGACCCGGCATGCATTAATATGGGGAGACTTGAACGCACATAACCTACCTACTGCATTTTAAATGGGAGGTGATTTGAACGCACGGAATCCAACCCAATACATTTTAAATGGAGCAGTCGGGTCAACAGACACTCCCTAAAATTAGTTCCTGTTTTTGGTGGTCCAGCACCTGTTTTTGGTATAAGGTAAAACTGGGGAAAGCGTAATCTTGTTATTTTTGAAGATACTCGTATCAATAGGGATATCAGTTGAGGAGAGCTCGTGATGAGACCTTTTCATTAATATAGTTGTTGAAAGGTTTATCCTGAAAACTAACCAAAAACTCTTTCTGTTTTAGCTGCACACCTAAAACGGGTATGGGACTACCTAAAACCGAGGTTATAAGATTTTACTGTGGAGCAGGGCCTCTCGGTATTTCGGACGGCAGCTCTCTGCTTCCGGCACCAGGTGACAAGAACTCGGCACTTCTCTCAGGCTGAGAGAAGTGCCGAGAGTCTCAGCACCTTACCAAAGTCTCAGCAGCGCCAATGGGACCAGAGAAGAACATAGATAAATATTTCAGGCAAAGTCGAGCTGCTGCCGCACGACGATTTCGGCGGTGGGGCGTGGAATTGTAGGGCGGCGGAGCGGAAGTGGGACCTGGCCGTGGGTGTTGACGTTGCTTCTGTTGGCGCAGAAAATCGACGGAGCCACTTACGTTTTCTTTCCTAGCCTCGTTAACGTAAGGTTGAATATACAACTTAGTTTACGCGAGGGGGATGGAGTGGTAGACCACAGCTGATCAAATCCGGTACGGCGACGCCGCGCTGTTTGCTTCAGTGGAGACAGGGATAGCAGAGCCAGACTGGGCGGGACTGCACCACACGATTCGCCTCTTTACCGGTTTTTCAAATTTTGTCCCGCGAGGATGCTCAAAAACTTAACCGTAAGTATGTAAGAAAAAAAAGAAAAGAAAAATGGGATCAAGAATTTGCAAATGGGTATTTTGGAGCTGATGAAATTTCCTCCTAAGAAAAGGTCCTGTTGTTTTTACTATTACCGTTATCTTTTCCGAGAAATTGAGTTGTTGAGGGCGTATACTGCAGAGGAAGCAGACCACCGGTGTAATTATGCAAAGTTGCGGCTCGAACCATGGTTCCTCGGCAGTTCAACGCTTTTGCGTCGATGCAATGAACTAACAAAGACTAGCCTGGATTCAGTTTGTTGCGTTAATAGCCTCGTAGCATCTGAGAAACGCAAAATTGTCGCGGGAACCAAACGCAATTTTTTTCGAGATGATTCGTAACTGTACTCATCTGATTTAAGTCTGCTGTTAACCTTTTTTTTTTAGGAAATAAAGGGTGTTAGCTCGCGCCAAACATTTTCCCCCGATCTTTCCGTGTATTAAATTTGCCATCCTACTCTTCCGCAGATGAGTTTTTTATGTCAGTGAAATGTAACCTTATATATTGCCAATATTAGCTCCCTTCAAAAATGTTATTACGTTACTTCTAGATTTAAAGACTGCGTTTCATTTCGTGTTACACTTGGTTCAACATTAATTTCATTGAGGACTTAAGTTATGATGATAAACGATATTACGATCGCGTAGATTAGGTTAACCTAGACAAGAATACTGTCCCAGGTTACGTAGGCCCCGGTTAGTTACCTACATTGTAGAGTATTCTGCCTGATGTTAACTTAGGCTAGGCTAACTTAAGTTACGTTAACGTAAGTTAGATTAATCGAGGCTAGGTTGAACTGGGTTTGGTCAACATTAATAAGATTGACACCAATAGTTTGACCGAGAATTAAGATTAACAAAGGTTGTGTAAAAACCCAGGCTAGGTTAATCTACAATAGATTATGTTACAACTTAGGGTAGGTTGTCGTAGATTAGGTGCTGTGGAACCGCTATAAAACGGAAACTGTATTTAACAAAAAAACTACCTAAAACAGAAATATTTTGTGCAACGGACAGCTTTTTTTCAATGTAAATAAATTACCCTGTATAATACGGAACCTGTTCCCTACGGAAACGGAAAGGTTTCCCGTTAACCATGGCGTTGAAAAACCTGTACAAAGCGGAAACGTTATTTTTTGGCTTATTCAAAAGTATAGAAAATGCAGAAATTTTTGACGCACGCGGCACCACCTTTTCGACACCGGCGCGGCACCTCCACGGCGGCCAGGATCAGCTGGAAGACGCCAGTAAGGCGCCGCGTGCGACGATCTACGAACTGTACATTTCAAGCGCTAGGGTCCATAAAAGTTGCTAGTCACAACTTCTTACTGCCCTCGTATTTTTCCTGTCCCTCGGCTGAAATAACTCATCCGATGTAATAAACGCATTACTTCTTTTGTCAGAACCTCGTAAAGTCAATCAATCTTCCCTGCGGGTCGCCTGGTTTTACCAAACTCAAATTTTTGCCTTCGATTTTTAAGGACCCTAAATTTTTGTGCTTAAGTTCCAGCTCATATACAAGATCTTTTTTCTTGAAAATTGATATTTGCTGGTCTCAACTGTGGTATTCATTGGCCTGCTTGTGCCAGTAACATGTCATTAATGGTCATTATTATTATACTTGTCATTCTACTTAGAAACTTTTATAGGTCGTTGTTTTTGAAAAAAAAATCTCTAAATAAAACGAAAACTTTTTACCATGACGGTTTTCATTGCCCAAAACGTCTAGTTCTATTGTAATTTAGAAGCGTAAGGTATGTTTTTTGACAAGAGGAGGGTAGAAGTCCCTTTTTTTTACAAATGAATGCAGCCCGTCATTAATGAAAATCTTAGGAAAATTCCATTTGTTAGTCTTATGTTTCTCGGAAAACTGTACTGTCAGAGAACTCCTTCCGTCACACGGTTACAGCGTTGTCTAATTCAACTGTGGTTTGAAGGACAGCGCTTTTCCAAGGGGAAATAAAAAGCTTCCATTACTTTGGCGTGGGCGGGAAGGGGTCGGGAGAGGGAGGAAGGCAGGGGTACGGATGGGCCTAAAAGTTAACGAATGTCGAAAGGTGACAAGCGGTGTTAAAAAAGAAAGGAACTGAGGCTTGTGGACGACGCTTGATCGTGCTGCGCTTTCCGTTTCAGACTCGAAACACCTGTGCGCTGTCCTTCACTAACCAGGCCAGCTGGCTATGTCACGTCCCTCAAATTCGTGGGAGAAAAAAAATTGCGCGACGTTTTTAGGCTTTTATTTTTACGTCCTACGCGGAAGAAAGACGGGTAAAGGTGCGGAGAGTAGGTTATCTATAACAATCAGCGCACTTACGTCAGCATTTTTAGGTAATACCCTTAGGTCAGACACATGTGACCTCAAGGTCACCCAGCACACAGGTGTACGCGTGGGAAATGCTGACGTCATAAGTTTTCCTGGAATTTCGTCTGGCGGCATGAAGGAAGGAGGTGGGGGGGTAACCACGGTGCAGTTAAAAATTCCATGTGGGCGTGTGAAAACTCCTGAAATTTCGTCATGCTGGTGTGTGTGTGTGCGTGGAAGGGAGAAGGATGTTTTACCCATTCGACCTTGGAGGTACTAAAGAATGCCCTTTTCTCGACACAGTGTCCCCGACCAGTTCCGACCAGCCCTTTGACATGTAAAGTCTTCTGTGTGGCCTTGAACAGCGGGTCGCCGCATAACCGGCGAAGGTAATCATTGCTGACATCAGCATATTCTCAATATTTTGGTAGGTTCCACAAAGAAATAGGCTATGTGGGAAACTTTCACGCGCGCGGCACTCCACTGAGATTGTATTGCGCGGTGTTTCGCCAGAGTATCTGCGTTCCAACTCCGTCGCGTGGCAGCGCCACAGGACGGGACACTCGTCAGAACCGTTGCCAGGCTTTCAAGCTTCGGGCTCGTCCCAGAATGGCCGAGGCAGGCAGAGTAAGGTTGTCTTCTACACAACCTTAACCGAACCTGGAAGCTTATCTAAAGAGTGGGAAGGTGCGACGGCTTGTAAATATTGTCAACCATCAAACCTGTCAGCTGTGAACTTGCGATAAGTTTGTGAAGCTTTGAATTCATCATATTTTTATCCATGAACAAATACCGTGAAGGTAGAAGTAATACCATTTTTTTCAAGATCAGCAGACCAAATTTCATCAAATATGCGTCCTTACGTTCACGAATTGGAGGCTATACATAAGAAAAGTTTGTATGCGGGAGAGCAACATCTGTGGCACACAAATCCGTTCATATTTCGGTATGACTGTGCAACTTGACTCATCTTAGTCGCAAGGAATGGCTGTTGACTCTGTTGATCGAAATGACGGTTGACAATGTTTACAAACCGTCGCACCTCCACTCATTTCATGAGCTTCCATGAGGTTTGGCCGCTAGGTGCCGTCAGGCACCTATATGCCTGGTCAAATGGAACTAGCACACATTTTTGAGGTATGACATGAATGAGAAACCAACCTATGCATTTAAATGGCTGTTTACCATGGATATATGAATAGGGAGTTCCGCAAGGCGAATACTGCTATGAATCTAGGCGCCAAGGCTCCTCCCACATGATAATGGCCGCTTTGTTGTAGTAGGAGCACCGGGCGAGACCTGCCGACGCTAGCAATTTTGCCCGCGTAGTAATGGCAGTCCAATGCATGCATTGACCGGTGCAAGCGTCTAGCGCAGGCGTGCGCTTGAAAATTGCTCGCATCTGCATGATTTCGTCCGGGAGGTTCTAGAAGGTGCGTTGACATTCTAAAAGGTCCACGAAGGTAGTGGAAAGAAGTTGAGTCAGCAGTTTGAGTAGAATAAAAGCAGTTAGCGCGACGAGGGGGCATCAGTCTTCCTACAAATGTCATTATCATGGATCATCCAGCAAACAGCTTTGCAACGGAGGTCTACGAGCTCGCACGCCGCTATTTGGGCATCGCCCCCGGTGAGGGTGGTATCCGGGAGGAAAACGCAGACCAACTACTGGCCGATGGAGACATCGCTCTTCGGGGCCTATACGAAGCGCAGCGAAGCGCCAATATTCATAGCCGCCAGCGACTCCAGTAATGTCCCATCAACGACTTGGCAACACTGCTGGTTCGAGTATAGTCCGATTACTGCGCGAGGTACCTTGATGGAGAGAAAGTAGTTCCATGTCTGTAGCAGCGATGTCAGTGTCATTAAATAAACGTTTTAGATAATTATCTCGTCGAGTTTGACTATTTCGTGTAAGCAGAAGTGTTTGAGTGACATTTTGACCACAGATCCATCCCCGAATAGAGCTCCACGTTTGTTAACTCGTTACAAACATAAAGGGCGGGCACCGGCAATGGTTCCGTCTTGTGCCCAGCGATATCTTGTTACCAACAAATCTAAAGTTAATCATGGGATTTTAGGTAGACCCCTAGTAATCCCTGTGCAGTGATGTATAGGTCACGTTTTGGCTAATTATTCATCGTCTTAAAGTGCCTCTACTTTGTGAACTCGTTACAAAAGTGGACGACTGGCCTCGACATGAGCTCTGTTGGGTGCTCAATAATGTCAACTTTCGACCAAATCACGTTGAATTATGGCATTTTAGGTGCTATTTCCTCTGCAGAGGTGTTCTCGCCACGTTTCGGCAGATGCTCCATACGAAAACAGGTCTTCAGTTTTGTGAACTCGTTACAAAAATACTAAGGGAGCAGACGACAGAGTGGAACTACTTTCGTACCGCGGAAGATAAAACGATCCGCCAGGGTACCTGTTGTAGTAATCGGACTATAGAGCATGCGGCCGTCGTCACCGAGTTGGCCTGCAACCCCGACTCGTCGAGTGGGTCGAGACGGAGTCCGCTTTCACCTCAAGGATCCAAACGGGAATCATCGCTAATCTGAACAGTGCAAACATTGACGCGTTCCTCCACGAGGCGTGACCCAATTTTCTTGAAGTTATGGCGCGCCTTTTGCACCGACACAATGCTGTTAAGGTTCACACCGTCCGTATGTGGATTCTCGAACATTCATAGTGACGCGACCGTCACGAAATACTTGAACACCAAGAATGCCCCTATCTTCCCGGCTACCGATCTGGATTCGTGGTTCATCTAGAATATATCACAGAGCCCCCTCTCCAAGATATAGAGGATTTCTAAGAAAGGACGCCGATTGAACTCTGGAGGCTGTTTCACACGTCGTCAACATCAACAAATACAATATGATTTTTGGAAGCAGCCATATTGAAAGTCCCGGACCCATAGCACGGGGTTGTATCAAGGTGCGGACAGACGATATGTGCTTGAAATGGGCAGTTCTTTCGGCACTCTATCCTGCGAACAAAGGTCCTCAACGGGAAACGAAGTACCTGGAGCATGAATAAGCCTATCAAGCCATTTGATAAAGTGTGCATGGAAACACGGTAAAATCAAAGCAGAACATCAGGACGATAGCGTAGTGACACGCGGCAGATAGAGACCTTGCAAAACAAGCTTAGCAATGCGTCCAGTCAAGAGACGCTAGCATGTGTGAGAGAGCAGCAGTTTTAGCCGTGATGGTTTTTATGAAGACGATAACCAAACTTGGACTTGGAATGAAGAGGAACAAAAAGATAACCTTAAGAAAGCTTGTGGACGCACCGTAACAACTATGCCCAAGCGTGGCGTGACAGTGATGACGACGGCCATAAAATCCGCTCTGAAAAATGCCCCTGAAGCGGTCCGGAAAGCAGGTGGTCGTCAGTTTCATCCGTTCACCTTGTATTATTCCTGTCCCCACAAAAGTTGGAGGGGTCCTCGCAGCATTCCTGATTCCTTTATTCGCGGCCTTGAGAGAAGTAGGGTCATTAGCTGCGTGCGGCGATTGCCAAAGGCGGCGCAGAGAGCTTGAGCAGCCAATGAACCTTTGGGTAAAAGTAGACGTCATAGCAGAGCCATGGAACAAGTGGTTGTCAGGAGAGGCCTCTTCCTCAAGCCTTTCAAAAGAGGGCTGGAATCAGTTATTCCAAAAACAGGAAGCCTGCCATGCGGGGCACTCACCAACATAGATGTCAAGCATTATGCCAAAAAGATTAGCATTGCCGATTTCCGGGTAGTCATATGCGTAACGATCTTCCGAAAACCGGCCCACAGAGGAATGAGCCTTCTATTAACAATCTTGTCGACTCGCAAGGGTCCGGCACCCATTGGTGTGGTGTGCTACGGGAAGAAGGGGAATAACGGGACTTACTTTGGCATTTTCGGCAATCTCCGCCCTCTTTCAGAGCTCATCGACTATCTGCGTTTTTATACATGATAATTATGAGCCGTACCAGAGCTTCAACGTCTACAATTGTGGACGTCTTCGTTCGCGTTTCCTCCAAGGAAAGCTATAAATAGGGTGCGCACGCGCGCTTGAAACTCAGTCATGCATGATACGTTCACCTTGACGCTATTTGGCATCTCATCTATCTTCCAAGCTCACTACTACCCGGCCTTTAAACTCTCACCGCATAAGCGCTACATTCTGGCCTTGTTAGAGATACTGACATTCAATGCCATTACAAATAATGACATCCGCCGTAACAGGCTCAAAATTGAGGGTAAACCACCGCTACCCAAGAGGCAGTTTCGAGATCGAAAGTATTGAAAAGTTGGCCCAAGAGGCTGACCCGAGTACTTTCATCAAACTCAATACCAATAAGTGACCCTACGCAGTGAATTGTACTGTGAGTACGCGACTGATTTACGGCCAGAGGAATCGATTTGGTGCCCTCTAGGCTTTGCATTTCGTGTTTTACGATCAAAAGAAAAGCATCAATCCGATTTCCCCATTGCCATTCTCTTCATCAGCGCTATTCGAGTCGAGTACAACACCATGGGTGGAGCGTACATTAACGGCGAGAAAGCTCACACCATCCACCAGTTTTTCCCTCTAGATCCTAGTGGATACAAGAATTTAGAAGTCCCTGCAAATCCCATTTACCTGCCCATTAACGTATCCTCAATACATCATCTACAATTGCGAATGGTAGACTAAGACGGACACTTCGTCAATTTTCGTGGAGAAACCATCACCATATGAGTTTACATAAAATCATGGGACTAGTCATCGAGTATAAGATGCCGCGGAAAAGTGGCAAAGCTTTCAGTCGACCTCGAGCAGTCAACGTATTCGCACCGAAAAATATTTAAATTCTGAAAAATCTCGGCTTAAAAGTGAAGAAACATCATGGATGAGGATACTTTGGCAATAACGTCCTCCGCTCTTGTACATGAATCTATCTCCCACGTTGAAGTTTTCGCTCACATACCCTACGCCTCAAACACTTTCAATTCCAGTGATGAGATTAGAATAGCCGTCAATCAACAGGATTTGAGTGTAGTGCTGTCAAAGAGCGGGCTACACATTGCTGGACGTCTGACCAAGGACAATGATACGGCTGCTCAAGCTACCGAATCAATCAACAACGCTATCTGCTTCCACTTTGAAGAACTGGGCTTTGAACTTAAAAGCGTTGAGGTCGGCCGATGTCGCCACGTCGGTCTGACTTCTTTCATGAAAGGTTATGTTTCCGACCGCCCGGGGCATGAATATTGGCTTCAGAATGCAGGCTTAGCTGCTATTGATGAGATGGGTGGACAAACAGACGAAAATGACTACTTTGATGTTTTCATTCAGCTGTGGATACTTTTCAGATTCTGCGAGGATTATCAAAAAATTATCGTCAACGCTCAACACCAGCGGATCCTGACACGCACTGCCACAGATCACAACGCCATTCTTCGAGCAGCCTCCGCCAGAAAATCATCGCATAACGCGGTCACGTGTCACGCACAGCGTGGATTTTACCTCACGTTCGCGTTACTGATAAACATTGTATGGGGATCTTGGATGTGGTTCCCATAGACAAGAGGGTGACCTTGGCGTATCGTTCATGGGAACAATACGAGTACCCGCAACTCCCTGCCACTCCAAAAATTATATGGACAGTGAAAAAAAAAACATCACAGTTGGAAAAACCACGCGACATTATCATTGGATTTCAAACAAAGAGGAAAGACCAGCCCTTAGTCAATGCCGGCAAATTTGATCATTGCCGTCTACAAAATGTAAAGGTGTACCTCAACCTCAACTCCCAAAGGATCGATACAGAAACCTTAATCTCAAATTTGACAAAGGTCAGTTAGCGCTTTTGTAGGTACGATACGTACGCGCCTCTCCAAACTTCCTATTATGACATAGAGTCTGGACCACTTCTTTCATGTGCTGAGTTCAGAGATCATGCACCCTTGATTGTGATTGACTGTTCAAAACAATACGGAACAATCAAGGCGGACGCCATCGATGTGCATTAAAAATTTGAATGCCAGGCCAATATTCCCATGTAAGCCGCGGCCTACTGTTTGATCGATCATTCACGACAAACTCGTGGAATACCATGCCTTTCGAAGCTCAGTCACCAAACGGGTTTGAAAGGAGCCTCAAATATATCAAGCATTCAGTCTTCTGGGTGTTGCCGAACATGGATTTGAAGGTAGATCTGCAAGGATTCTGAAAGCCAGACAACGACTTTGTACTGAAGAAAATCGCCGTTCTTCGTCCGGAAGCCGAAACACCTGTCGTGTATCAGTTTGCTGCGCCTTTGCCTTAGATAGACTTACCGCTTTCTTACAAAAAAAAACAACAAAAAAAACGTTATTTGGAGCGTCATTACCACGGTCTACGTCGGAGCTCGGGAACCCCGCTTCTATTATACGGTGAAAGATATCCTTACCGAGCTCCTTGAGGGGGCGTCTCAAGTGTTCGTCGAAGGACGTGACAAAGTCATCTCGCTTCGGCACCTTACCGACTTGGATACTCCGATTGGAGATTTAGAGGAACCGCATTGTCCGTCATTGCGGAAACTTCAGCCGACTTGTGAATAACATAGTCAGTATACCACTTGTGAAGCAGAAAACGTAAAACTTTTGGCCAAGCGGCTGCTGCGATGAGGAAACTCGCCATCATCGCCATCCCACCCTCCTCCCCTAACCATCAGGAGGGGGTAATGCGAGCATCCTATAAACTCTCCGAGGAATCGAAGACCCTTGTAATGGGTCTCAGTGTGGGAGACTACCAGCCTTTTCTACGGATGGGGCAGGTCCGACTCACCATAGAGAACATCACTGCCTTGCTGGAAACAAAGTTGGGCGGAGCCCGTGAACTCATTGATAGCCTTTAGGAGAAAGGCTCAAACATGATAGACTTGCATCTTACCATCCGCGTTTCTATCGAATTCGGCTGGATGAAGGAGGAGGCCGTGATGACGGTCGCATCTTGCACCCACTTTCAAGAGCGCTGCAACTTGCATTATCCCGATAGGAATACGTTGTGTCTTTTGGACTGCCGTATGACGGCTCATCTGAATCGACTGCTCGGCTGCAGTGTCAAAGCTAAAGAGTACATACAACGCTTTTCCAACCAGAGCCGTGCAAAACATGATGTAAGCCCGCCCTGGCCCTGCCAGGGCCGCGAATCTGGGTATTTTCTGGCAGGGCTCCATATGGCACGGCAGGGCTTAACCGGCCCCGCCAGGCCGTGTGATAAACTGTGGCCCTGTGCACCTGCCGGCCCTGCTATTATCCGGCGGGCTGAGTGCTTATGCGGAGGGTCTGTCGGGTTTTACTGGGTCTTCGGGGTATTACAATACCCATTGGGCAGTGCTGAGCCCTCCGGATAAGCAATCAGCCCGCCGGCTAATAGCAGGGCCGGCCAGGACTTACAGGGTAGTCAGGGGTAGTAGGGCCAAGGGTATCACAGAGCCTGGCGGGGCCGGTTAAGTCCTGCCCTGCGATATGGAGCCCTGCCAGAAAATACCTGGATTAGCGGCCCTGGCAGGGCCAGGGCGGGCTTACGTCGTGTTTTGCACGGCTGTTTCCAACACACTCATAGTACGAGAAATGGAGAAGCTGTTTGAAGATACGTTCGATCCGCCACCATTTGACCAATTTTACAGCGATTGCTGTATTGTGATGTGAAGACTTTGCGAAATCATTTTAGATTATGACGGATAATTGTTTTTATCAAAAATATGCTTGTGCCACCTTAGTTTTCTGTATGAATTAGACAGGAAAGCTCTTATTAGTCGACCTTAGATATGAAGTTTATTGGATAATAGAAGGTAACACACGAGTCCACTGCTTTGTCAATTATCATCCTGCTCACAACCTGAAATCAACGAAGCAAGAGGGCTCTGGAGTCAATATGACCAAGGTGCGGTTTTCTTCGGAACTTACCATCCATTATCTAGATGACGAGAATGTAACAAGAAGGGGTTCGTGAAAGGATATGGTTCGCGATAGATCCCGCTTTCACCGCCGGATCAATTCTTTACGAGATCTTCTGGATAAAAATTTAACACCGGAGCATCTCTTCGAAACGCTGAATGCTTTGAGTAACGTGTATGCACCTGTCAGAATCCATAGGGGGGGGGGGGATATGATTTTCTAGAACCTACGGATGAAACGACAGCACTTTCGAGAAGGTTCGTTGCTGCGTCAGCAAAATTAGGGTCTTTTCTGGAAACTCGATA
>Ga0058701_10003135_pt1 | contig 12953 bp, 11 predicted proteins | sample AgamicOrMae_FD_97039 | JGI IMG/M metagenome (GOLD analysis project Ga0058701, IMG submission 97039) | Agave microbial communities from Guanajuato, Mexico - Or.Ma.e | ecosystem: Host-associated > Plants > Phyllosphere > Phylloplane/Leaf | place: Guanajuato, Mexico | collected 2012-06-04
AATATTCGAGAAAATAAAAGCCGGAACGGATTTTGCACTATGTTATGCCGTTTTCTATTTTTTTTTTCATTTTTTTCTATTTTTGATTTTTTTTTCACTAGATGGTATTAAAATATCGAGCCATAATACCTAGAAGAGTGATACAGGAAAATAATCTTAAAATTAACAAATATTGTCTATGACTTGTCGGAAAAAAAGATAAAATCTGACCGGGAGTCTTAGAAAGTGTTACACAGAAAATCTTTGGTGAGAGAAGCGACTCATACCAACCAACCCCGCGAGTCGAACTACTGTACTACGCGCATATGTTGTAATATTATAGCTCATGCAAAATTACACACGCACACGAAAAAAAAAATACACATTTTACTCTGTTCTTGAAGGTGTATAGGTTGTTATAGAAATAAAAGGTTATGCAGTCTTCAAAATTCCTGCTGGCTTTGTAAACAGCTGTTTTTTTTTTAAAATTTTATTTTATCCTCTGCCGCTAAATATTTATGAACTTGAATATTTGCAACGATGTCTGTTCGTGCTTTGTTCCAACCCACCCGTCCGCACAACGCGCAGGGCGCGCGCTTCGTTGCCAATAGCCGCCCGCTTCATAGGCGCGGGTAGCGTACTCTCACGAAAGTTTTTACATCGATTTGAGACTCCATGACAGATTTTTTTTTTTTTTGAAAAGTCCTTGATAACACTTGTGAGTTTTATGATTATTTCCCTTATTCATTCCTCTAGGTATTTTGGCTCGATATTTTCAACACCTTTTTGTTCAAAAAACTTAATAAAATATATTGAAAATGGCTTAATATGTCGTAAATTCCGTCTCCGTCTTCTCACATTTTGTCAATTTTCAAAAACGATTTCGAGTAACTCAACAAAGATTTTTTGCCGGGTTTGAAGTGACCAAAAATCATGTCGAGCACTAATACCATAGTTTTCGTTGAAAAATCTATGTTCGGTTACGAGTGGTTCCCTTGTTAGTCGCCGGTCGGTTATTTATTATTCAGAAACGGCGTCTTCTTGCTCTAACAACTATGTGAGGGGGATTTCATGTGTGATTGTCGCATCCGGGAAATGTAGGTGCCGAGAAGTTGATCGAGCGCACTTATCCGTACTTTGGACAAAGTAGAAATGAGCAATTTGTTTGATGTCGTGTTTGCAGAGGAGAAGCGGCAGAAACGGAAAGAGCAACAGCAGGCGTTACAAGCGCAGCAACAGCCGCACCAGGTTCTGCAGAAGCAACCGCAGATGAGGCCGGGTGCGCCCGGCGGTCCCCCGGGAGTGTCGCCCGTCGTCGGCTCGTCGGGCGTCGCACCGGGAGCCGTCGGTCCTGGTGCCGTCGGTCCTGGCGCCGTCGGGCCTGGCGCCGGCGGGCCCGGAGTCGCGCCAGGAGTGGCTCCGGGCGTCGTGGGGTCGCGCACCGTCGGTCCGGGACTCCACAGCCTCTCGCCCGGCATGGGCGGCGGCATCGCCAGCATGGGGCCCCAGCAGCGGATGCCGTTCAGTCAGCAGGGTCCTGGAGGGTCCCACCTTGTCGGGCTGCCAGGGCCCAGTCCCGACGGAGCGCCCACGCCGCCGCAGATGTCCCAGGGCATGGTGGTCCAAGGCCAGGGTCTGACGCCCTTCAACCAACAAGGCCAGACTCCGACCACCACTAGTCAGTTTCCCGTCAACAACGGTGCTGGTAAGTTCAACAACGATTTCTTTCTCTCGAGTTTGAATGGTACTTTCAAGACACGATCGAATACCTCCTGCCAAGGTGGACTGCAAAGTTCACCATGAGTATTGCCATGAATTTGAGAAAAACAGGGCCCATTTCGGAAATTTGTGTTGAATAATTATTAGTTTTGGCAACGTGTAAAGCTTTTAATGTCAAAATTCGTTTTTGAACTTACAGAAATATTAAATACCTCCCCTTCTCTACATTTGTTGTATTTGATTATTCTTAAGTTACTTCATGAGGACACTTAAAAGCCAAGGCTTCGTGTTAGGCCCTGTAACGGCAGAGCAGATTGGCAGTCCATTCATTAATCAGATATCTTACATTTGAACAAAACAAATCAAAGGATGGAGGCGCATCTAGGAGTAAGTCAGCAACATCCGAAAAAAGAAGCCCAAAAGTGACGAGCTGATGCAATAGGCTTTATTTGTCGTGTTAATAATAGTTCTTATAGTTCCTCTGTACTCTAGTCTTGAAGTATCATTTTACTAACCGTTCTTCTACTGGTAGGTTGTGTTTTTTGTTTCGTAACCTGGTCTGCTTGACGCAGTATCAAAAATCATTGAGTGTCCGCTGCTTGACTTTTTTATAGATTTCTCCCTTAAGTGAGCCATTCGACCGTCACGATCGAATACATTTCAATTTGCCCTATTGGCCTCCAATCGCTGAGGTGACGTATGACTCACTCATTTCCTGTCTGGAATTTTTCCTATCGCGCGTTGTACTTCCCCATCCAGTTTTTTACTTCAATTTCCATTTTACGTGACGAAGATGTACCGAGTTTTTGTGTTTGGATGTGCACTTGTTGAATGGGGCCAGGAAAGTCACTCGCGCCGAAGAGCTTCTTTACAATGTCTCTATGACATGGGTTGACTGTCGCCAAAACGAACCGACATGGTGGGGCAAAGAGGAACCCTTAACCTTCCTGCAAGCTACTGTTTGCTGTTTCTTTGACAGAAAGACATTCCGAAAAGTGCAGGTCAAATTAAAGATCCTCAAGTGAAAGATTGGCTAGCCATGACCAAAGGTTTCCGTCCCGAAGTTCGTTCATGAGCTAAAGACAGCACAGCATCCCCGTGGAGAAAAAAAAGTCGGAATCTGGTCGAAGAGCGAATTTTCGAGAATGCTTTTGATTGACGATGTCTGAAATCTTCAACACACATCACTTGGGGAGGGATTAATTTAGACGGTGGTCCCGTCCCGTCAACCTCTCCATCAGTAATGCCAATCGGCCGCATGTCGGAGAGGACGATCAAAGCTCTTATGTTGCTCTACTTCCTCTTTTTGCCCTTGTGGTAATCGTTATTCTAAACAAATAACAAATCAAAAATAGCTGAAAATTCGTGATTCTCAATGTGTAGAAAAAGTTACGTTGTCTCATGCCACGGCGACCTGCAAAACATCTATCGCTCCATAACAAAAGACACCGATACCTCATAAATACAGTAGGTACCATGTCTTAGCGAAAAGGCTTTTCCACGTGTACGTCACATCGCATAAAAAAATTCCTCCGTTGCCACAATTACTGAATAGCGGAACTAAAGAGTTAAGTTTACCAGCTAAAAAAGATCTGTAATGCCGGAAAGTGTCGGAGAAAAATTGTTTTACTCAAATGAATATACGAAGGAAAATCGTGAAATATATAGTGTTAACCTGCGGGAAGAAAAGGCGCCAGTCGTGTGTGTTGGTTCCCGTACGAAAGCATGTGAACGCTGAAGCCAAATAGCTTTGCTCCGAAAGTGGCGTCTTGACTGCAGTTCTCTCAGTGTGGCATTTTAGTGAGCGGGCCAGGCCTGTTATGCGCTGGTAGATGTAAAACTAGATGTTGGAACGCTATTCGCTGATCTTTAACTGGAGGATCTTTAGAAGAGTGAGGTGACGTGACGCGTGGATCGCATGCTTGCAACAGGTGTTCTACTCCCTGGTGGCTCTCAGCACCAGTACCCCGATCTAGTAAAGAGGCATCCTGCAGCGGCAGTTGCAGGAGCCAACTCCAACTCGGCCTCCAACACCCAGACCCCATTCAACAGCCTGCAACAGTCAGCCCAGCCACAGGCTCCTCAGCAGAGTCCACTGCTTCCGCAAAACGCGCTGGCGCAGGGGCAGGCGCAGGCCCAAGGCCTGTCTCAGCCCCCGCCTCAGGGTTTGTCCAGCCCTCAGTTCTCGTCCCCTCCCCCAGGTCAAGCTCCAAGCGCCCGCGTCCCGCTGCCTCCCACGCAAAACAGCCAAGAGAGCCACATTCCGAACGCGGGGCTCCTGGGCTCGTCGCAATCATTGCCAGTGTCGTCGTCGCCGTCGCCGGGCTTGACGCCCACATCCAACGGCCTGCCTGCACCCCCTACGTCGTCGGCCGTGGCGCTGCCGCAGGCGCAGTCGCAAGCCATGACACTGGGACTCCTGGAGCAGCAGTCTCAGACGACGTCGACGCTGGTCACGACTGCTGCGGGATCGGCCGTGACGCCCGGCGCAAGCACCCCCGGCGCCACGACGCCCGGCACAAGCACCCCCAGTGCCACTGCTGGCGCCACTACGTCCACCATAGGCAAGTGCACAAGTGCAGCCGCATGAGAAATTTTTGCCGGGACCAGCAATTTAAGCATGGTGTACTCAGCGTTTTTCATCCTCACAGCCTGTGACTCGCACCTGGTTTCTGTGCTGGTGTTGGTGCAATAATTCTTCTTCACAGCCTACTTCGGCTGAGTCTCTTTTCGGTCCGGCGATACTCAGAACAAGTTGAATTGTATCCCATGAAAAGATCTTACGAGCCTGCCTGACCAGAACTTGTGAGCTTGAATCCGGCCGGAATGGTGACTAAAATTTTCCCTTCCATGAAGCGCCTCTGGGACGCTCCTCTTGACTTTTCCTGCAGATGTCAATAGCGTAACGATGAGCGGCGTTCATGTAGGACAAAATGTATATACAGTAGCAAAGTAGTGGTGGATAGAGAAAAGTATTCAACTTCTATTTCATGTCCTGTGGAGGAGGCCAACGATTTGGGCTGATGTTGGGTACATGTACCTAGACGCGCTTTTTTCGTGACCTGGGTGGAGTACTTAAGCCATTTCTTGTTACTTGTTTTCAAAGCTTTGAAGAGGCACGAAAAACCTTGATTCCACCCATGATTGTGTTTATGCTTGAGCGTGTCAAATTTGTAACGCGGCACAAAGAAATGTAGGACACTGAAGCATGTGTTTTGATGTATTTTTTTAATCTGCATGTGAGTTAAACTACGTTCTCTCGTGTTTTCCATCCGTACCAACTATATTTTTTCTCTCCATTTTTAGATAACAGATAGCCCTCTATCTGACTTAGTTTCCTCCTTCCTTCATTGTCGTACAGCAGTCTTTAACGGATGACATGGAGATAAACTTCGTTGTTTCTGCTCTCCGGAGGCAAAGGGAAGGTGTCGACTGACAGCGTTGGCCGTAGCGAATTCCGCTCCGCTACCCGTGACCGTATTCCGTGTTGTTTTCTTTGCTTGGTTCTGACTGACTGGTAGTTTCTTAACCCGTGTGTCTAATCTTCCTGCTTACGGTAGAACCGCACCAGCTTCTCTTAACTCCCTCCTTACAACCCTGTTGTTTATTTTGTGCACCCCCTCTCATCTGTTAACAGTGTTAACACACGCGTAACCCGAAGAAGATGACTTCATCGAGGAAGGGCCAGCGTGGCTTGGCGTAATGGTAATCGATGTGGTTTGTTGTTAACAGCGTCCGGCACGGTGAGCGTATCGACAGCGTCGTCAAGCTTGACTGGAGGTTCTCCGTCCTCGCCGGCGTCGTTGGGTGTGGGCAAAGGAGGGGCGTCATCGGTGCCCACCTTCAACGGGCCCGCACCACGGCCAGCCATCAGCACTGCCAGGAGCCTTTCAAGTCAAATAGCTGCCATTAACGCCGCTAGAGAAAGGGTAAGACTTGGCCCCCATCCTCAAGGGAAAGGGAAATAATGGCCACCACAGTCGAGTGCTGCGCCAGCCATGTACAGCAACCTACTCTCCGGCAATTAGCCGGAAAGGCAAAGGCCCAACTCGCGAGGATTCGGGTGGATGAGTCGAAAGAAGGCTCAATTATGTTACCCGGGGCTATTTTCTTCCGCGGCCCTGTGGTCGGTTGAAGGGAGGGCAACATTTAACGTGCTGTGCTTTGTTGACAGGACCTGCAAGACTCCCCTCCTAACACAAACGTTGGCAAAGATATTAAAAACGAAATGAAGGATGACTGTGAGTCTGGCGGAGGGAAGGGAAGCGGGAAATTAAAACAAGAGATTAAGACTGAGCCAATGGATGACAGTACCTCAGACGGATCGGTAGCGATCAAAGGTACGTAATTTAGAGATGATCTCACAACCGCGAGAGGTAGACGCAATCTTTTAAATCTTGTACGCTAAAATGGTGGCTTCCATTTTCATCTCGATACTAGCAGCCATCCGCTTTTTCCAGAAAAGGTCTTCAACGGATTTCGGTTGGTGCCCCTCAAGTTGTTTGCTGCTTAAAAATATAAATGCTTGCTTGTCGTTGCAGAAGAATCATCGGTCAAGGATGAGCCGTCGAGTCCGATGTGCGTCAAGTCTGAAAACGTGGAATCCGTCGGGGACATGAAGGAAGAGATGAAGCCCGTGATCGAGCCCATCTCGTCGAGTAGCACGTCAGGGTCCGGCAAGAAGAAGCATGTGTTCACGCCGGACGAGCTGCGCCAAGCCTTGATGCCCACCCTTGACAAGCTGTACAGGCAAGACAGGGAGTCGATACCCTTCCGACAGCCGGTCGACCCCAGCCACCTAGGCATCCCCGACTACTTCGACATCGTGCGGAAGCCCATGGACCTGTCAACGATAAAGAGGAAGTTGGATACGGGCCAGTACCAGGACCCCTGGGAATACGTCGACGATGTGCTCCTTATGTTTGACAATGCTTGGCTCTACAATCGAAAGTCCTCGCATGTATATAAATGTTGTACTAAGGTAAGTTTTGCAACAACGTTTGGAACGGCCATCAGCAGGCGATACATACACCGTGCCGTTTACCTCCTCTAGACCTCCTTGTGAGATTTCCAAGTAACGAGTATGATGGCATCTAACAATATTTTCTTGTGTTTTGCAGTTGTCAGAAGTTTTTGAACAAGAAATAGATGCAGCAATGCAGTCGTTAGGTTATTGTTGCGGTCGAAAATACAAATTCAATCCTCAGGTCTTATGCTGTTTTGGGAAGAGTATGTGTACTATTTCCCGTGATGCAAAGTATTATAGTTACCAAAATAGGTAAGCCTTATTTTTTGATTTGTTGAGGGTCGCTTATGGATTGGATCCTAAACTCTTTTGTTGTTTCAGATACTTATATTGTCAAAAGTGTTTTAATGAAATCCCTGGAGATACAGTGACCTTGGGAGATGATCCCTCGCAAGCACAGACGTAAGTTTCCTCTTCATTCCTCGCATCTTCTTCCACAAGCGTAGAAGCAACACAGATTGCTACTCAAGTTCACAACTAACCTATTCTGAAATGACTTTATGTCAGGATCCCTTGAAAATGGGCTTGGGGGAAATGAAGTGGCATTATCTCTACCTCCCTTCGAATAAAATCATTTTTTACTTCTCTGTCCCAATCGACGCAAGATGATGTGCTTTGTATGGTATTAATCCAGAATATCCTGTCCTAATGTAATTTTGTTGCTTCAGTGTTATCAGCAAGGATCAGTTCACAGAACTGAAGAATGATCATCTGGAAATGGAACCCTTAGTTGAATGTTTGGACTGCGGTCGCAAGTTGCATCAGATATGCGTTTTGCATATGGAAGCGATTTGGCCTAACGGGTATGTAACGTGCACGCAACGTGTGGCTCTGACTAGACAGTTGGGTTTTTCATCGGGAAGCAAAGCCAAGTGTTTTTCGAGTGTAACTATGTCGATGCCTTTGTTGTTTCCAGTTTTGTATGTGATAATTGTTTGAAGAAGAAGGGTGAAAAGCGAAAGGAGAACAAATTTAACGCCAAGAAATTGCCTACCACGAAGCTTGGTACCTACATAGAAACCAGAGTAAATAATTATCTTAAGAAGAAGGAAGCCGGAGCGGGCGAAGTTGCTATCAGAGTCGTCTCCAGTTCAGAAAAGTCTGTCGAAGTGAAACCCGGCATGAAGAGCAGGTAAGTTGGCACTGTGTTTTCTCAGCCAAGATCGCACGCGTTGGACCCGATGCCTTATGACGGGAATGTAATGCATCTCTTTTATGTTCAGATTTTGCGAAAATGGCTTCCCTGAGAGTTTCCCGTATAGAGCGAAAGCCCTGTTCGCCTTCGAGGAGGTGGACGGCACAGACGTGTGCTTCTTCGGAATGCACGTGCAAGAGTATGGGTCTGATTGCCCAAGTCCGAACACCAGGCGGGTTTACATTGCATATCTGGACTCGGTGCATTTCTTCAAACCTAGGCAGTTCAGGACAGCTGTGTATCACGAGATATTACTGGGTTATCTGGACTACGTCAAGCAGTTAGGGTGAGTATCCTCATAATCTACCTTGGTTTTCCCCCCGTCTCTTTGTGTAAGTCCTGCGTAATCAACAAAAAGTTAGGGAGGCGCCTTGTAAATTTGGAGCGCACCAGCTGGTTGCCTTGTGAAGTACGCTCGTTTTTGTGGCGAAAGGCCTTAACCCGTCGTGGGGAAAAGCCGCTCACAGAACTCCGCTGCTTCAATTTCCGCCTCGCCTCAAAACCCAGGCATCTTCTCCATTTAACGCCAACTCTGTTGTATCAGGTACACTATGGCTCACATCTGGGCTTGCCCGCCGTCAGAAGGGGATGATTATATTTTCCATTGCCATCCAACTGATCAGAAAATCCCGAAGCCCCGCAGACTGCAGGAATGGTACAAGAAGATGCTAGATAAGGGTATCATTGAGAGGGTTGTGTTAGACTTCAAGGACATTCTCAAACAAGCGATGGAAGATAAGCTGACATCTGCGGCGGACTTGCCGTATTTCGAGGGCGACTTCTGGCCAAATGTTCTCGAAGAGAGCATAAAAGAGTTGGACCAGGAGGAAGAGAAGAAGAGGAAACAAGCTCAAGCGGAGGCTGCCGAGGCTGCTGCGACCAACGCGGTAAGTTGCGCGTCTATGTTCCATCTGTGTTTACGTCGATAGTGCAGCGCTGGAAGTGCATTTTCGTACGGGAATAGCCACCCATCGCTTCTTGTTGCTGGCTTGCTCCAAGTAAAGCACCGTCTTTCTCGTCTTCTTATTTATTTGGAAAGGAATCAGTTATAGCTTTGAATCGCCTCCCTCTGCATTACCGGTAATTTGTACCAGGAGTGATTTCAACTGTTTCGTTGAGATTTGAAGGAGTAAACCTAATATTCTTGAAAAGTGGTATCTCTTCTTCTTATAAGCCGCTTTCAAGCGAAAGAAATCTATAATGGAGAAGTTGAAACATTTATGATTTTATCTAGTTTATTAGACTGCATTGTTGAAGTAGACTCAAGATCCGTGTCTAGTTTTGCTTACCTGAAGTCCTTCGTAGTTTGTGTTACGCATCAGTTTATGGACTTGTATTGATTTCGTGGGCTTGCTTTCGTCGTAGTGGACGATATATTTTAGCTTATTGTGTGCACAAGAATATTGATCGACTTAATGTCACTTGTGAGGTACTGAAGCGAACGAGGCTTGGGACATAGCTAATATGCTGGCTTGTGACTTGACCGTGCAGATCTTCTCCTCCCTTCAGGAAGACAGCGAGGACGGCGTAGGGCCGGATGGCAAGAAGAAGGGTTCACAGAAGAAAGCCAAGAAGTCGAACAAGTCCAAGTCAAGTCAGCGAAAAAATAGTAAGAAATCGAATGCTCAAGAAACAGAGAATGATCTCTCGGCTAAGATATTTGCCACCATGGAGAAGCATAAGGAAGTCTTCTTCGTCATTCGGCTGCACTCAGCACAATCAGCAGCGAGTTTAGCGGTAAGTCTATCTCACCAAGCTACACAAATACAGTAGATAGTTCACTGACCTCTCTTTTTCCTTGTGACTTTTTAGACCGAAAATAGTTACCTAGAGCTTAAAAGTTGTGAAGATCGCCCAACCTTATCAAAGTTGCAACAATATATCTAAGTCAAATTATCTTAGTTGCTGAGGATTTTGCGATTTTCCTCGATCGTGAGCTGGTAAATTGTGGAATGTTGGATTGCGTGGCATGAAGTTGATTCTAGCTAATAATCTTTTTTCCCCGTCATCGTTGACTTTTTGTGACGTTTTTATATTCTCTCACCCTTTTCTGTGTCGCTGAACTGTTGCGACATACCTAGCCGTTTCGCGAAGAAGTTGAACTAACTTTTTTTTTTGTCACACATCATACCGACTTGATTATGTGATGACGTCAACTCACCTTGTCAGCTCTGCCTAGTGCCCACCTTTTCGCGTGCAGCGCTCCTATGGATGCACTGAATAACAAGAAGTGATGCACCTTCTCAGAAACGACGAAAACTAGGAGGCTTTAAAAGAAACCCAAAGTTGTGTCTTCAACTCAGTTTTTAAAGACATTTTGAGCATCGTTGATGTGCTAATTTTGAAGTGCAGTTTTTGGTAGCTTCTCTTCGGCGGGGAGGAATGGGTGCATGGATTATGGATAGTAACCGTGTATTTTATGTAGCCACCCTTGTAAAGTGAGAGTATTTCCTATGGACACCTATCATATAATCAGTGTGTTTACGGATCGGTAAAACTTGGAAAAGTCCAGGAACTTCTAGTTTCGAGAAATATCGAAGAATTTGTTAGATATCGGCCGAAAAGGAAATCCAAGCAACAGCAAAGATTTTGATTCATGTGCGAAAGAAAACAGCTGTTCTACTAATTTGACAGTCAATAGAGACGACGAACTGTGGCGCTTCCCAAACCCACGGTCAAAACTATATAAAAAGGCTTTTTTGATAGCTAGCAGAATTGATACCAATGGCTGTTGAAAGTTAATATTTTTATTTCATTTTAAATGCACGCTCGCCTACGAGTCTTTCGCGCTCTAATCTCTCTTTAAAAAAAAATGAACTTGATGGCTCCAGCGCCCGGAGGCATTGTAGGAGCAGTATAGTTAACAGATAATTAACAGTTTATGGCAGCAAAGCTGGCATTAACTGTTAAACACATGAAGAAGCAACAGCAATACCAAATAAATGCTTAAGAAATGCAAGATAAAAAAATACATGAAATATGTAAAATATCGGTTTATAAAACAAATATGAATAAAATATAAAAAGCAAAAATATAGTAAGAAATAAGAAAACAAAGGACCATGCAGGAGATGGGCGACAATGTCGGGCAGGTTTATACGGTTAATAATGAATCATCAAATCATTATGTATACAAATGCTTTCGCCTTTTGAACACCTTCGCTTAGCTCTGGTTCGTAATGTCCAATTTTTGATATTGTTTCCGGGGGTAGTCTCGGTATTTATATACCCGGTAGACGCCTGTAACTTTTGGCAAATGTAGGCAAACGTCCACTTTAAATCATATCGAAATATCACCTTTCCGTAGCCTTTCGTTCTAACTTTGTAAGGTCTTAAAAACGCGTTTTTCTAACTTCTCCGTGGTTCTCATCAGGGGCTCGTTTACGTGTGTTAATTTAAGCAAAAATAAATACACGCGCGCTGGTCTTTGAATATTATCCTTATTCAATTTCGCAACGAAGGTAGGAGAGAGGACATCCAATCCAGAGAAATATTCTTTCGTTGGTCTTAAATTTTTAGTCTTATTGGTCAGAGAAAACTCCGGGAAAAGTCGGGTAAAACTGTATGTGGCGGCCGTTTAGACGTTTATGTTTATTGTTTATACTTTGTATATTGTTTATGGTATTGAAGTGTGGATTCGAATTTTCAGCCCATCACTGATCCTGATCCTTTCATCGCGTGCGACTTAATGGACGGTCGAGACGCTTTTCTTACTATGGCTCGTGAAAGGCACTACGAATTTTCTTCGTTACGAAGAGCCAAATATTCAACCATGTCCATGTTATACGAATTGCATAATGACGGCAGTAATTTCTCGTGTGACAATTGCAAGAACGTGGTTGAAACGAGGTTCCACTGCGGCGTATGCCAGGTGAGTTGAAATCCCTTCAGTTGTAGCCAATGCGTCCCTGAAGTATCTGTGTGCTCTGAGTAGTTGACTTTGAATGTTCGTTTCCCTTTCCCGCAGGACTTCGACTTGTGCCCAAGTTGCTACGAAAAGGTGAAACACGAGCACAAGATGGTCAAGATCGGATTAGACATCGACGACGGATCCATCCCAGCGGACCAGAAGCAGGCAAACCCTATGGTAAGTTCGGAAGGGCAATGTTGAGCGACGAATTCAGCTTGCTGATACTTCAACACCAAGTTCACTCGTTTGAACGTTTTTTTTTCTTCTTTCTGTCGTTGAACGGTATTGCCAACCCAAATTAATTCGAAACGAGAGAGTCGAGCGTGTTAAAAATTCTTATTTTAGAAAGGTCGATTTTTTTTTGTAAAAAAGGACACTGGGAAGAACCTTTTTTTTCCTTCGTTTTTAATTATTATTATTTTGTTGTTTGTACGGAAGTACTGTTATTGTGATAATTACCCACATTCTGGTATACAGTCCGCACGTGGGATGTAGGTTAGGGAGAATTTAAAAGAATATCACAAGGGTCATTCCACGTTAAATGATCCAACGAGCTGACGCGACATATTCAAATTTTGATGAAAATTGGTGTAGGCCTACGTTTTTACCTGAAACTATGGCATGCCAAGTCATTATACGGGGGAAAAAAGGCGGAATTTACAAAGCGGCTTATTTGCATATTTCTCTTCCCTGTGATGGCTGTCTTTCGTAAATACCTTGTGAACCGCAAATTATTAAAACACGCCGTTTGTTTTACTTGGAAGGGGATTCTCTCGTGCTTTTTGAAGTATTATATCGGCTATCCAAAGGTAATTTTTTGGGGGATTTAAAATTTTTGATTTGCCTATAACTTGTAACACCATAGTATTATATGTACAGGATTTCTTTCCTATGAGCTTCAGTACTTTTTCTCAGTGAAGTTAAAAATTGGCGAAGGTACTTTATGCGTTAAGAAAATCAAAAAATATTTTCCGAAGATTTTGCAAATTTTGTGAGTTTTCTGTACCGCATATGGTCAAATATTTGTGAAATATTTATTCTATATAAAATGTAATGGGTGATCGTAGAATGCCGTTTTGGACATTATTTGTATAGTTTAGCATGAAAAATCATCCTAAACTATCC
>Ga0058701_10003136_pt1 | contig 12953 bp, 6 predicted proteins | sample AgamicOrMae_FD_97039 | JGI IMG/M metagenome (GOLD analysis project Ga0058701, IMG submission 97039) | Agave microbial communities from Guanajuato, Mexico - Or.Ma.e | ecosystem: Host-associated > Plants > Phyllosphere > Phylloplane/Leaf | place: Guanajuato, Mexico | collected 2012-06-04
GAAAAAGAATTTAAAAAAAAAAAAAAAAAACAGCGAGCTAAACTTGTTTTAGGAGCTAAACTTGTTTTAGGAGACAAACGATTACTATTAAAAGAAGTTTTTGAAAGCGACTGTTAAGCAGACATTATTGAGCTATCGTTCACTTCGATTTTTTTAATTTATTTTTTTCAGTGGCATTTACGGTTGATTACGCCAAAGCCACTCACACAGGCAAAGAGCTTGGGCAGCATACATTTGCTTACCATCGATCACAACGGGAGGTCAAGGTGGATGCACCAGGGGTGGGCAAACTTATTAAATTCATCCAGCGAAGGCAAAAAAGCGATGTGAATAAATATGGTTCTATCTCCCGATTGATACCAAGGTGGTGATTAATAGCTTTTGACATACCTCGCGAAACCGGTGCCACAGTGCACCTGCATTATCAGTTTCCAAAGGTTCCATTTTTTTCTCTGATTAAACCCTGATTTAACGAGGATGGACATGTCCTACATTCGCAGTTAGGAAGTGCACTATCCCTTGGTCCATCTCCGTTGTCAGCCTGGTGCCGCTTGTTTGTTAAGCGGCATCAGGCTTGGCGACGAAAGGTTGAGCACAAAAGGGGAAACAAATGCTACCATAAAAAACGCGACTGTATCATGACACGCGAACGCATGAGGCCCTTATCCTATCACTTCGCTAAATTCGTCCAATCAAAAGAATGAATTTGAAATGTGGGTCAAGTACAGAGCGCCGTCATTCGTAAGGCGAGGGGGAGAGAGGACGATCCTACGATCAAACACGATTATAAGGATCCATTTTAAACATTGATTAACACGATTTTGTCGGGATCGTGTATCTAATTGACCTTCTCCGAACTCTTCCGCGATTTTGGTCATGAGTGAGTCTCAAAGGGTTTACAAAGATTCTGGAGACATAAACGTATGTGAACCCGATAAATATTGGACATTAATTATAAAAATTTAGCACAAATGAAAAATTTTACATTTTTAAGGGCACAGCTTTAGGGGGGAACGTTAGAAAAACACGAGCATATCTACTTAATGACCCCCCCCCCAATAAAAAGGAAAACAGATTGCCTTCAGGCTTGGGAGGTAAACAAACAGGAGTCTCAAAAGCTTACGCGAAGAGGATCATTAATTTTGATTTTGACTGTACAGTAAAGAAAGATGGGAAGGAAGATGAATGAATAAATCCCATTGCAGAGCTTCTTCTTTTTTTTTAGCCAACATTTTTCAACTTATTTTGGAAATAAGTTCCGTTTTCGACCCCATCTCCCACGTGACAACCGCGGCCAATGACCCCCCCCCCCTGCTTGGATCACAGAGATGGGATTTATAGTATTCTCAGAAAAAGGGAAGCATTAGAAAAAAGAAAAAAAATGCAAAAGATTGAAATATAAAATGAATTTAGGCCTAGAGCAAGGTCAATGTAATGGATGCATGTGATCAATATTATTTGTTAGGCCTGCTTAGTTATCTTTGCTGTGTACTTTAATTTTCCACCAGAACCTCAACCGGCATAATAAAAATAAGTGATCAAACACACAGAAATGCCGCTCCATTCAAGGGAAAATAGATTTTACCCATAATGCGCCTTCAAAAGCATTCTTTCATAGGGTTAGCCACAGTTCAACGGACTTAATAATTTGTTTGGGCACAACTATAAAAATGTTGAATAGTACATCAATATGAAGACATCAATTAGCTGTGCTGCTCTTTTACAAAATTGATAACTGACCCATTACATAAAGATAAAATTTCTGTCATGCATGAGAAAAATTCATTGTGCTGATATACAAATACTATCACCTTGCCTAGCTAGTCCGTTACTGAAATTGTCTATTCTTAAAAAATTTGAAAACATTAAAATTCATGGCAAAAAACACACACTTTGGCTGAAGTAATGAAGTCAAGTTCTTAAAATGTCCGCTTGGTATACATAGATCTGCTACTATGAAATTAAAATATTGAAAATTAAACTACTAAATAAAGCACTCATTGACAGGTACTGTTGCCATGATTTCCAAATGCTTGAGCAGCAGAACATAGCACACGGACTTGATGGCTTTAAAAAAGCAGCTGGTTTGACATAAAGGTTATGGCTACGTCAACAAGCAAGAAAATCCACATCAGAAATGTAAATCATAACTACTGGGTAAAACCAAGTCTTGCTTTAAACAGGCCTGCTTGACAATGTCACAATATGCCATTTGTTTGCCAACTAAAGTTGAGAAAATGTCTACCTTAACTGTCAAATAATATATTAAATTTAACCCAGTTCTGGCAACAGCAAACAAATCAAAACAAAAACAAAGGGGGGTAAAGAGCTCATGTTTGAGTTTTAAGACATGTATGAGGAAGTAAGAAAAGGTGAATAACTTGTGAGGGATCATTACTGTACTTTGGTAAACATTTCCATATTTTAGGTTATGAGACCCCTATAATAATACGTCGTAAAACAGCCTCGAATTCGGAACAAAAATGAAAAGGACGGGAAAAACGAGATAAAGAGGAAAAAACAAAGTAATTGAAGCGACTTAAGAGAGTTTTAGGTCGACAAGCAGCTGATATCAGGCTAGGGCAAAGTAGCTAATGGCACAACTCCGACCACAAGATGGAGGCGACGACATCACTGTTCTCTGTCAAAATATGGGTTTTGGACATTTAAACTAGATTACAACGCGTCGAATACGGTTAGCAATTGTCACTAAGAAAGCGAGAAGAGGTATCCTTGACAGATAAGTCCAAGAGGAAGATGGGGTTTATTGTGAGGGACAAAGGGACCTGGGGAGGCAATGCAAGGACCCTGTCTACGAGGTTGCCATGGTCGACGGCATGGGCCAGGGTGGGCGACGGGCCCAGGAAATGCCCCGGGACCTGGGAAAAGTAATCACCTCCAGATCCTCGTAAGTCCTAAAGGCCAGAATGGCGAATCCGTCGACGATATCCTCCTCAAAGGTGGGCTCCTTGGAGCGCTTTCTGCGATTGGGAGGTCGAGGAGGTTTTTCCCTTGTCGGGGAATCGTCCTCGGCACTATCACCGTCAGCATCTCCGTCACCATCCTTGCATTTTCGTTCCCTTTGAGCCTGCATGCGCTGTGCCCGCTCTCTTCGCCTATTACGCTGAGTCCTTTGCTTCACCTCACTCTCCATACTGGCAAGCACTCCTCGCCAGGCCTACCTCATCCTAAACACTATAATGTACACTTAGGCTCATAGCCCCACGACCACAGACACATTTGGGGCTACATTCGAGCATAATTTGCCAGGCAAAAGAAGCACTTTGTTTGGAACGGACGGCAATGGGCGATCGGCTCTGCAGCGTTGCCGCATCTACTGATAAAATGGCTGCGTATAAGTCTGCCGGCCGTCCGCTAGGCCTGCACCCCGCACTAATTCCTCCACAAACACATCACAGGGCACTTTTCGCACTAGCACACACGCACATCATGTTGGCCACATACTACCCAACACCTTCGAACACTTATTTTTACAATATTATTATCGGAACGATATAAAATTGTTGATAAATGAAGGAACGAATCCACTCGAGGCTAGTCGCAGGCTGGGGAGATGGTAAACTCACTGGCAAGGCTGCCAACTGCGCGACGCGGTTTGTCCCTAGAACAGCGCTAAACTTGCGGATTCGATGCAATTTCGACCAAGATATATGAAACTCTAGACACGATTCAATTTAGGGAAAAATATTGCTTCTGTTTATTTTCTTGAATTAATATTCGAACCAATATTCAATCAACCATTTCAAAAGTTGTCAGCCGGCGAAGTCGCTTGTTATCATTTAAATGTATTTTATTCACATCAAAAACGTCATTTAAAATACGAGTTTTTTTTTCATCATAAAGATAAGAAGAAGAAAAGAAGAAGAAAAAAAAACAGCCAAGCGCAGAGAACTCTCAGCCGTCACATGTCAACAACCTGCATTTATCAAGAGACGATTCAAAAATATCTAGTTAACTACGGTAAAAAATTGTTTTGTTTTTTTTTAAAAAAAAAAGAAAGAAAGAAAAAAATATCCTTGGAAGTGAAAAAATTTATTCCCACACCCCTCTGTGAAGGAGTAACGGTTGCGCGGGGCAATACAAATTTATTCGGAATACAATTAGAAATAAAATAAAAATGTTAGAAACGAAGGAAGGAAAACAAAACTGATCACTTCAAAATACTTCATCGAGACCATTAATCATCACAAACAGATTTTATCCGCGCCGGTATATTTTTGCACAGGCATCGCCCTTGCTTCATAATTATTAACCAATAATTCTCTTTTGTGCCAGAAAAAAAAGCACAACATTCTAATAAAATTTTAGTTCACTTTTTCTTTTTTGGCAGGCGTGATGTGTGAAAGCGCTAGAGGAGCGCGCTTCTGTTTATCACAACTGGGGAAACGCCGTTCGGTTGGCAGCATTGGTCCGGTTACTTTCTCGGGGTCGGGCGGTGGAAGGGGAACGAATGTCTCTGACACCGAGCCGACACCGAATCGAAGTTCTGGCGAAGCTCTTCTTGTAGCTCGAGCTCGGCGGAGCTCAGCTCGCGAAGCGGGCGAAGGGAATGGACGGGAGACCGACGGCCCGACGATGGAGCTTGTTAACGGATTTACTTTTAATTGCCGAAGGCCGGCAACAAATCAGCCAATTATGCCCGACATAAAGGATCGTCAGCTTAATTTCTGGGAGACTTGCCAATGACTGATTCACCTGTGTTTTGGTTCGAACGCTTCATTCATCCCGCTCCCCACGACGCTGATTCGTAGAAATTTTGAGCGGTCATTGATTATCAAGCGTACCGCAAACGTACCGCAAAAGCACCGCAAGCGTAACGCCGCGTAAGTTCGCTACCGCCGACCGGACTCGAACTCGGTAATGTGCACTGTAAATTAGGCAATACCACTTAACCTCTTGTTACATCCTGGTTTAATCGTTCATTGCGAAGGATTAACGACATAAAACCGCGAAGGTTAGGTCAAGCAAGGTTAGGTCACGCGTCCGATGCCTCGCTTCGATGCCGCTTCGCTCAGCTGTCGCCAGCCTTGATGCCGCTTACTTCGAGGCACTTACTGCCGCCGAGAACTAAGCGGTGTCAGGCTTGGCGATCGTTAGGTTCAGTAAGGTTCCGTATGCCTCCCTCTGCTCTGCTTACGAAGAAGGGTGGAATTACAAGAGATGGAAAATTCCGCCTTTTGAATTTATAGAATAAGGACGGTCGTTCACGCGTGTAGTGTTCGTCGTAAACTCTTATAAGCATTCCTAAATTTTCTAGAGTGCAGCATAACAAACAAGTAAGCTGTGTCGGGGGAAGTGCATTATTCCAGTTCACTGAATTAATAAATATGATTGAAGTATGAAATACTGCGTAGGTTTAAAACAAGCAGATTTTAAATAAAGATTGGACAGCCGGCAGCTTTCAGTCCCGCATAAAATATACTCGTTAAAGTTTTGTTACGCTTCAAAGCAATTACTAGTACGTAAAACCACTTAATGCATGGGGAAATAATTTTTTCCTACAGCAACACTAGTTTGAAAAGATTTTTTTGAGAATAAAACAAAATAAATGCTGTATTTAATTGTTTTATTGACGCTACTGAACGTGCTGTTGCCGCAACTAAACGTACTGTTCCTGCAACATATTAATTGTCCTACTTTTAACGAATATTTTTGGAAGGGTAACAGAACCTTTTCGTCAATATGCATTCTTGGTACAGTATTAAGCACCAATAACATGTGTTTCACTCTAAATTTGAATCAGTGAGAGTATCTGAAATTCAGTGAATTTTCACTGAAACTCAGAGACTTTTACTGATTCAAATTTAGAGTGTTGCAATCCCTTTAAGAAATATTAATCACGTAGATACAATACCTATGTACACAATTTTTAACCCCGCCCGCAATTCATCAATATGTTCTTTTTTTTTCACTATCACCGTTTGACGGAATTATGAAAATTCGCCGCATTTAGACTACGATGAAGCGACTTCGTAATAAAAGCGCAAACGCTGAGTTTACGGGAGCGTCCAGCTGTTTCCCTCAATCTCACATGCTCGACAGTTCCGCATCTCTTTCTGATATAATGTTCCCCAAGGTTGAGAAAAGGGAGGACTTTGTCTAACGCACCCCTGAGAGGTAGGAGTGGGAGGTGGCCGGAAAGCGGGAACGGCTTAAAGCAAAATAGATTTCATTTACTCGGCTCAGAGCTTCTTCAGAGAAACGAGGCATTCGCTCACGCAATGGCATGTCTATTCCATTCGACGGAGACAAAGTCCAGCGGGCAACCCGGGGCAACCACACCTCCCACTTGTCTGTTAAAAGGTTGCTCTTTCCACGTCTGTGTTCCACCCGGCTTAAGTCTGCCCGCTGTATGTTAACCCATAACAGCCAAAGTATTTGGAGTGAAATTTTGTTTAAGAGAAATTGAAAGGATTTCTTCCATTAAAATACGCAATTTTAAGCTTTGGAAAATGCCAAAATTATTAGATTTTAGGTTTTTAGAGGGGTGATATTTTTTAAATTTTGACAATACTGAACTAAAAAGATCCTTCAAAATATTTTTCTCTGTTTCCGAACGGCTTCGCTAGGCGGTCGTGGGTTAATGTAAGCATCTTAAGCAAGAGAGCTTACCAAAGAAAGCGGTATCAGGCTTGGCGACCAACCTTAGGGCGAGGTACGATGTCTTGTGTCCAGCTGCGATCGGCTATGGGATGATTCTGGGATAGGGATTTTACATTCCTATTTAGCTGTTATATAGGACCGAAGTAGGCCTATGGGGGGAAAATATGCAAAAACTATTTTTAGTTCCCCTTAATTAATTCTAACCATCAAACGTTAAAAATTCAACAACAAAAAATTCGGCCAAAAAATTGAAAAAAGGCAAGGGGTTCCCCTAGGTTTTTTTCCAATTTTTTGGCCTGATTTTTTTTCTTGTATCCATAGCTTCTGAAGATTGAATCTGATGGAGGGACAGTAAAAAAGTTAGAACCGATTTCTATAGCTCGATCCGGCAATTTTAAACAACCTGGTAAGTGAAAGAGTTCGGGGGAGATGTTGCAGGGGAAGGCGTAATTTTTAGATTCCATTTTCGGAGCGATAAATCGACGAAGTGAGCAACAGACGACGGTAAGAACGATTTTTAGTTCCCCTTAATTAATTCCAACCATCAAACGTTAAAAATTCAACCAAAAAAAAAATCGGCCAAAATTCGAAAAAAGGCAAGGGATTTTTTCCAATTTTTTGGCCCGATTTTTTGTTCGAATGTATGGCTTTTAAAGATTGGATATAATTGAGGGGCACTAAAAAGAGTTCGAAACAATGTCTGTTGCTCAATTTGTCGAGTTTAAAAGGGGCGGGAGAAGGCGCAGTTCACGGTCGGGAGGTTCGAGTTCGAGGGTAAGGCGTAACTTACAATGCACTTCTGCGCAAAGGGTACACCTCCAATAATCTATCAAATTAGAAGGTTATTGGTCACCGCAAATACAATATCTCAACGAATGAGGCTTAAAGTTAATTTTTAATTTTTTTTACAAATATGGGAAAAATTTACGGAAAGGTAAAAAATAGTGACAAAAAATTTTCAAGTGACAAAAAGTGATAAAAGAGACTCACTAGCAGCCCTATGAAAGCAAACGAAAATCTAACTTTTACTACTGAATGTACTGTTTAACGCAAACTTGGGCTAAACGAGTCTTCTTGTGCCGTAATTCTGCGGCAGTGACTCGTTGAATTGACGAATTGACACTCGTTGAATTGACATAACGCAGTAATCAAAAAGGGCGGGACCTGAGGAAAGGGTCGAGGATCAATGACCTCTGCTCTCCCGATTTCCTGTTTATTCGCGGTTACCCGCTAGATTGTTGTGAGCTTTATCGATCAACCTAACTTGACCGAACTAAACGATCACTAAGCCTTACAACGCTTACTTCCAGTTAGTTACAACCGCCGATAAGAATAAGCATCAAGCTTGGCGCCTGCCCAGCGGAGCGTCCGCGATGACACGTAACTTTCCCTTCCTAATCTTTGCCGATAGCCAATAAAACTTACAGTGTTCATTGTTCCGTATAAACGCATGTTGACTGTATTTTCCGCGTGGGAAGATGTTTAAAATCTCTACTTTGAGCTCAAGAACAATTTCCCAGCAAGAAGATTGAGCGCGCTTGCAATTAATGGCTCGTCAGCAGGCGCTTCCGCTAGCTTTATTCTCGTCTGTCAACACTGATCTTTTGTTACAACTCCAAAGCAAATAAACTTTCCGAACAACGTCGTTTCACTGAGGATAAAACTAACAATAAGTTACTTGCCGCCGACACTGCTTCCCCGTCTAAACAGTTGATCCTGTCTTTTCAGCTTTTGAGTGATTCACTCTCACATTTAATGATCCGATTTTCACCTGTGATCCAACCTGCGGTTCATGTGAAATTCACACGTCATTTTTGAAGATAAGTCGATCAACAACTATATCAATGAAAAGGTCTAGTCGAGAGCTCTTCATTGATATGGTTGTTGATAAGGATATCTTCTAAAATAACTGCGCTCTTACCCTGTTTTACCTTCATAACATGGGATACTTTTAACTGTGTACTCCTATTAGGAGCTACTAAATGTGGCCCTCGAACATAATTTACCACCCTAATAGCCCATCAGCTGCAGCTATATTTCCCCTTATAATGTAATTAACGAGTCGGTTATATTAAATCAAAACATCAAAACTCCTATTCCCTTTATCAAGGTAACCCGTAACAGCCCAAAGTATTAGTAGTAAAATCTAGCTTAAGAGAAATTAGAGGGATTTTTCTACTAAAATACGCAATTTTAAGCTTTGGAAAATGCCTAAATAATTAATTTTCAAGCTTCCAAGGGGGCGATATTTTTTGCATTGTGACAATACTGAACTGAAAAGATCCTCTAAAATATTTGTTTTTTCTGTTTCCGAACGGCATCGCTGGGCGATAGTGGGTTAACTAAAAAGCTCATGAGCTTTCTAGTTAACTTGAATTAGAGTTCAAGTTAACTTTGCGTTCTATCCCGCAGAACGCAAACTACTGCACTGTCAAGGCTACTATTCAGGTAGTGCGGATGCCTAGTACGTAATTACTTGGCATGAGTTGAGTTCCTACCCCTCATTTTAAGAAAAGTTTAAATCGGTCGTGCAGGAAGCGAGCCTCTTCCCAGCCATATGTCGCTTAGCGTGGTCGACGGCCTTTTTGCAATAATTGTCACGTAGTGCAAGACTGGGCGGAGCGCTGCAGTAGCGGCGGTAGCGGGCCAGGACGACGGTGGGCCTCCTGCTGAGGCCCTTGCTGAGGCCCTTGCTGAGGCAGGGGGGCAGAGGGGCAGAGCAGTCGGCGGCGGCGTCGCGTTGCGTTGCGGAGACGCGCTGCGGCTGGCGGAAAAGAAGTGCCCAGCCAGCTCAGCGTTGCGCCGCGCCGTCGACTCTCAACGGGACACGGGCGAGAGGGGAGGGGACGGAGATGGAAATGCCGAGCATTCCGTCGGTCCCCTTTGGTTTTAGCTGCTCCGCGACTCTTTACGCATTCTTCCACGTAAAATAGACGTCTCAAACCCGTTCACGGCTAACAAACTTTGAGTTAGCTCAAGTTAACTTAGGGCCTTGTTTAAACTTACATTAACCCATAAACGCCCAGCGATGCCGTTCGGAAAAAGAAAAAATATTTTAGAGGATCTTTTCAGTTCAGTATTGTCACAATTCAAAAAATATCAACCCCCTGGAAACCTAAAATTTGATTATTTAGGCATTTTTCAAAGCTTAAAATTGCGTATTTCGATGGGGGAAAAAACTTTCAATTTCTCTTAAGCTAAATTTCACTCCAAATACTTTGGGCTGTTTTGGGTTAAGGCTCTTTGACTCGTTAACCCTGGGTTTTGTGACATATTAGAAGACGTTAAAACCACTGCTAAAAGGGCTCTTTAGACCAAAACTAATATTCAGAAAAAAATTAATGACACTGAAAAACGTCGTTTAGTAAAGTTTACGAAAAAAGCGACCGCCAACTCGGCTAGTAAACAGCACCAGATTTGCCAGTAAACGTTACTGTAAACAGTGTAACGGCAACTAGCAAAACAGTTAGCGTTTACAAGCCAAGATCGGCTGTCGCAGTTTTTAGCTATTTTTAGTAAACTTTACTGAGCCACTTTTCTCAGTGGAGTAGCTTTTGTAGCAAGCAGGGGAGTAAAAATCTAAAGATCGAAAAACAAAAGCGTGAGAAATGAGACTTGCCCGTAACGTTTTTGCAAAATCTCATGTGCGTTTTGCTTTGCGGCACAATATTCGTGTTGGGGAATCAATAATGTGACAATGAGGGGTAATTTGCGAGCGAATTTCACCCAACGCGTTTTAGTACCATAAAATTAGGTGTGAACGATTTAGTGCTACGTGGCGAGTGGCGACCGGTCGAGCTGACCGCATTGCAAACCACCCCCACACAGCGACGCAACGCTACGCCACATATGTAGTAGCTAGAGTACAGCATGTTAGCCAAATATTGTTTCATGTTCCACTTTGGCTGCAGTTTGCAGGGCGGGCTGAGCGGCGCAAACATGCCTTCCCCTCCCCCCCACCCTCCACCCCACTGCAGTTTCCGCGCCGGCGCTGCTGTGCTTCAAAGGAGAGGGGGATAGACAGAGAGAGAGGGAGTGATAAAATTTGCTCGTCCGAGATTTTCTTTTCAGGCGGAAAGCATTATCGACGAGGAACAACAGATTAAGACAAGTCTGTGAGGGGTTGATAAATATCGGAATTAAAGGGCTCCTCCCAGCCGAAATCTTATCAGATTCGATAAGATTTTATCCTCAAACGAAAGGGGGGAGTGAAAGTGGGTTACAAGGGGGCGCTGAGCTACGTTAAGTTGCTTATTAACCGCCCCTCTGAACGTCGATTTGATGTCAAGCACTGATTCGGTCCTCATCACGCTTTCATGAAGACCTGATTTGGACCGATTTTCCGGAGAAATGAACACACATAAATCCGCCAGGAAGCGTACTAAAAAATGTATAAAATTATTTCTATTCTTTTTCTGTTTTCATTTTTTTAAATATTTTTTTAAATTAAAAAAAAACATATTTTACGAGAATATTTGAGAAAAAAATATGTTTTGATAATTTTTAATGTATTTGAGAAAAAAATAAAAATATTTTTTTAATTTAAAAACAATTTGAGATAGAATCAAACAATTTTGGAGCTAAAAAAGAAGGGGGGGATTGATATGAGTATTTTTAATTCTTTCAATTTTTAGTTGTCTTCAAATCTTGAGGATACTTGGCTAGGCACTTGTTTAACCATCGTTTCGGGAGTGAAAAAATGTGCATCATGGGCATGAAATGGGGAAAAATGAGGCTACACCACAGCTCAAATCTAGCAACGACTGAATTCTCTTTCGTATTTTTCCCCCTCTTCAACAGAAAAAGATTTATTCAGGAGCGACATATACACATTTTTTTCTACGTCACAGCAGACGTTGTTTTAGAGCACTGAATGGCGGACATATGTAGCGATTCAGTGCTAATTTTTTTCTATCGTCGCTACTAGAGTGTGTTTTGCGGAAAGTGCGGCTGAGGCGATCTGTTGGTGTGGCGGGCAGGTCGCTGACCCTCCACCGCCGCCGCCGCAGCTGAGGATTCTTGGCGTGACCCTCGCCTGCTTGACAGTAAAGCAAGTGCCTGCTCTTGCAAAACTTCCCAAGGGAATGATTTTTAGTAGCGCGTCCGCACCGCTTGAGCCGGACCAGGTCAGAGCGGGCGCCGGGCCGGATCAGGCCGGGCCGGATCAGGCCGGGCTAAGCGCAGCGAATGACCCTATTAAAACGCGAGCAGCAATCTTGATCTGCGTGTCGCAGAGCCTTTATCATCGACTAATTAGTAGTGAAGAAAGCGTGCATACTGGGTAGCTGTCATAAGCGCCAAAAAACACAAGCGCCAACGCCGCAAGCGCCAATCCGTAACCGCCAAACGAGAAAAGTCGCAAACGCCAAAGGTCTTAACAGCAATACTAACCTTACCAAACATAACCTAACCTAACTAAGCCTAACCTAACTTAACCTAACTTGACTTAACCCATACGAACTTTGGCGTTTGCGACTTTTTCTCATTTGGCGGTTACGGACTGGCGCTTGCGGCGTTGGCACTTAAGGTTTTTGGCGCTATCGAATGCCCCCCGTGCATACTAACAGTGATAAGTATTTAGCTTCCTGTCCTGTAAAAAGCATCGCATGTTTGATATCTGAAGAGTAAAGAAAGCCTTGACAGATGCTGTTTACGAAGAACCAACCAAGTGTAACATCAATTTTTAAAAAGTTCAGACATGCCCAACACATTCGGATAGGCAACACGCCTGACAGCTGTGTCGTGTAGTGTTTCCGCTATACGAAAATATGTCAGCGTTTCTCCAACACCTCATCACCTTTCATCGGATGTAAGATAAAACTGTAGGTATTGTTCATTGTTAATTTGAGGGAAGGATTTCGCGATCTTTCGTTTCCCACCTTTTATCGACCAGCCGAGAGGTATTGGAGCAGGGTAAACTCTTTTTTATGGCGGTTACTACCCAGCGTGGATCGGGAAAAAAAAGCGCTAATGCAAAACCTTCCGCGTGAATTTTAAATATAAAATAAAAAAATGTAATGAATATTCCTTTGGAGATAAAAAAATAAAAGGGGGTGGGTCCATGAACAGAGTCTGACAAGGGTCCCGTTATCGTGATTCGATCTGAACACGCAGTGCATTGTTTCTACGAGCTGACTTTTAAAGAGTTGCTGCTAAAAGGGCTGGGGCGTTTTTCTTTTCCTCCCTACTTTCGGCAACTTTCCGTTTGCTCCGTAATCAGCAAGCTACAGAATTTAAGCAGGAAAAAAAAGAATCCCCATTCAAGAAACACAAAGTAAAGGAAACCGCTCGCTTTTGAGCGCGCGCATCGTCGCCTCCCCCCCTTACCC
>Ga0058701_10003137_pt1 | contig 12952 bp, 6 predicted proteins | sample AgamicOrMae_FD_97039 | JGI IMG/M metagenome (GOLD analysis project Ga0058701, IMG submission 97039) | Agave microbial communities from Guanajuato, Mexico - Or.Ma.e | ecosystem: Host-associated > Plants > Phyllosphere > Phylloplane/Leaf | place: Guanajuato, Mexico | collected 2012-06-04
AAACATTTTAAGCAAATCAAATGAAAAAAAGTACAATTCGGTCATTTTTCTACCAGAAACGGAAGTACAGTACCGGCTCTGGGTAAGCCCGAGTATCGCCTAAGCCGCTTTGTGGTACCAGTATTGCCTATGTTAACGCGGAATCCAGAGTCCGGATTACCGCGCTGTCCGGACTAACGCATGTCCGGATTAGCGAAAGAGCACTGTACATCATTTGAAAAGTAATTCATTTACTATGAATTATTGGGGACCAAAAAAAGGGCCAAAAATGATGTACGCTATTGAAGGACGATCCCTCAGCGAGCTAGAAACCGATTCAGCGTGACGTAAATTAGATGAGGGGAGAAGCGAAGACAAGTTTCGGTTTAATTGAAAGCACTTTCTCGATTTGGAGACAAACGAGAGACTTAGGTTCTATTCAAACTTCGGCTCGGTGCGCGCTCATTCCCTCTTGAGTCGTGACGACGATGAAGATGGTCGATATGCAAGTGATATGCACTAAAGCGCTGGCGGGCTTTGATCACTTTCTCTAAATGCAAAAAGGCCCGAAATAGAACGGTATTTCCAACAAGAATCCAAAGTAATGTCACTCTCCATGATGTAATGATGGGATAAATTTCACGTCGACGAACATATCTCTAAGCTTTTCTCGGCTACGACCAATTGCTGATATATTCTTCATCAATGTTGAATTTGAAACTCTTCCAATGAGAACAACATTTTGATTGTTTAAATTTAAAAACTAAAAGATGAGGCGACTAACGCAGGACGTCTTAATTAGCAAGTGGTCAGAACGAGGCGTATAAGCCTGCCCACTTAAAGTTTGGTCTCGGAAGGACGTTACTCTATGACCAACTCCGCTGCGCTAAGCCCCCACAAGTTCCGAGACTATATCAACTCTCAGTCCGTTCTTTAAGAGGTCTGAGCAGCAAGACCATTACTTTCTATGCCCGAATACACACTGCGAAACCCGCAGCGCTGGTTAGAATCCTTTTCCATGAAAGGAGAAGAAATTTCAAAAGCCTTACCAAACCAAATACTGGAATACTAGTTAGTGGTACTTGACGACTGTTAGTTTTACCGCTTTGTTCACAAGAATGCTCGATTTTACCCCAAAAAATGCAACTTTGTACTAAAAAAAATTGGCGGAAAAAATTTGGTTTAAAATTCGGCGAATACTAAAAAATTTAGAAAAAATATTTGACTTGAAATGCGAATCGGTATTTTGAAAGTGATGAAAGTCTTGATGTAGGGAAAGTTGAAGTTACGTTTTCAATTGAAATGTTTTTGAGGATTTTTATTTCGCTGAGAAAATATTTTAGAGACGTCGAAAGCCGTCCACTGAGATAAAATAGGTTAAGTTAGGGTTAACGACAGATGTCTTGTGCTTTGCTCAAATATCGCCCCGCTCGGCTTGAAGGTGGAACAGAAAGAAAATGGAAAATGAAACCTTGGAAATTTACGGTGCACTATGTCCTTTTTCGTCGCACCTCCACGCGTCTTAATGGGATTTTCCCGCCGAAAGCAATGCTCGCTCCTTTAACTCGATTCGGGAACGCATCTCGGGGTGCCAGGGGCTCTATTAGACGGAGAAGGCTACAATGTTCCCCCTCTCCGTCGCGCCCGTGAGAAAGGACAAAGGTAGGCTCGCATGACGAGCCATCCCGTACTCTCCGCTGGATTAAAAATTATGGTTTGCTCATAGCTAATGAGAAAACGGGGAATCGACTTGCAAATACGAAAAACTGATTATTTTTTCAAACATAAAAACTGTTTTAAAAATAATTACTGATTAGTTGCCCTACGGTAGGCAACGTTTCGCAACGGAATCAATGAAAAAGAACTCCAACACTAAGGGGCTATCCATAAACTGTATATGACCTATTTTAGGGCATTATTGACCTCCCTCTCGCTCGTACCCGAAAACACAGATTTTACTTAGGCAGGGAGGTTGAAGGGGAAGGCTTTAAAGCAAAAATATATTATACAAGCATAGACTTGTTATATTTTGCATCCATAATTCGTTGAAGAAAAAGCAAAGAGGGGCTTAAGCCAGCCGGATACATTTTAAAAGTATTGACCTATGCTCTATAAGGAGGACCCCTCGCATTTTTCCACGTACGCCTATAGGATATTAATTAACCTATTTATTAACTATAAAAATTGAATCATAAAAATATTTTGCTACAGATACTAAGAAATCAAACTTTCAGAATCAAAAACTTTTCACACTACGAGAAATTCTGTTTCCAAATTACTGAATTCTGCTTTTTTGGACGCTCAAAATGTTTCTATAAAAATAACAATATTGGAAAAAAAAGAATGCTCAAAAAACATACACACGTACAATTTTTCAACAAATCATAGTTTTACGCGCAGATGCCCCGAAAAATAAGCTGGGATGGCGAGAAACAAGGCACACGTAATATTTATCTATTTCGCGTAGAGGCCTGGCTAGATAGGGCTGTTTGCTTCGACTGTTTGAGAGAGAACATGATTCACAAGATGCATCAGTAAATGGATGACTTAAACCACCCACGAAAAGGCCACTTAACCCAAGTGACCGAGTAATCTTGGTGACCCGAGAAAAAGCAAGCCGAGAGCGCCAGCGACACAAAAATAACAAGGCTTCTAGGGATGACATTTCGCATGCTTTCATAACGGCCCTCATATCGCGTCATTGTCTCTGCACAAAAGCGGAAAGGAGGGATAAATTAAAAAAGAGCCCTTGGCCCTTAATGTACGGAAACCCTTTCAACCTGGAGGCTCATAACAACAGTAAATTTATTCAGCGCTCCTGGGTATTTTTTTAAATTATATATACTGAGCTCGTGCGTTTATTTGCATTGCTGCGTTATTGACAATAAAATGATCAAAATCTAAAACTTTTCTGCTCGGAATATTGCAACATTGCTTTCTTAAGAATTTAAAAGTGTTCGAAAAATTCTCTATTTTTTAAAACCAACTTCTAATCAGAATTTTTTCTTTTTAGTAGTTAAACATTTACCACTATTTTTTTAACATCTAATTTAACAAGCGTTTCTTTTTTAAAAAAGCAAAACCATTTGAATTAAAAAAAAGAAAGGTTAAAAAACAACGTGCTAAGCCCGTGTTACCTTTGTGAGTAAAATAGGTGTTTAAAGGCGCTGAAATTAAAGTCGAATGTAAAAAGTTACGGGGCTCCATTAATAATGCTTTAAACAATTACAGGGACCAATAACGACGAGGGACCGTGACTTTATTCAAGGTCAACTTCAGAATGGCCAAAGGACATTTTATCAAGAAAAAACAAGGAGTAAAAAGATACTACGTAGTCTACCAAAGAAAATAATACTCCGATTCCTGATGGTAATACTTTGTTGCTCTCAACGCTAGATCTAGAACCTACAACGATCAAGTAAAACTAGATTTTCGATCTAACTTCAACGAACTCCTTAGTTTCTTAGAACTCGAGCCAACCATTAAGGTGCATCATAGTAGGAGGAAAATTCAACCTATTAAATGTATACTGTGGACGAAGATCTGACAATGAGTAGTTCGTTTTTCAAGGTTCTCTCGAATGCACAGCTTATTAGATGACCCATATATGACTAAGAAGTTCCTTAGTAACGCCGCAACCGCAAGAAAACAACTCTGGTTTGCATAGGATCAATATTCTTGTCAGAAGTATCTGCACCAAACATTGAAAGATTCTTTCCTTCATCCTCACGTAATTTGTGTACCGAACGCGATCTGCAAAAAGCCGTCAGGAAGTCCCAATGACCGACAAAGCCATTTCTGTCATGCTCATTGCTTCCTGTTTCACTTTCCGTCATGACATAACTTAATTGACATTCTCAACGCGGGACGCGCTGCCAAAAACTGCTGAGATAATCGCAAATTTTCGGCGCTAAAACGGCAAAAACACGCCTCTTGCATCGACTTTCTTTGCGACTTTGCTAGTAAGGTCTGAAAGTGGTTCTTTCCTTAACTCCTAAAAGAATCTCGGTAAAAGTGTTATTTTGATAATTTTTTTAATAAGATGAAAATAACCGAATTCTTCTACAAGCGCCTCGCAGCAGCACACTTCTAAAGTAGCCTGCTATCGCGGACAAAAGAAACGGAACAATCACCATGTTTCCTCTTTTTCAAACTGTGAACAATCACCAAGTTTCCTCTTTTTCAAACTCTCGTAACTTTTCAGCTCGGTGAGGTATTGCCCCGAAGTTTTGGCTAAATATAGATAACCATCAAAAGAACAAGTCAGGAAAATTTGTTCAGTTTTACCTCCCTTGATTAAAAATTTGTGCCAATTTTAAAATGAGCAAATCCAAGAAGTGTTCCGTTTCTTTTGTCGGCGATAGTACATCCTTTTTAGTATCTCCTTATTGGTTAAAGGCTCTCTCGATGGAATGTTTCTATAGAACAATTCCACTGGAGAGGAATGCGTGAATTTCGTGGAAAACCGCCGTCTGCCGAGTTTGACGAAACATTGTTACCACGTTGGTGAATTCTCTGTTAGCCTACTTTTAGGTCAAAACACGATATTTTGCGGCTGAGCTGCCACCTTTTTGCACCTCGTGCCCCAGTTTCTGGATGATCGCCCCCTTCTCCCACCCCCTCTTCGCACCGCAGCCGCCGCAACTTAAAAGCGATCAGACCGTTTCCAATCCTTGTGAATACAAAGTGTCGCGGCGCGGTGTCGTGGCGGGATTTTTATACGTCGATCGCTTTCCTCACTTTTCCCTTTTTTTAAGGCGGAGAGGTAAAGACACGATCAATAGAACGCTGAGCGGACATTGAATATCCCTCAATACAAACTAACATTCCTACATCAAGCTGCTAAAAGCATGTTATTCAGATAAGCCTCTCAGAGCGAAAATTGTCACCAACAGAATTCGCAAACCAATGTTTGAGCCGGTAACTGGAACAGGCTTAACGAATTTGAAATCTAAGGAAAAGTAATCGCTTGAAAAATTGAGAATGTTGTTTCGATGAAATTAATGAAATATTTAAAATGAGGATAGATAATGTTGCACTTTTTATTAAAATACATAAATTACGTCGTTGATAAAATACGAACATAGGGTCGAGAAATACAGCACACTATAGGCAGAAACGTGCACACGTTGAAATTCGTTCAAAAAATAGTCCCAAAATGTTAATTTCTAAAATCACCAAATCAGCTTTCTTTTAATCTCTGCTAGGCCTATTTCCGTTTCAAAAAACACCTTTTTTTAAGCGCTATCTCCTGTTCATCATTTCATTTAGCGTACACACGAAATTACAGCAATAGCTAATGGCATTCAAAGATATGAGGATAGGTTTGGTTAGGCTAGGTTGTGAAAGTACAAATACTGAATTCTGGAGGCCTTTTACAATGTAAACAAATTTTTCCGTCACAACAAACCCGAAAACTCCGTATTGCTGCCAATGTTAAGAATCAAAACTTCTGAAAGATGACGGCTCGCAAGTTCAGTGGTGCCAACATCGCGGTGTCGAAATGAAATCTCTCAGCCACGCCCATTTTTCTCACTTTAAGATTGCCCCACTGATGGAACAGAGACAGGCGCGGAGCCTCCCCCGCCCGCCGCGCCCGGCGTGTCGCCGCGCGTCTCGGCCCACTGGGCGCATCCGTACGGCGGCGGCGACGCAACGGCGGCGCGCCGGTCCAAAACACCTCAACATCCGGACAGCCGAACAGACTTTAAGCGGATCCTAGAGCTTTCAGCTCACAAGCAGGGGAAATACAATACTATTCAGTGGAAATAGAACGTGGAAACCGACTTGTATTTCCGCTATTTCTTTCATCGACGATTAAGATATTCCTCCAGTCTCACAAAAAACTCTTATAGCCTACGTACTGTAACTTTGCAAGAACAAATTTTCCTGACATTAAAAAAACACCAGTTTTAGGGAGTTCACGCCTGTTTTGGGTGTGGAAATAAAACGGGGGTGATACGAGAATTTCGATTATTTTTCTAGGTATGTTCAGCCCTATAATTCAATAGGTCTCGGCGAGAGCTTTCCATTGATGTGGCTGGACCATGGAGAATGTTATTCTCCATGGCTGAACATAGGTCTATCTTGAAAAATTACCAAAATACTTCCCCGTTTTGCTTCCACACTCATAACAAGTAAGTAACTCCCTTAAACAGGTGTTTAACATTTACTGTTCCATTTTTAACGTTCTACCTTCCGTCGCAAAGCCGAGCGGAGCGAAGCACGGGCTATGCGACCAATCATCATAGCTATACGTGCATGTCCTTAATCCTCAAAATGTACAACGAAATCGGGGTAATAAAATAGGTAGAAAATGACATCTTTCAAATCTTAAGAGAAGCATCTCAATATTGACAGGTCCTTAGAAAATTGTACTACTCGGATACTTTGACTTTTTTTTCACATAAAACTAAACATTGTTAATGTGTAGTCTTGAACTCTTTTTTTTTTGACAATTGCGCAGGAAGGCATTTTCCCTTCAATACCGAATTTTCATTCACTCGAGGTCCTATTTTCTAGTTATTCATGTAGGCCTACGAATATCAAAACATCTTACGTCAAATAATTGTCCAAATTTCTGCTTTTAAAAAAAGGAACAAATCAAGTAATGCGACATCGAAGATCCTCGCCAAACTTTTAAGATTCAAGTATTCCTTACTTCTCTTGTATTCTAGTCTGAAATCGGCCACCCAACTGAGACATTCCTACTCGTACCTAAGACAGGTTGGCCTACATAAGAAAGTGTCAGCGGCCGACGGTTCTGACAAGTGCAGCTGTAGTAAGTACAGTCACGTAAGGCCTCCAGTGTACGTGTTTCAACCAAGTTCACTTTTCTCTTCTCTTTTGTCAAAAGCGATGACGTCACCGGGGCAAACCAGTCCTAATTTATTCCGCCGGACTGCGTCTTTAGTTAGAAACAGTTCGAATTCGGCAACTGTCGCACTTAGCGATGTTACGTTAGGAGAGAGTACTGATTTTCCGGACCCAGAAAGACCGATATCATAACAGAAAACTCGGCAGAAAACCACTCCTTGTTGAAAATTTCCAAACAAATGACTGGGTTTTTTATTAATTCATTTTTATTTATTTGCCAGCGAACGCATCTAATCAGCTGTCAGAGCTCGTGCACGTAGACTATAGCCTATTCCAAAAGTTTTGTGCCAGCACAGAATTTGTTTGCTGATGGATAAGTTAAATATGAACCAAAAGTATCCTGAATAATACGCTGGTCGGGTGTAATACTGAAAAAAACGCCATTTTTCCTCGTTGCTCTAATAACAAAAGCGCTACGAGAGCTACTGACATAATTTCACTAATCAAAGAAATTCCAGCGAAGTAGAAACTAAAAGAAATCCGGTGGGCAAGCAGCGGAAAAATTGACATTTTTTACGCTGAAAAAGTGTGCCGGAAAATGTCTCGCGAGACACAGACGAAAATCCGCGTATAGAAATAAAACACCCCATATACTGATGTTTACGGAAAATATTAAAAAAGTTATGGCTGAGGCTCTTCGACAACTGGCGGGCGTATAAGCAATATGCTCCCTATAGGGACGAGATTCGAACTCAATATCCAGCGCTATATTACCCCGCGCGAGGGCGTATGTTACGACAACAAGGGACACGCAGTGAGAAGTTCCTGTTGTCTTATTGACAAGCTCGCCTTCAGGTACAGTTTGAGATCACTCCTGTTGCAAATACTAATCGTGAATATCTATGCGCAAAGCTTTCAAAATCTTTGAAATTTTTTAGAAATATTGAAAATTCTTTGGAAATTTTTAGAAATAATGAACATTAGTGTACACGACGAAGGGGAGTTGGGGCCACCTTGGAAAGTGCAAACCCTTAAAATTTCAGAGTGCGCATTAAAGGGCTGTATTAAACATGATAAATTATCGTTTATTCTTGTAGATTGTTTAATTATTCGGTGAAATTTTTCGTCGATGATTGGCTTAAAACAAAGCTATATATTCAATATTTAAGAATCTTTTAACATCGCAGTAATTTTTCATTTTTGGCGTCGTGTAGTTTTTGTTTCCACAGAAAAAAAGAATGAGTTTTATTTTTAAAAAATTGAGAGAGCTTGATGATATAGGATGAGCAATGAGGGGACACCCATTTCCAATACCCGTACCGGAAATTTTCCGTTTCTGGAGCAAGAGCGCGCAGATCAACACTAAATTGGCGCAACGACTTGTTTCCGCTACCAACTTTGCGTCAAACTTTTTGATGCGTGAAACGGGTATTATTTCGTTGGTAGCCACGGCGCACAACGTTGGTAGCACTGTATAGCGACGTGACGTATCTGCGATACGGAATCAAGGCGGGAACCGTAAAAACCTTAACTTGTAGTTTACTAAATCATTGCGATAAGGACTTAACACGTTGTCGATACCTGTCAATATTCCCACGTAACACGATTCTACGTAAACGAACCTTTGATATACTGAGCTCGCATGCATCGATCTTTCACGCATTTATTGGGATTAAGATGCTCTTCTATCCTAAAAATCTTGCAAAAATAAAAATAATGCTCTGCTCTGCTCAAAAAAAAAAGAAAAACCTGATACATTGTATAAATTTGAAAACTTTGCCGCTTTCTATGCGGAGAAAAAAAAAAAAGATGACTGGTCTAAACTATCACTTACGAAATTCTCGATTAGTTTGCAAAAATTTTTTTTGATGATTTCACCACGTGACCTTTGGCATATTCCCAACAAAAAAAACATCTTAAGTGAAACAGGCTCATCATTTTTTTTAAACGTCATATTATCAGTGGCTGCAGTCTAATGCATAAGAGACTGTAGTATTATTCACTCTCCATTTTTTATTTTTTTGTTCCTCAAAAACGCTTATTTTCCTGAACGACTTAGCACCTGCTAAAACAAAAGCGCATCGCTTAGCTACTGATACCATATTACCTCGAGACAAAGAAGCGAGCTTAAATGCTCCGCGCGATTCTTCTCCGAAGTACTTTTCCGGTCAACAACACATAAGGACAGTATTTACCTCAGGTCGTCCCTCTCCCCTGTCCTCAACTAGACCAATGAGAAAATAACGATCAATCTTACCATTCTGTTGGAAGCGTAATAAACTGTGCATATTTCGTGAGCTAGTGGAAAAGGTGCAACCAAAGGAGGGATCCAAAAGTGGCCTATTTTACATATTTGATGGACGGCATCTTAGGAAATCAAACAAACTGGACATTTGAGGCGAAATACTCACTCTAAAGTGGAATCAGTGAGTGTCTCTAAGATTAAGTGAATTTTCACTGAATCTCAGAGACTCGCACTGATTCAAATTTAGAGTGCTTATTCCCTGCTTGAATTAGCGGTCAGATGCCTCATTCCGAGTAATTATGACAACAGCGCTCGCTGGAAAACTTAAGTTTAATTTGGTTTTCTCCACGAAAGTCCTACGAGCTTGCGGTGAAACAGGAAATGGAGCGGTTTTGGGGTAAAAGGCAGATTCGCTTTTGATGAAACTTGCTCATGACGTATTAAAAACATGAATAATTTTCTCATTTTAGAAATAGATTGGTTATGAAGAGATTTGACGTAGTAATCGGTGCTCATTAAAAGGTTGAATTAATTTTTGATCTCTTGTGATCCAACTTTTGTCAGCGGAGGTAAAGGAACTAACATCGGAGAACTTCTACGTTTGGGAGAACTTCCGACTTGGAGAACTGAATAAGAGCGTGAGAGCAATTCCTATCAGAACCGGAGCACTTGGTACTTCGACGGGTAACGACATTCGCGGATTAGACATGCAGAGCAAACGCGAGAAATAGCGCAGGTTCATTACCAGCGGTGCGTCGAGTTGAGAAAAAGTCGGAGCGTAAGTTTGACCTTTCGAGAGAAAAGACAGCGAAAGATGTTTTGCGATGAGAAGATGAAGGTCGGCTAGACAGAGACGCGGCGATGGGGACCCGAGCTGGTGGAGCAGGATGGGAGCAGGAGTTCGCCGTGAGTCGGCAACATCCGTCAGGTCAATGGGCCACAGAAGCGATACACTTACCGGACGCCATCCGTTGCTCAGCCGCTGGTTTCCTACAACGAGCGACAGAATACGATAAAACCGCATTGAATTATGGATTAAAATATAGTTTATGATGAGTTTCGTTGTAGTTTACATGTAAAGGAGGAATAATGTTCTCCAATAGGAGAGCTATAGTAGGGTATTGGCTTGGTTGGAAGATATTCTAAACAGAGGGTTTAGGTTATGTTAAAGGTTCGGTTCAGAGGGTGAAGTTTTTTTAGGGGCGTTTCGATAAGATTACGTTTATGGTGAGAAGTTCGGACAAGAGGGTTTGGTGGGAAAGTTCGGTTCAGTAAGGATGGGATAAATAAAGATACGATTAATGAACATTCAATAAAATTGGGATTAGGCTAAGGAAAGTTGGGTTACGTTCCTTTAAGAGACGCAAGTTTACGTTAAGTTAGGTTAAGATTAGGTAAAATTTGATTGAATATCATTACGATCATAAAATTTCTGGTAAGGTTCCGTAAGGTTACAGGATAAGTAAAGGTACGATTAAGAAATATCCGACAAAATTAAGAATAGGTAAGGTTAGGTTACGTGAAGTTAAGGTAAACGAAATTTGGGTAACGTTCCTTTACAAGACGTAAAGTTAGGTTAAGTTAGGTTAGGTTACGCAAGGCTAGGTAAAGTTTGATTTAACTAAACATTAAGATTATAGTAGGCCATGGTAAGACTGGATTCTATTGTACATATTTTGTCGCGCTTCCAGCGCCTAAGCTCCAGACATAAAGAATACCTGCTTTTATATAGTAATCCTGTTTACTGTGGAATCTTGAAACCCAATGCCTGCGAGTTCAAGACCCTCGATTCTCGGTCTCCTCCGCTGACATGCACCCAAAAAAAAGGGCTCAACTTAATTTTGACATTTTCAGGAGCCGCATGGACGGCGAGGGCTGGGGGTGCTGGAACTGGCTCGAGTACGTCGTGATGGTGCTCACGGCGATCATTCTCCTCCTGGCCTCCACCGTCGTCGTCCTCTTCTGGGTCATCCAGTACCGCGGCGGCTTCGCGTGGAACGAAAACCCACAGAAACAGTTCAACCTCCACCCCGTCCTCATGATCGCAGGATATATAACACTCTCAGGATTCTGTAAGTACCTCTCAAAACGCGCCCTCTAATCTTAGGGGACATGCACAAATTACGTAACGCAAAGCTACTGTTTGTTCCCCCTTCGCACGCTTTAATCTATACCTTATGGGGTGCAACGTGAACCCCTCCTCAAGAGCGTCACGTTATTCGTGTACGACCCACGAAGACTGGTGTTTCACTCGTGATATTTCATATGGTGAACGAGAATTTAGATTAATGATGATGTGCTTGCTATGCAGCGATGCTCCTGTACCGACTCGCGCGCAGCTCCAGCAGAATCTACGTTAAGCTTCTGCACACCATCTTCCATGCGTTGGCGATACCCTGCATCGTCGTGGGCTTCCTCGCGGTGCTGGACTCGCACAACCTCGCCAGCCCGCCCATCCGGAACTTCTACTCATTGCACAGCTGGCTCGGGTTCGTCACTATGGGCCTCTTCACAATCCAGGTGAACAGTATTCCAAAAACAAATCGCGTTTGGTAGCCCAAAAATAATGTACTAAAAGAAGTGAAAATGGTACACTGTGTTATCGCGAACTAAAGAAACGGAACACTCATCAAGCTTGCTCCCTATCAAACTCGCGTAACTTTTCAATCGGGTAGAATAGTACTCCGAATAATGCTGACCAAATTCACAGGAACAACTAAAGAAAAACCTGTAAGTTGTATCTCCTTTGATTAACCCACTACCGCCCAGCGATGCCGTTCGGAAACAGAAAAAAATATTAGAGGATCTTTTCAGCTCAGCATTGTCACAGTTTAAAAAATATCACCCCTCTGGAAACCTGAAATTTAATAATTTAGGCACTTTCCAAAGCTTATAAAATTGCGTATTTTAGAGGACAAAATCCTTCCAATTCCTCTTACGCTAAATTTCACTCCAAATACTATGGGGTGTTATCGGTTAAAAATTTGTGCCATTTTTGAAGTGGGCATATCTAAGAAAGGTTCCGTTTCTTTTAAGCGCATTACCGCTAACTCGCGACCTTTTCATATTTTTCGTTCCGATTTCTTTGGAACCTCCAAATTTTCGCGATAAAGAACGCTAAAAGAGGGCTGAGCTGTCGCAGTATTTCATCAACTCCCCGAAAAGAGGTTGAAGCGCAAGTCAGCGGGGACGGAGAAAACGAGACTCGGCTACTGGTGGTGGTGGGGGGATGCTTCCCCCTCCTTTCCCTCGCTAACGCATTGCTGTGCGCAGTTCGTGGTGGGCTTCTTCTCGTTCCTGGTGCTGCTGTGCTGCGAGTCGTCGACGGCGGGCTGCCGGGCGTCGCTGGTGCCCTTCCACGCCGCCTTCGGCTTCCTGACCTTCATGCTGGCGGTGGCCACGTGCCTTACGGGGCTCACGCAGAAGGCGATCTTCACTCTCGGGTATGTACCGTCACTCCGTAGCACACTACGGATTGTGTGGCGGCTGCCAGCAAGCGTCCTCTACCTTAACAATAGCGCACGTTGCCAACGCTGGACAATGGAGCACAAAAAAAGTTTCGAAAACAGAACTAGATCTAGACGCGGGGACGTCGAACGTCTTGAAGGCTTAGATTCAACCCACGTGTCTTGATTCCCACACTTCACGAACATGAGGTTTTGAGCTCATGCTTGGACACTGGACAGTTTTAAGTTCAATCTTCTTTTCAAAGGCAAAGTTTTGATTTTTTTTCGAATTTCGATACCTGTAGATTCCTGTCTTAAACATTTGAACCAAACAATATTTTGCCAAAATTACCACAGAGTCGATTACTTTGAGCTTAAGATTGCAGATTTTCAAGGGAAAGAAAATGTTGAGAAATTTTTCAAACATTTCGTTTTGATAAAAATCCCGATCTTTTTTTAAAAAAAA
>Ga0058701_10003138_pt1 | contig 12949 bp, 4 predicted proteins | sample AgamicOrMae_FD_97039 | JGI IMG/M metagenome (GOLD analysis project Ga0058701, IMG submission 97039) | Agave microbial communities from Guanajuato, Mexico - Or.Ma.e | ecosystem: Host-associated > Plants > Phyllosphere > Phylloplane/Leaf | place: Guanajuato, Mexico | collected 2012-06-04
AGTAGTCTTCATACAAACTTCTATGGAGACACTGAGCTTTTTTGATTTTTTGTCTCATCACGTGAATCATTTGTGATGATAAGAATTTAGCGCAGCACGATTACAACAAACTGGAGTATTTTTTTTTTTTTTCCTGCGGCAAAACTTTAATCAAAATAAGGAAGTACGACGAATGAACATTTTGTTCAAACAGTACAACGCACTCTTGATTTTTTTTATTAGTCTAAGCGTTTTAATGTTGATTAAAACCCATCCATTCAGGAGTTTGTTGACAACACTTAAGCTATCGAAAGGCCAATAAACCCAATCCCTTGCTCCTTATAGTAGCACAACGTCTTCAAAACCTAGAAATTCGGCATTGAAAATCACAAGCGCGTGATTGAAAAGCTTTGATTGCTTCGCAGACTCAGTGTAAGGAATCATTATATCAAGATCGCCTCAACGCTAACCAGTAAAATCCGGATGTAAATGGATAGTAAGCTGATTATTTTCCACGAAAAAATATCGCCAATATTTTCGTGAGATGAGCTTACTGTCCTTAAAATAATATTTTGTAACCAGTTCCATTAAATTTCTCTCATTCGGGTTGAGAGAATAAATGATGAATAAACATTAAAAATAAAGTATACAAGAAAGTAAAAAGAAAGTCTCTCACTTGATTCTTTAGATTATGACCACGCTTTCAAAATGCAATTTGTACGATTGGTACACAAAAGCATTGAAGAACAAATAAGCGACGATAAAGCTCTAATTAAACTAAAATTGCTTCACTCGGGCGGTACAGTAGAAGATTGCTGTAAAAGTTGCGATAGTGTGTCTGCTTTAATTGCCGATAAAATGAATTTAAATTCAGAGAAAACAATACAGAACATAGTTCCACAAACGGTCTGGCATATGGGCGCTTCCTTCCAGAAAACATTAAACCGATGTCAACGGCTATGAATGTAGGCCATGAAGGTGGGGGACGAAAGCGACGAAAGGGTAGCGACAGCGCTGCTCGGGGAGAAGTGGGGGGGGACTAAAATCAAACTGTGACTAGAAGTTTCTAGTCTGTGTGCCATTGGATGGATAATCTCCATTCTGTAATCGTTAAAGTACAGATTGAATCATGTCAGGTAGGCAAAGAGGTGCTCCGGAAAGTATTATAAAAATTTATCGATCCTTTCGGCCTACGCGGTTTCCAGGGGTACTGTACAACTTGGCAGTCCCCCGTTCATAACGACGCCAATCCCCCGTTCATAACCTAAAAACTACTAACCTCAAAAATCAAAGTATTCCGCAAATACAAGTTTCCGCGCAATAAATTTTGTTTTATCTTTACGCTAACAATAACCTAAAATGGAATATCGCATTATGAGCAAAGAATCGGCTGAGGAAAACCGATTTCTTAAAAAACGGCATTATTAGTATGAGAGTAGACTGCAATACGGTATGTTATCCGGACTACTATAAAAGGTCGTTTTTAGCCTTTTTTTAAAAAACTTTTGTGTCTTTAGATTCTATAACTGAACTGAAAAGCGTAATGTTCGGTCAAAATGGTTTTGAATACAACGGACCTGTTCATATGTCCGCTAGACATATTCTCTGTCGCGGAAAAAGGCGGGAAAAGGTTATAGCCTTAGGGTATCTTTCTAAAAATCGTATTTATAATCGACAAGTAAAAAAATCTTTGATATTTCAAAACGTATACACGCCATTTCTAGAGGAAATTCTTCCAGCAATAAAGGAAGAGATAATGCTTTTTGATTCTCACACGTTCTGTTTACCTAGTCAACAAACGCTTTGTGAGTGCGTCTTTATCTTAAGTTGGTTCAACGCACGCGGCTCCAAGTGCCGCGATCAGACACACAGCCGCTTTTGCCGATTTACTTTGAATCAAAAAAATGGCAGTTTAATTGATGTCGTGGGTCGCTATCTCTTTCTCTCTCCCCCACACGGGGACAGACGTCACCAAGACGTCTTAGGAGACCTCAACCCTTTTCCTCGCGGCCCCTCCTCCGCCCCTGGCTAACGATGCCCCTCAATACAATAGTAGCACACCCCTTTCACAGAATAAAGTCAACAACTGTAGCCTTGAGTCCTGATTGTTTTTCAACCAAGACATGCTTCGGCTCGCGATAAAGCTTCGCCCTGCCGACCGTCCTTAACAACTTTAACCAACGTTTGAGATGTAAAATCTTAAAATTTACCGAGGGATAATTGAGTTTGCACGTTTAGAAGCAGAGGAAATTCCACACAAACTAATGTATAGATGATTTAAAAGTAAAAACAAAACACCTACTTCAAAGAGTTCTTACTCATTCAGGGCTTTAAAAATAAAACGGGGGTGGTACGACTTAAAAAAAATATTTTGGATTTTTCAAGACAGACTTACGTTCAGCCACATCAATGAAAAGCTCTCGCCGAGACCTTCTCAATTATACGGCTGAAAGTAGGTCTATCTTTAGAAATAGTCAACACTCAAAATTTGAATCAGTGACAGTCTCTGAGATTCAGTGAAAATTCACTGAAGTTCAGTCAATATAGCACCACTGCATTTTTGCAGTGATACTAGATGGACTGAATTTTTACTGAATCTCAGAAACTCTCACTGATTCAAACTTGAAGTAAAAACACGCATTATCCCCGTTTCATTTTCACATCCCAATGATGTAAGAACTTCCTACAAGGTGTTTCGTTTTTCTTTTATGTTCTTGTCGAGACAAGAAAAGCAATACTTTTGCTTGGTCCACATCAATCGATAAAAGTTTTCCAGACATTCGAATTAATGGGGATGATGGAAACTTTAGGAAAACAGTTCGTCAAGCGCTAATAAAAAGGCTTCATGAATCGGTTCGTTTTCCGGAGGTTAGGTTAGATTCGTGGTGAGTTGCAATAATAAGGTCTGGTGGGTGACGTGAAGCATCGACGGATGATGCGCGGCTGGCGATCGGAGGTTATCAGCGAGATCACAGGCTAACGGCCACGAGCGAGCTGACTTGTGCGTTAGGTCCACACAAATGTTTTTCCTTTTTTGGGAGAGTATTTAAGCTGGTGACAAAGTCAATAGTTTTCATACAGTACGCGGACAGGCGGTCGGCCGCAGCCAGGTTAGTGCATTGTTACGTTTGCTTCCCTAAGCGGTGAGCGCGGGGTGCGGAAGCCGCTATGCTTGAGCAGTCCCGAAAAAACGCAAAGGGTTTTCCGGTAAGGCGAGGCGACGTAACAGCAGGCTGGGGATCCATCTGCTGGGCTTAATTTCGCCACAAGGCTTCAGGAAGATGGTTGTCCCGTTGTCAATGTCAGCTAGACCCAATGGCGTATCGGAGTGCTCCGTGGAGCGTGTTGACGGTGGCCGGCTCTGGGGCGCACCAGGTCTCAGTGTCGACCATGCCGTCGACGGCCGATGACGCGGGCCCCCAGGTCCCGGTGAACACGTGTGTTGATTGCTCATGACGATGGCGCGGAGGTTGCCGATGACCCCGGTTCGCAGAGGACTCATCAGCTGTTTTACTTTGGCAGAGGCCCTCGGACGACACCCGCATATACCGGCCCTCGAGCTCGCGGCGGCCCCAGGTCGTGCCGTCGTCGGCCGTGTCGTCGACGCAGTCCGTGGGGAGCAGCGAGTGCGGCAGCACCCAGCTCCTCCTGCCCCGGAGGCACCACCACCACCGCCGCCCCCCGGCCTCGGGGGCGTCTTCGACCACGTCGGTGGCGGACTGCGGCAGCACGCAGCTGCTGCTCCCCCAGAGTAAGGTCCACCACCACCGGCCCACTTGCAGACACCATCCCGATCACCGGAGCAATATGAAGGAGCTCAACCTCCTGCTGACCGCGCCCCACGTGCCGGACCTCCTGACGGAGAAGAAGAAGGAGGACGACATCGCCAAGCCCGCGGCGGCGGCGCCGGTGCCGGGGGAGGCAGATGATCTCCCCTCGGACCCGGAGGATCCGCGAGTACCCCCCATCAACGCGGACGTTTGTCCCGGTGCAGACCAGAAACCAGTCTACCGAGGCCTCCACAGACAGGTGAGTTGCTTCATCCTCCTCTGCAAAGTTCTCATCACGGAAAAAAATGGTTTTGTTACGGCAACAAAATTAGGGACAACAAATAAAATTATTGTTGCTGCAACCAAAAATTTTGCTGCAGCAACCAAACGTTTTGTTGATAGACCAAACATTTTGTTGTTGTAACAAAAGATTTTTGCTATCCCTATATTAACAAATAATTTTGTTGGTATAACAAAACCTTTTTTTTTCGTGCAGTTTTGCGTTTGAGGTCATCATCCATTGACTGTCAGCATTGCCGAATCATATCGCAATTATTGCAACTAATTTCAACGAGTTATCTCAATTACCCCAAATTTCGTCATCATCTCAAAATATCAGTTTCCCTCAACTCATTTTTGGGCTTAACGGTCATTTCTGATGGGCAGATATCGACGATACTTTCCCTATCGATAAAGTAAAGAGCTGCTGAAACTCACGAACATCTGACAGCTATTTTAGCGAGTTATTCTCGCTAGAACAGCAATCCGTCGCTTAGCTGAGAAGGCTGACCAGATTGCGGTTATAGCTAACGAATGGGGAGGAATATGAAGTTTGTAAAACCAAAAACAGTATCACTTAAAGGAGTTTAGAAAATGATAAAGAAAACCACCAATCGGACGCCATCACAATCGACCGATCGATAGAAAATCACTCATGAAGTCGCAAGTGACGTCACCTCTTATGAGAAATTCGTATGAGTTGCATTTTCTAGCAATCAGCTGACCGTACTGGCGTGTGGCTTGTGGCCTTTACCGCCATTTTTCAAAAATCTTTTAGTTAGAACGCTTTTGAAGGAAAAAAAAACGTATCCTATTCTTACCAACTGATAACTAATGAGTAACCAACCAAGTGCAGCGATGGCAGCAATAATTCCCTCCTGTGAACAAATAGCGTCCTCCTCGATTTTGATCCGCAGGAGAAAGCTACAATTCTTGATGAGCTCTAAATCTTGATTTGATCTACTGAAGAATTACATAGAAATTGATCCACCTAAAATAGCCCTCGCCAAAAAAAGAGGGCATTTTTCATCTCTAAAATAAAATAAAAAATAAAACATTTTAACACAAAATAGTAAAAATATTAACACAAAATATTAAAATTGACATTGAAAAAATGAGGACATCGACGAAAAATTCGGTTTTTGAGTTCCGTTGATTTTGACGGTGAATAAATGTTACAAGTTTCCATAAGTTGGAAGGTACAACCATGAATATGATCGCTCTGTTTGGATGCAATCGTGCTGTAAAATGTTCGAGGTGGGGGGGAGATTTCCGCGCAAAATCGCTTGCCGTTGAGAAATGGATTGCGCTACGCGTCCGCAAGCTGCGAGGACATCGCCGAGCAATAGCAAAGCCAAAAAAAAAAAAATCGGCAAAGTTTTGCCTACGGATTGCTCTAACCGCAATTTAAAATTGCGATTAAAGACAAGAAATCGTCTTAAAAAGAGATACGACTTTACCAATCGCGTTCAAGAGAGTTTAAACTACAAACCGTTATAAACTTTAATTTTTTATGAAATCCTCGCTCCTCCTTCACAAGAACACATGAATTCTTGGTAGTTTGATTGATACATTCTAATAAATATTTGTTCTGAAGGACGTGTTTAGTATTAAAACATCATTGCAGTCAAAAACACTTTTTGTTGCAAAGATCACTCTTTCAAGTAGATAGGTTCATTTTGAAAATCGAATATTTAACACCGCATTTACTTGTAGTGTTTACAATCATCTAAGCAGGGCAAAAAAAAAACACTTTTATGTTTTTGTTTTTGTATTTCAACATTCATCCTAGACTAGCTTTGAGTACTTTACGCGATTTATGGGTCTAATTGTAAGTACCATAGGTGAACGGTTAGCCCTCAGGGAAAGCTTTGCCCAGTCGCCCATGAGGGCGTGGTCAAAGACAGATACAAGACCACCGAGATCGTTAGAAGTGACAGTATTACCCCTTAAGTGCCCACTCTAATTATAACAAAACGAGATTTAGTGCATCGTTATACGTTGACTGTCTCCGATTGTTTCCCGTATAAAAAGTGTGCCAATTATAATCAATGATAAGCCGATAATGCCGTTTTGATTGTGAGTCTTCCGGCCTGTGAGTGAAAAAGTGCAATAATTTAGTCGAGTACATAAATCGTTAACGGGTTGTTAAGCTATTGTCGGGGCGTGAAAAAGACGCGGAAAACGATACGATAGGCTTCCGTGCACTACCGGAACTTATACATACTTGACACTAAGTACTCTTCTATACCTCAGGTACCAGTTCACGTACCCGTTCGGGTATTTGTTCAGGTACCTGGTCCAGCGCACCGGAAAAGTACTCTCCTTTTGAAGGGCGACCTGGCATTTGCCTTATCTTAAATATCTCACACACCTTCCGTCTTCTATTTTAAGAAGACAAGTTGTTTTAACGATCAGTAATTCCCCCCCCCCAAAAAAAAATGTGGGCTTCCGTTGTTAATAAACAGAATTTGGCTGGGCTCATATTTCTTGCATCTTAAAACAAGAATTTCTTTTAACTCAGGTGGGTTTCGTTTTTATAAGTGACACCATTTGAATGTTTGAAGTTAAAATGGGTATATTACGTATTTTGGTTAGGCTTTCAAGACAGACCTATCAAAAGCCTTTTTAGCCCGTTGTTAGAAATGACCCTTAGTTAGCCCACCTAAAACTTATTCAAAACACAGTTCTTGATTAGGCAGATTTTCTTTCATACCTAACGGGGGTATAGTAGTAACCCTTACTTTTCGTCATTTTGTCCTAGTCAGCGGGACCAAAGATTTCTGATACAGTTTGACACAAAATTCGTAGCGGCTTCAAAAACGTTGCATTGATGTAAAAATTAATAGTTGTGGTAAGATATGGGCGCAGTGGTCGTTACGTACGCTTACGAGCTGAGAATTCCTTTTCGTAAACACGACCATCAAAGCCCCCCCCCAGCGCGAGTATGAGCGGCGAATAGTTTAAACGCATCATAATTCGTCGAGCAGATTCGACTCGATTTCGCAATCATATCAGATTAAAACTCCTCTCAAAAACTATTCTGCTGTGGCTGCCACCAGCAAGGACATTATTTGCGCCTCATCCAATATACAAACTGTTAAACCCAACCCTGCTAAGCTCACACAAACTAACCTCAACCGACACAAACTGACTCTATAAACTAACCTCAACCGAACTACCAAAGGTTTATCTATCGTGATCCGACTAAGCAATTTTGAAGATTTTAAAATAAACAAATATTTTGAGCTGGTGCCAAAAATATTTCCGTTTGAATTTTGAACGCAACGGTTGCGCGGGAAAGAGTTTTTGTTTTGACCGCGAAAGTTTTGACCGCGAAAATGAAAAATGAACTTGTAAGTGACCGCAAGTTCTTCGAACCGGCCAGTGTGACTCTTCCGGGGGAATGTCCAACAGGGCGGGGCCGGGGGGGGGGGATGACCAATCCTGACGACAGGGGTCAGCCTTCATTACCTTTGATTCCAAGTCCTTCTGGAAAGTTTCTACCACCGGAGGACGCCACCGGCGGATGCGCCAGGAATGCCAAATTTCCGGCGCCAAAATCGAATTCAAAAAACGCGGTCGTTACACTATAACTTGGCAGACATCAAACTCATCAGCGAATATTTGTATTCATCGACTATAACAGGATTCTTGTCGCAGAAATGTACATACTGTGATGTTTTAGAAGTTGAATTGAATTTTCCGAAGCGGAGCTGAAAATTTCACAAGGCATCTTTTTAAATTCAGACCTAGTTGGTGCAAAAACTCAAACATGAAACTGATTTTTTTAAAGTCAATTTTGAAAATGTGCTCCAATAAATGACCCATATTCTGGTTCGCAGAAAAAAAATTACTTATTGTTAGTGGAAAGGGTTATTATTATACGCCCGGCAAAGTTACGGAACCTTCATGAACACCGTGTCCTTGAGAAGGGAAATAAGGGAGGGGTTTAAAAAGAGCTTCGCAGTTTACAGACGGTCCCTTACGCGAAAAAAATCCGAGATCGGCGGTGGCTAAATTTCTACGTGAATTTACTGTAAGTGTTTTCACGGTTATAGACTTAATAAAGCATCGGTTCTTTTGATCGACATCGTTAATTGCACAAGGTAATTTTAATTTTCGCAAAGTGAGGCGTGCTGCGAATTAAGTTTGTATTGTGAAAAATCAAAGCGATTAAAGGCGCAAAGCACAGAGCAGATTTGGTCTAGGCACAAGGTAGTTGAGGAAATTAATGTTGATGTAAACAAGCTTTGTTGCCGAAAGCGCTTAAGACCGGGAAATCTCAGTTATCTAAGGGATTTAGCTTCACAACGCCCTTGAAGAATGAGTGGAAATTCACTGCTTTCAGGGAGGTCGCTTTCACTAAGCCGAGTAAATTTTCCACTTTTCACGAGTTTCGGGGGAGACTCAAACGATAGTGTTAAGATTTCAAGTGTGAAAAGCTTGTCGCCTATTTTTTTCATTCTCAGTTGGTTTCCGTGCGTTCAAGTCTCCCTTGTATTAACATAAGCGTGCGAATAGAACTGACCTAATGTTCTTATATCCACGTCAAACGTCCATTTAAAATGTATTCGGTAGGTTGGTGGCCGTGCGTCGAAGTCTCCGAAAATGCGTTCTAGTCCCATATGGAATGCATGTCACGTGGATATAATTCTTTCATCATATAGCACACGTTACGTGGAAATAACGTCTGCCTATTATTTTTTCGATACTTTGTTACACCAAAGCCACTTAAAGCGTTAACTGAGGCAATTTTATAAGCCTGAATGGGAAATGAAAAAATACGCACCTAACGGTATTAAGTGCACACGACCATTTAATTTGAAACGGATCAGTTTTGAGCTCGCTTTTGAGTCAGCAGATATGAATACCTGAGATATCACAACACTGGGTCACTGGTCGCTATTTTAGGAAAATGTCCCGCTTAGCTAATTATACGTATCGGAATACGGATAGCGCCACGCTTAAGATGGGATACACAAGCAATCAACATTCAGTCACTGACTTGAGATTCGGTCAAAAATAGTGCTCAATAAAAATATAAACTACTTTTTTTTTGGAATAGTGGCGTTTACAGAGCAACGAGGAGAGCGTTAAAAACATTAGACTTCACAAAAACTTGCTCGAGTTTTGTGTTTCCCAAGAAATATCTTTAAAAAAATACATTCCTGAATGCTTTCACTCTTGAAGTTGAGTGCACTGTAAATTGGAAAGACTGAATTTGCCACCTCGTCGCTAAGCGTGGGGTATGAGGCACAAACTCTAAATATGAATCAGTGAGTGTCTCTGAGATTCAGTGAATTTTCACTGATTCTCAGAGAACTTCACTGATTTAAATTAAGAGTTAACTTGACCAGTAGGTTACGTTCGTGGGGTAAGGCACAAACTCTGATTATGAATCAGTGAGTGTCTCTGAGATTCAGTGAATTTCCACTGATTCTCAGAGAACTTCACTGATTCAAATTTAGAGTTAACTTGACCAGTACTTAACGTTAGCCTTGGTTAACTTAATCTCTGTTATTACACGTCATTAATCGTCATGATGTAACGAAAGGATCAGCAAAGAGGCAATAAGAGCTAGAATATCGTCTTAAACTTACAGTTTTGAGTACATGAAAAGACGGCTTGGTGTGCTATGGAAAACCGGAGTGGAACAAACAGGGAAGTACGATCTTGGTAACTTGAAATGGGTACCAAAAGATAGTTATCACGTTTTTATTTTTTATTTTTTTACATGTGTCGCGTTCTAGTGACAAGCACTTGACAGCGTGCGGATAAGAACAGCGAACCCCTTCAAAACTACAAAGGAAGTTGTCAACTAAACAACGCTTTGTTCCTGTTGTGTGCTTCAAAAAATTCTGGCTTCATTTTGTATATTTCCCTAAGGGACAGCATTTTCTACATCCAGTGTTTCTACCTTTCATGATCTAGATGAGCATGCGAAGCACCAGCAATATCATACACGTTTGGACATCGTTAATCTCGGTGACGAAACTCACATACTAAGGTTAAACACGAGATAGAAAATGCAGATTCTAAATCTAAAAACAAGGAAAAACTAAGGAAAAGCAAAAGCACTTAACCCACTACCGTCCAGCGATGCCGTTCGGAAACAGAAAAATTTATTTTAGACGATCTTTTTAGTTCAGTATTGTCAAAATTAAAAAAAATATCACCCCTCTGGAAACCTGAAATTCAATCATTTCGGCATTTTACAAAGCTTAAAATTGCGTAATTCAATGGAAAAAATCCTTCGAATGTCTCTTAAGCTAAATTTCTCTCCAAATACTTTGGGCTGTTATGGGTTAAGGTTCATTGAAACCTATAATCTTCCAGTTTCTCAATCAGGGGCAAACATTGTCCTCGGTGCATTGTTGTTCCTCCCACACTAAAACACTTACTCGGGATCCGGAGCAAGATAACTATATTATAAGGAAGTGCAGAACTTTATCAACCGGTAATTATTTACGTAAGAAATGAAGCAGTTATGGTGATAACCCTTCGGGAGTGGGTAACCCTGGCGTTTAGGGGGCGGTGGATGGGAGGGGTGGGGGTGGGGGGCGGCTCCCCCCTCCACTGCGGGCCGTGCGCATCGCATCTCATCGCCTATAAGGGAAGCGCAGTCCACGTTGCGCACAGTTGTTCATCCGTCGCACGATTTGACAGTTCGGACCTACTTCCACGTGTATTTGTTTCCTCCAGGTTCGCCCGCCAAAATTAGTGTTTGAATTAGCGCCGCAGGTAGGGGATCAAATGCTCTAAAAGGTACACAGGAAAAAAAGTTTACATCAGACATTTAGGAGAATGCAATTTAAATTTCCCACATTGATTTTGTTTAAGGTAGTTCGATATCGCATTAAGTAAAACTAATAGTTTTTCGATTAGAGATTCACTAAATAAACGTTTTTACTGCTTTGGTACTTCGCTTTTAGATAGAGTTTTATGACTCAGTAAAGTCGCGTTCTAAAACTAGTTAGAGCCTTTTCTGACAAAAAACGGTTTTTTAATCAAAAGAATGTCATTACGGATCGAAAAAAAAACTTCTTTGAGAAAACTTTTCAAATCACTTCGTTGTTGTGCATGAATTTATGCACGATCTAGAAATGAATGTTACTTAATTTAAATTCCTAATTTTCTGATTATTTATTGTTCAAACTCGCTAATAAGAAGTTGTTCTATTTAAGGGCCTGTTCCAGTTTACAGTTCCCATATAGGACATGTATCCTTTTAGAGCACACCTCCCTTGTGGGTTCCTAAAATCGAAAGTGCAATTTGTAATTTAGGCGTTTTTTAACACCAGTAAAAAAATGAAAGATGTCTCGGAAAGTTAAAAACAGCTTGTTAACGTACCAAAACATTGTATTGGTCAATTTTGAGCTATAAATTCCTCATTTGCTCAATTTTGGTGTTAATTTCAGCGGTCAGCGCCTTTGGAACGTAATAAATATTTCGTGTAAAATTCTAAAAACATGACTCACATTTGAAAAAGTAACTTCTTCTAGCTAGACTTAAACATTTATCAACACAAAACGCGATCGTCAAATATAGTAATCTAATCAATCCTGAATGGTTCGATACATTTGATAAGGATGTGTCTGACAGTATTCTATCCAATATAGTTCATCTACTACGCTAACGCTTGCAGTAATTATTAGTTGTTTTGTTGCGGGAAAACATTAATAAGATGTATTTTTTGTTTATCTTAAGAGGATATTTTTGACGTAATTAAAACGGATTAATCGTGGATGAAGATGATTCAGAACAGCATGCTTTGATCTCGCCTTACAGCAAGTATGACGTTTCACAGTGCAGTTCGTGTTTCAATCAGCGACAAAAAGAATTGGACGGTCTTTTCAAATCACCTGCACTTGCTCCTTTAAGGACCACATTAGCCTCCTCTCACAATTGTCAGCTATTTACAATAACTCAGTAAGTCCCTCCAGGGGTATAGTGCAGTAGATTCAAGAGAAAATATGGAGCAGAATCGCTGTTTAACTAAAGTTATAAAAGTAACCGAGCCTAACTTAAGTTTCATCGAGAAAAAACCTAAGCTAACTTTTGGGTAAATGATGGACTTCGACTATATCAAGAAAGCCCTTGGCTAACTTGTTAATAGCAACTAAGAGTATCTTGAGATAGGTTGTAGACGTCCACTTGCTGCAAAGGGTCTTGAGGATCAAGGGACGAAAATAGATGCAAGTGCAATGTCAGTGACACTTCATATGGGGTAAATTAAAAAGTGGACCTTTATTGGACATATGTAAATCGAACATATCCGGTATGAGAGGAAGAAGGAAGATCGCTAAATCTCTATCTAGAGGGCTGTCAAAGTCTAGAGCAGTTCCGGCCGGCGTCCCGCGCACCCCCTCCTCTCCCCCTCGGCGGTGAGGGGAGGGAGTGGGGGGTGCTGGGCGGTGTCTGACCGGTCGCGTGGTGTTGTGTCCGGGTGCTCAGGGCCCAGCGCCTCTCTGCCGCCACGATGAAGGTGTTAATGCGCGCGGACACCCACGTCAACATCAACATTGACGGAGATGCACCGAAAGCCAAGTGCACCACCTCTCAGGTAATTCATCCGGCTTTCTTTGGGAGAGTCATTCGATCGCCACTCCGGTTAGGTTATAGGTTCAATTCGGGGGGGTAGCTGTCAGAAGCGCCAAAAATCACAAGCGCCAACGCCGCAAGCGCCAATCCGTAACCGCCAAACGAGACAAGTTGCAAACGCCAAAGGTCTTAACCGCAATACTAACCTTACCTAACCTAACTTAACCTAACTTAACTTAGCCTAACCTAACTTAACCTAACTTGACCTAACCTAACCTATACGAACTTTGGCGTTTGCGACTTTTCTCGTTTGGCGGTTACGGACTGGCGCTTGCGGCGTTGGCGCTTGTGGGTTTTGGCGCTATCGAATGCCCCCC
>Ga0058701_10003139_pt1 | contig 12948 bp, 7 predicted proteins | sample AgamicOrMae_FD_97039 | JGI IMG/M metagenome (GOLD analysis project Ga0058701, IMG submission 97039) | Agave microbial communities from Guanajuato, Mexico - Or.Ma.e | ecosystem: Host-associated > Plants > Phyllosphere > Phylloplane/Leaf | place: Guanajuato, Mexico | collected 2012-06-04
GGCTGTATTCAAAGCATAACCGAAGCATAAAATAGCAAAATTTGTAGCATAATTTGAGCATAATTGGACTGTTTTTTAGAGCATAAATTGCCACTCCTAAAAGCATAATTAGCACATCTCTGGTTATTCGTCTATTGAGCTGCCAGAAAAAAAAAGGGCTAACTTCGCTTGAACGTCCTTCAGTAATCTATGACAAGGGCAAGACAAAAAATCCTCTCTTCGATTAATCCTGAAAATCAAATAAGTTTAGTCCGCTCATGCTTTCCGCTAACATGTGGCTCTCTGAGATCCCAATGTATGTATAAATTTGATAGTAATGAAACCTTTTGTCTCAGTCGTCCAACTTCAGAAATGACGTTGATAAGAGCCTTAGAAGAAGTGCACTTATTGCCAAAAGCTGGACGCCTTCACAAACTTGTCTTTGGATGCAACCGAGAACGAGACTGAAAGTAATTAGAATTCAACGCGTGACCATCAAAAAGAAGATAAATTTCCCATCGAGGAACAGAATCAGTAACGTGTCTAGCCCTCCGATGCTGACAAGGTCATCGTGGCCGTGTACTAAAGATGTGGTTCTTTGTTTCAGGAGTTTTGGTGGTGAATGTGACGTGGCGAGGCAAGACGTACGTTGGAACGCTTCTCGATTGCACGAGGCACGACTGGGCACCACCAAGGTACTGTTTGAGTGACTTGGAGCGCATTTCCAGTGTGAGTCGGCGGGTCGGAGTTACAGGTGTGGGTTGTGTTGCAGGTTTTGTGATTCGCCGACGAGTGATTTGGACGCTCGCACGCCGAAAGGGCGAGGGAAGCGCGGCCGGGCAGCCGCGGGGAGCACGCCGGGGGGCGACCTGAGCAACTTCACGGAGACGAGGTCCTCCGTGCACAGCAAGCTGCGCAACGGCGGCGCGAAGGGGCGCCGAGGCCTGGCGGCCCAGGCGACGGCCGCCTCCAACAGCGGCTCCACGTCCGGCTCCAACTCGGGCTCCAACTCCGGCTCGTGCTCCGGCTCCGGGAACGGCTCCCCCATGTCGTTCCCGCCTCCGCGGGTGGAGAGCAACAAGCGCAAGAGCAGTCGGACTGGAGAGGAGGAGAGCGCGTGCTCCGCGAAGAAGAGCAAAAGTGCGGCGGCGCCCGCGGCGTCGAGCAGTCCGCCCCCGTCGCCCGTGCTACTCGAGTGCCCCGAGCCCAACTGCTGCAAGAAGTACAAGCATATCAATGGTCTCAAGTATCACCAGTCGCACGCGCATGGATCGCAGGACGACGACGATACCAAAGATATGGCCAGTATGTCTGAGAACGACGAGAGCAACGCGGAGCCCCCGAGCCCGGCGGCGGCAGCGGCCAAGCAGGACAAAGTGAAAGACGAGGCTGCGGGCGCCGACTTGGCTGACTCTGTGATAGCGTCTTGTGTACCTGAGTCTTCCAGCCAGGCGGCGACTCCCGTCAAGGGCGTGACGTGTTCTTCGCCCCCCACGCCGCTCACGCCGGGCCAGGAGCCCCCCTCCACGCCGACACCCCCGACGTTCGTCTCCGCGCCCCCTTCCACGCCGGACAAGGTGGTGAAACCGGGAGTGCTGCGCTTTGGTGTAGTGTCGGAAGAAAATGTGTTCGTTGCCAACAAAGGCGTGATGCCAGCAGTGAGTACGCTTCGGGCCCTTAGCGTGGCGGTCCCCAGCCCGGGGCAGGGCGCGGCCGCTGTGGCTGCGCCGCCCGCCGGGGCTGTGCAAGCGGCGGCGGCCTCGCAACCCGCAGCCCCGCCTCAAGCACCCGGTGTTCCCCCTGTGGTGTCGTTCTCGTTCCCATTACAGTTGCCTCAGCAGCCGCCGCCTGGACACATGGCGCCGGGGCAACTTCTTCAGCTGAACCAAATGAGTCCTCCGGCGGGCCCGGCGGGTCCAGCAGTGACTCCCGTTCCCCTGGCGGCCGCGGGCGCCGTGACCAGTGCGCCGGCGACGCAGGGCGCGCCTGGTGTGCCGGGCCCCGGTGTCCCGGGCCCCGGAGTCCCCGGCCCTGGAGTCCCTGGCCCTGGAGTGGCCCCACAGCATGGCGTGCACGTTATGCACTCTCTACCGCAAGCCAACCAGGGCCCCACTGGAACGACTATCAACAAAATACCCCAGTTCAAGGTGAAACCGACGTCGGCCTTGATGCCGGACGACAAGAGCAAAGAACGATCTTCCAAGTCGTCGTCTCACAAAAAGAAAATTCGGAATTCGCCGGCAGGGAGTCCTCACTCCAACCCTCAGCCAGACCAGCCATTCGGCTTGGACTCCTCGGGACGCGAGGATGTGCAAAGTCCCGCGTACTCGGACATCTCGGACGAAACTGCGCCCGTGTTGGAGTCTGAGATGGCGGACAAGAGCAAGGCCAACAGCGTGGACAAGAAGACGGAGGCGAGCCAAGGTCCGCCGCACTCTCTGCCACCTTATTTTGGCATCTTTCCTCCCTTCTGCGCTCAGTCGCAACCACCGTATTTAGTCCCTTCCGTCCAAGCAGACGGCAAAACTAAGGAGGGCGTGGACAAGGGAGACCCGAAAAGTGTCAGTGATAAGGACAAAAAGGACGGTCCGCCTGCTCCCGGAGAGTACTCTCAAAAGCTGCTCCAGCAGCACTATTATCCTTACGGCTACCCATATCCGTACAACCTAGAACCTTACGTGGCTGTGATTCCTATGGAAGAGAAGAGTAAGGACGACAGAAGTCCTGGCCCGGCTGACCAAAAAGCTGTTGGTCCGCAGCCGAGCCCCATTCAAGTGCCCAACCCCAATAAGCTTAAGACTGAAGCCGGCATCGCCAAGCATCAAAACGAGAATCATCAGATTCTCAAGGAGAGCATCGAGATGAAGAACCAAATGAGCTCCTTCATCTTTTCCCGCCAGCAGCCTTGCCAACCCGGTCAACCGCCGCCCGGAGCTGGGCAGGGCCCTCCGCAGGGGCCAGCCGGGCCCGCTGGGCCGCCAGGCCTGCCGGGCCAGCCAGGCCAACCGCCGCCCAGCAGCCACCCAGGCCCTCCCGGCCCAATGCCGCCCAACCAGTCGCAAGATGAGGTTAGAAGGTATTACCTGTACGCTGACCAAAGGGGCCTGAAGCCGGGGCCCCCAGCAGGGCCTCCCGTCGGAGGGCCGGGCGGCCCGCCCGGACCGCCTCCTGGTGCAGCCGCTCCAGCCTCCGGCGCGACGACCGGACCTAGTCCAATAACGGGGGCAGGCGGCGGGCCTGGTCCCGGGGAGCCTCCCGGCCCTCCCCCGAAGGCGACCCCTCCTCCGATCCCGTCAAAGCAGAACCTCACCAGCCCCAGTCCCAAGCATAAGGACAAGTCCGCCGACGACAAGTCGAAAGAGGACAAGGTTAAGCAGGAGGGAGTTAAGCCTACGATGGAGACGCAGGGTCCTCCACCCCCGCCGACCTCGCTCTTCTCCTACGTTCACCACCCCAATTACCTCCAAGGCCCCCCCTACGGCGGCTTGCCATTCGCCCCTGACCCAGGGCACCCCATGTATAGACCAATCAATTCGCTGCTGGTGCCCCCGAGCGCCTACGGCAACAACCCCTACCTGCAGCTGCACTCGCCGCTGCAGCGGTACCACGCCCCCGAGGACCTGTCGCGGCCCACAGCGTCCGGGCCCAAGGCGCTGGACATCTTGCAACATCACTCCAACCAGTTCTACTCGTCGCACAAAATCCACGAGCTCCAGGAGCGAGCCCTGAAATCGCCCACGCCCAAGACTGTGTCCGCTAGTGCCTCTCCGTCGGGGATGGCGGTGGGGCCGCCGCCAGGAGGCCCGGCCGGGGGGCCGGGAGCGCCGCCCGGGGCGCCGCCGCCGACCTCGACGGCTGGAGGCCCTGTAGGGGCGATGCCCTTGGGCAAGCCGTCGCCTGCGGAGGGGAAGGACTCCCGCTCGCCTCCACCTCAGCGCCATGTCCACACGCATCATCACACCCACGTGGGCCTGGGCTACCCCATCCTGGCCAGCCAGTACTCCTCACCCTACGGAGGTAAGCCTGTTTCATGAGGTTTCCTTTCTCCAGCAGTTACTGTACTGGTTAACCACAAGGAGGCTTTATGCGTGTATTGAAACTTTTTGAATCTCCGGGAAAAAAAATGTGTTTACCTCTTAAATATCTCCGGAAAATCAAGTGGAAAATAAGTGGCTACCCTGTGTGGAGTTCTTGTTGCGTTTCAAACTTGAACTCCTGAATCATATGGAAGCAAGGAATCATGGTTTCTTTTAAAAGAGGGCAGAAAGAGTTCTTTGCAGTGGTCATCTGAGGACTTGTAGTTTTAAGTGGCATTCCGGCGTGCCATGCATTGATGTGATGATGTGCGGCATGCAAGAATCCCTTTTGTGAGCAGCTTTTAAGCTTGTGAGAAGTTGAGAGGAAGCGTGCAGGGCGTTGAGCAGGGCCTGCTGTAATGGCAAGCTAACACCGTGTGTTCTGGTTCACAGCTGCTGTCCTGGCCAGCCAACAGGCTGCCGCGGTGGCGGCTTCTGGCATCAGTCCATACACCCCGAAGTGATCAACAGGAATGGAGTATCTCTGTCCTAGTCTTTCCAGCATTGAAATATCCAATGTCAAATTTTTATTACATTTTTAAAAATATAGTAAATTTTGTACAAGACTGTAAAATATTTAAAAAAAGTGGACTTTGAATAAGATGCTTATTGTGTAAGATATCCTTTTGTTGTAAGAATTTGTTATTTAATTTTAGCCCTGAGTTATTGTCTACCCTGTGATCGGTGTGACTGTAGACGGGCTGTCGATAGAGCAGGACTACCAACAGAGAAATGACCAGTGAGCCATTTTGTGTATGAAATAAGGACTTCCTTCAGCTGAAGTATGCTAGGTGTATGTAACAATGTATATTTGTATGTTTGTGTGATTGAGAATTTAAAGGTGCTACAAAAAACAAACGGCAAAACATGAACATCAAGTGTACAAAAGACGGAAGATATTTTGCCTGGCATTGGAACATTGGAATTTAAAAATATGTACCCAGCTAAGTTGCTCATGCATTTAAAAAATGGCGCATGCTGTAGTTAACGTCTAGTTGGAAATATAACGGCCTGTACAAATAATGTTGGTTTACAACTCTGTTTATTCAAGTTCTGCACGTACTTTTAAGTGTCATTTTATTTAGGTAGCCAGTAGGCATTTAAGGACTGGATTTTGATACAAAATTACTAGTTTTTAAAATTTCATCCCTCCCCCATTTTGCTTTTATGAGATATTACAGACATCATCTATGTATGGGTATCCCTGCTTTGGTACAAACATTCCAAATGTGTCCTTGTGAAAAAATAAACAAAAAAATACATCATTAAAATTAGAGAGATGAACTTTCAGTGAAAGTGATAACTTTGATTCTAGCTGCTAAGGGAAATGTTTCAACAATTGTACTTTAAAAGTGAGAACAGTTTTATGTTCTGTTTAAATGTTTATGAATTGGATTTTCCCCCTTTTCTTTTTGTAGGCATTCTTATGGTTTTTAATGCGGCTGTCGTAATATGTAGATAGGAAATGCAAGTGTTAGCTTATGTATTTTTAAAGTTCTTTTTAGAGAAAAATATTTGTGTACATAAAAAGCAACAATTATATTTCATTACTGTAATTATTATTACCTGAAAGGAAAATGAAATAAAGCTTAGGAAGTGTTGTGGTTGATTGTATTTAATATCCTGTGCGAATGATGTGTGTTGACAACTTTGTAAGCGATTCTTTTGAACAAAATTGAGTTTATTTGCTTTGTTGAAAAGAGTGCGCTATCGGTGCAGCGACATGCCATGCCAATTGTTATCGCCTACTTAAAAACCGCGTCTTTAGAGAAGCAACATCATTGCCAGGTTAAAGAATTTTTATCATTTGGTATTATGACAAACCTTCGCTTACATTGTTAACATTGAATATTAAAGAATGAACTGTGAAATATAATGTTTTTGCATTTACTTCCATTCCCTTAATCCCAACGAATATCGCGTTTGAAACCGTGGACAGTGTAAGAGACAATATCGGTATTAGTTTCGATACATGTATCGTGAAGAAGACGTTAAACCGTAAGGGTAAACTTTCTCCGTTGCTCGCTTGCCTCGGTTATACCGGTATTGAACCGCCAGTTTGTTGAGTTCTCACACGTTCTTGGAATTATTCAAGTCTCAAATAACCACGCCCAGTGGTCAATTTTAAGTTATCCGTCATTCAGTGTACTGTCACTAAAGCACTGAATACAAACAACATTGCTAACTCACTCACTGTGATGACCCATACCCTAATGTGTTCAAACGGAGTGTAGGGTGTAAAGAATATTGATTTTACAAGTTTTCAGAGAGGAAGTTTATTTATCAAACAATTTTTCCTAAGAAAATATAAACATTTTTCGATGGAAATCAGTCGCGGTCGTTACACCAAGATGTGAGCGACGTTAGAAGTCCAATAACTGCAATCAAGAACATACAATGCACGGCACAGCAGAGAGCGGGTTATCATCGAACAATAGTTACACTTACGACCTGAGGGATGATTTTCTCGACGTGCTGCACGTCAACTGTTGTCTCGAATTCATTTTGGACTCGAGCTTGATTAGCTGACCTCATAGCTATTTCAATGGCGAGTTTTCGGGTAAGCTCCACCATGATCTCGGTAGCTTCTTCGTTGATACGAGTCTTGTCGTCTTTCCATTGAAGTTTAAGGGCCTCTCTGACTGCCTCCTGGAAAGTAAATTCATAGCAAACCTTGAGATATGGTATGGAATTCGAAAGATTGCAATCCTAAAAACGCCTCTTGATCAGATGAAACATGGAAAAAGTTGGACATACGGTACTCTTCAAAAAAAAAAGTAGGCTACGTAGCATTGTTGTATTCCGACGGAGGAACGAGAAATTCACTCACCGGTTTGTAAGTTGAGACTGTTTTAGCCAAAATATCGTCTCGTTCCATCACGACGGTTTCTGACGACGGATAAGTGATACACAATCTGCGAAAAGAAAAAAGTTACGGATACCGGTACTGCATGACCGTCTAACCACTTTTGATGACATAAAGGTAAAATGCTGAAAATGATTATTAAGACATGTTTCAATGTAAGGCATCAGGAAAACTTAAGTTTTTTTTTTTTTTTTAATTTTGAAAACATTTAAACCGGTCGCCTTCATAAAGATCCCTTGTGTTTTCTGGACCTGAATAACTCAAAACAAGAAAGGTGGGACACTCAGGTAGCTTGTCTTTCACTACTTTATCTTGATTTCAGTTTATATTTTTGTATTTTTCTCCTCACGAATGAGAATACGCAACCTGTGACGGAACCAATACGGTACCGTATTGTTCACCAAAAGTGTGTCCTTGAATATCATATATTTGCACCCGTTTCACGGAGTTAAGCGGTGTAAAATTTTGCGACTAAGCATGCTTTTAAGTTTTTCATCTTCGGCACAATTCATTTGTTCAGATAAAAAGCTGAAGAATACCAAATTTTCAAATTTGGAACAATCTGACATTTAGGTTATGTCAATGAAAAACCTTGCAAGAAGACAAAATACACGATATTATCGTTTTACCTGTCATTGAAAATATCTGTGAGTACATTAGTTGGGAATTTAGGGTACTAGCTCACTACAGACCCATTAAAACATAAAAAAAGACTTCGGCGACTGTAGTCTTTCCGAGTCTTTCAGACTCAAGCGAATCGGCGCCATTCCACCGCCCCCTGACTAGAGAGCCTGTTTTTAAGGCTCTCTCAGGGCTCTCTACCTTAAATCACAGGTCTTTCGTTGTATATTATATTCAGATTATATTGCATTATTGGTCCCCAAAAACTCAATTTTTGGGTTTATTTCAAATCTGAATTTATATGAAGGATTCTAATGATGATTTTTGGGGAGAGTAATCAAAGAGCTCAGAAAACAAAACGGAAGACATGAAAAGACATGCAAAGGTGCACCAGAAAATTTTTCATACTCCCACTCTTTCTTGTCGTTGTCGTCTGTTTTTCAGTGTTTTCAAAATACTGTTATATTTTCTGCAGTCTAATACTGATTCGCCAAAATCTCCGTATTTTGTTTGATAAATGTTAAAAAATATCTAATGCAAATATTTTTGTTGAGCTCGCGTGATTTAGTGCGAGCGTGAGTTTTGTTACCCGTTAACTTTCATTGTTTAGGTAGGTTATGTTTGGTCATTTCAAGTGTGAATACGCCGCAACGTTGTAATTAACAAGTGTTTTGGTTTAACCAATCCCAGACCACATTTTGTGATGAATATCCAGCAATTAAGAATATCTGTTCACGTTTTCAAATGCGTTTAAGGATAGGTCGTGTTTCTTGCTCCTGTTCTACCTATTCCTAATCTTCACATTTTACCTCATTTTTCAGGTTTACTTCAGTCTAGTTATTCAGCGTGAGTCGTATCATAACAAACCCTTTTGATATTGAGGATAAAGACAATATGTCAACCAATTCTCCAGGAGTTGTAGGGGCAACATCCCTCAATCCCAGTCCAGAAAAGTTTGAGTCTGATCCATCACATTACAAAATCTGCTCCATTCTTGGCCAGTGTTGTGGTAGTATAGGTATTGTACTACTTGCTGTACATGGACCCTCAGCATCCCTGGTTGCATTGAAGAAGTTCAACATGGATAAAGCCAAAGATGAAATTGAAAACATACAGGTACAGAAGGCCTTTCATTTGCTCTTGTGATTTTTTATCAGGGATGTGTTTGACATCACTACAATTTTTTTGTCATCTTTTTTTTTTTTGCAGAATGAGATAGTTCTGACAAGGCAGCTGCGCCACCCCAATGTAGCCTCATTGCACACTGCTTTTGTTTGGGGCCCAGATATATGTGTGTTGTCCCCTTTCATGGAATTTGGCTCCTGTAGAGATTTATTAAATCGCCATTTTTTGGAAGGGCTACCAGAAATTTCCATAGCATATATTTTAATTCATGTACTGCAGGCTCTTGAGTACATTCATCAGAAAGGATACATCCACAGGTATTTATCCTTTCTGACTGCTCAAACTCATTGATTTGTGGTTTTGTAGCTCAATAACTAATGATATTTTACTCACCAGGGCAGTACGTGCAAGTCACATATTAATTAGTAAATCTGGCCAAGCAGTATTATCAGGACTAAGGTATGCTTGCCAGATTGTGTGTGATGGCAGATGGCAACGGAATGTCCATTCTTTTCCACCCAGTATGGCATGCAACCTCAATTGGCTGAGTCCAGAAGTATTAGAACAGGTGAGATTTGTGTATTCTTTTGAACCAAGGAACACATTGTTTATTATTAAAAGAGCACTTTTTAATTTCTGCATTTTGAACATTTGTTTCAGAATCTTCAAGGGTACAATGAAAAATCAGATGTGTACAGTTTAGGCATAACTATTTGTGAGTTAGCAAATGGAACAGTGCCATTTTCAGATAGCCCAACTACCTTCATGCTGACTGAAAAAATCCGGGGTTATGCCCCAGTACTGATGGACTGCACTACATGTATACAGGGTGAAGATATTGAAAGATCTCTGGAGAATCACATGTTGAGCACAGGTAATTTTTCTTGGAATTTTAATTCAGGAAAGGACCTTGGGTTCACATTGTGGTGTTCCCCATCTTAATCTTAAAACTCCCAGTGAGCATGAAAGTCATCACTTCCATGCTTGAGTCTTTGATGAAAATTTCTTTCATTCAGGAAAAGATGTTATTTTAGATCTTGCAAGGAAGACCTTCATCTTACCTTTTTTGTTTATGTTTAACATGCTTAGAAAAGACAAGGTTGTCATGGCATTCAGGCTAAAGGTATTTCATCTGGGGATCAGGAGGTCAAGGTTTATGGGGATTTGAAAATATTTGCTTAAAACTATCAGAAATAGTTTGCTTTTGAACTTTGTCATATAAGAAGTTAGATAGACGGAACTGAGTCTTGTTACCCTTGGTGCATAGATGCGACTCAAAGGCTTGGTATCGATTTCTGCCTTTAAAAGTTAATCCTACCAGAAATGTCCTCACTCAACGTTGAACAATCTCTATGAAAGTGCAGAAAGCTTTTAAGTGGGGAGGGGTAACAGTTTGGTGATTTCTTCAGGTGACACAGGGGTCGGTGACATGATGGGAAACAGCAATGGGAACGATAACGGGCCGGGAGGTCGCTCCATCGGAACTCGTCGTTTCTCCGACCAGTTTCATCGCTTCACTGAACTCTGTCTTCAGCGGGACCCAGACAAACGACCAACTGCAAGCCAGCTCTTACTACACTCTTTTCTTAAAAGTCCCAAGCGGCTTGGGGCCCCGTCTCTGCCGCAATGTCTGCATCCTGTGATACCTTTTTCCATGGATATGATTGCCAATACTGATTCAGGCGAGTTCCAACATTTTATTTTACAGTGAGTGCATTTAAAAGGAAAATGCGGCACCTAGAAGTCGAATAATTGTAAGTTGAACCATGAGAAAATAAGATGGGTGAACTTTTGTGGTTCTTTACTGCAAGGGATCGAATGATTTTCATCATTACTGTTTTCCCACAATCTCCGCAGTTTGCATATTTGTTAACGGATCGCGACTACGCAGTTTTACTTCGCTTAACTCCTTGCATCCCTTTAGCGAGGAACGGGTTTAACGCGAGGAGGTAGTTTTAACCCATAAGAGTCCGGAGTATTTGGAGTGAAATTCAGCATAAGAGAAATTGGAAGGATTTTTTCCACTAAAATACTTAATGCCAAGCTTTGTGAAATGCCTAAATTCTTAAATTTCAGATTTCTAGAGGGGTGGTAGTTTTAAAACTGTGACAATATTGAAAAAAAATCGTCTAAAATATTTTTTTCTGTTTCCGAACGGCATCGCTAAGCGGTAGCGGGTTGATATGTCAATGATTTTGTGATTTCAGGTGATATGGAGATGGAGCTGAGAGATCAACTCAGTGACCTGGACATAAGTTCGTGCGAGTGGGAATTTTAAGTTTTTCATTGTTGTTATAGATGTTTATGTAGTGTTAATGGATTGAATTATGTATGACAATTATGTGTAATGCTATGAACTCTGAATATACACTAATTGGTGGACAATGAAAATGTTGCTGAATTAGATTTGAATCCACTCAAATTATAATCAAAAATAGGAATCAGCAATAAGAGCATAAGTGGGATTTGTACACAGTACATGTATTCAACATTTTACACAGTATTCTTCAACATTTAGCTGTAGTTAGAGAAACATCTGTAAGAATACAAGAGCTTCACAATAATTCTTGAATATGGACAAGTCATCTAAAGGATAAAAATGCATTTTCTAAACATCATAACCAATAAGAGATCTCTTGCCGATGCACTCTCCCACGAAGAACCAGCAGATCACTTCTGTGGTGACAAGGGCATTCAACCAAGCTTCCTAGAAAAATGACAAAAGTTCAGATCATTAGACAAACAGAAAGATCTCTTATTCTTTGAATTCAGAAAGGACCACGCTAGTTTTGAACTCGCAGTAAACTCAAACACTCACCCTGACGGTAATCTGCCTCCAGCGTCCAGTGCGGTAACCAGAAACGATGTTGTTGATGCCAGCCCGTATTTGAGGAATATCCGAGAGCTTGGGAGGAGTGAGCTCAACTTTACCGTACTTGATTACGTTGGCCAATACTGGCTTTCCGACTGTTACAGCTCCTGTGGTGGGACCAGAGAATAGACGTGAGAAATGTTAGGTTAGGTCCGTAACCACCCCACTGAGGTACGAACAGAGGTTTCTTTATCAACACAGACAACATTAAATTAAAAAAGTGAATAGTTTTCCGAGTAACAGCAGCGCCCTTATCAACTAGGACATCGTATAATTAATAAACACGTTTGCGATTCCAATGTCTATGAGAAAATTCGGAAGGTCAACAGTTAACTCACCTCTAACAAGTTCGTTGCCGAGAGCTGCGATTTTAGCAGCCATGGTGGATAGGGGTGATTTAGGTGATGAAATAAGTAGAATTCAGACCCCAAAGGTCGTCAGAAACGTCGTAAATGTACGACGTTCAAAGTGGAAGGTGAAAGGAGACACTTGGAAACCGATCACAAAAAACAGCAGAAGCAGAAGATCTTCTGCTCAATATGGCGGATTTTACAGGAGAGTAGAGAGCAAGAGCGGCTCTCTGATACAACTTGAAAACAAATGCAGAACTTTTAAAATGACAAGAAACTCACATTTTATCCTTTCCAAAAAGACTGACACGCTTAAAAAGAATATTTAATCACCTAAATATCGAATTTTCAATTGATTTTTTCGTGATTATCAGTTTTTATTTATTTGAACAAAGAAGCGTAGCCTTAGTCAAAAACATAACATTCGAAGATAACTCTGGGCCAGCAAGGCGTTGTGACAGGGCATTTATTTACATGTTCCTGACTGGCACAATTTCTATCATTTCTTTCAATTTATTTTTGTTATCGAAGAGATTTTAAAGTGTTTTCATGGCTCTCGCGGAGTTGTGTGGTCTCGATAAGACCTTCAAATTCACAGCGTCTCAAACTGAAGATAAGCTGCATCAAGATGTAGAAGCCCTAACCGGCAATTTCGTCAATAACCTCCAACTCGCTACTCCACCTTTTGCAAATGTAAGGTTTTCGTCTTATTCTCCCGTAGATAAAGGCCTGTACGTGGGACGTCGTTCGGCAGTTCCTTTTACGACTCTAGGATTTCATTAAGCTTCGTGGAATTCGCTGATCTTAGGATGACAATCGCACTCATGTCAAGCTCTAGGTCTAGTCATGAAACATTATTATCGTCTATTTATTTTTTTCAGCCTATTGAGGGCTTAGCAAAGCTTCAAGGAAGAGACGAACAGGGAGCGAAGATTCGCATGCACATTGATCACGGTACCACAACCCTCGGCTTTCGGTACCAAGGGGGTGTGGTTGTAGCCGTCGATTCTCGTGCAACCGGAGGCAGTTACATTGGTAGTCAAGATATCAAGAAAGTTA
>Ga0058701_10003140_pt1 | contig 12947 bp, 4 predicted proteins | sample AgamicOrMae_FD_97039 | JGI IMG/M metagenome (GOLD analysis project Ga0058701, IMG submission 97039) | Agave microbial communities from Guanajuato, Mexico - Or.Ma.e | ecosystem: Host-associated > Plants > Phyllosphere > Phylloplane/Leaf | place: Guanajuato, Mexico | collected 2012-06-04
ACTTTAAAAAACACAACATTTGTACTCTAAATAAAGAAGAAAGTGGTTCTTTAAAACAGAAAACTGGAATTCAAAAGCGAAAAGCTAAAACACAGATAACCCGTAGTTACAACAATGAGTAAAAAACCACACTTCTAATACCATATTATACTTATAAGCGAGAATATGAGCGTACCTGTAGCGGTATGCTGGGGGATATCCATACAAAAAAGGTTATACATGGCCACATACTGTGTATAAAAATATAATATTACGTTTAAGTAATACTACAGGTAACTTAGAGATATTACATTTTATATACAAGGAAAATTTTGTAGGTGATCATATACAAGTATACAGTTTATTTAGTATATGGTCATGTATAACTGTTTTTCTTAGACGGGAGTCTTATAACAAAAGTACGAAGAAACACTATGCGGTTTTTCCTTCCATGTAGCGCTTGTGCTACAAGTCACAAGTAAAGTGAGTGCGCTTAGAATTACAATGTAGACATATAAACGGTAAAAACAATGAGAAAATACTGACAACCAAACCCGCTTTCGGATCACCATAAAATCAGCGTTGAACCGGCTTCAAGCAATGAGGTCAAAAGCCATCGCGCAGTACACGTCAAAGATGAACGTCGAATTTGAGCAAACGCGACTAATCAATCATATCAACAACCCACGAAGGACATCTCGTTTTTAATGAGAAAACAGTCTACTTGAAGTTGCATTTTACAGGCACAATCATTGTTTGAAATATGTTGCAGTAGGGTGAGAAACGTGTTGCCTGTGGTAATACACGACAAAAGCCTTCCTTTGTTTTTCATAGCGCCCTCTAGATATTACATACATAACCGAGCTACAAACATCAAGCGGCATATATATTTACAGCTTTTTGTTCTCATTTAATATGCTAGGAAAACCTTTTTCATGATAACATGGGCGTCATCCAAATTTGAATACATCACAAAAGACTAGCAGAGTAGTGCTTGGGACCTGTTCCGAATCAAAGCTACCTTGGTAAACCAATTGCTAGGCGAAAATCACATCACGGCTTCTTGGATTCAGCCAAAAGGTTATGTCCGTTAGGGTACATTTCGTACACTAGCGTAGGACCAGTACGTTTTAATGACTACCCGTACAATAAGAGTCTCAATTTTATCTCCATTCTACCTACGGAAATAGGTATGGGATTCTACAGCCTGTCGCTCTAGCTCTGAGAATCCTAAAATACTCTGTATAGCATTCAGGTGGCCCTGACTATTAGCTTCGTCGGTGAGGAAATAGTAAAAAGCCGATTTGAGAAACATGAGAGTTGCTTCTGGGTTTGATGGACCTGCTTGGCTGTCCACGAGTCGCCGATACATCGCCTGTTCACAAACAAACATTCAAATCATTATTGAGCTATTCAGCATCAGGAGCTCTTTCCTATCACAAGTCGTCCAACATAAAGTCTGTTTTGCCAAACATGCTGACAGAGTAGAACATTCGGTGCGATGGTGTCTTCCCTCACATAGCTGGCTCACAATGGAAATATCTTCATAAGGTATTATTCTAAAGATCTGATATTTGTCAATGTTTTACTTGAAAATAACAAATATTCCGGTTCTGGTGAAGCCATCAACCCACTGAATTCACTTAATTTCATAATGATATATGAATATGAATCGAGTAAGATTAATTTGTTTTTAAAAGTATGCAAGAATTAAAGTTAAGGGTTATCCTACAACGAATTACTAGGTGGCGATAAAAATATTTCGCACAAAGTCTTTTGACAAAGCGAATCAATTCATATCGCGTCCTACCAACCCACGGCACATAATTATTTTGGGGGCATACAATACCGGTATACTGTATTACAGTCCTGTTTCCTCTTGTCCAGCTGATATTTTGAAACATTTAAGGCTAATATTTCACTACAGCATTTTGAGGGGTCAAAAAGACAATTCTGAAAAATTAAACGAAAATGTTCGACGACAGTTTTTGGAAAGCTCCGAAATGATGTCCGGGACAACTCGAGTTAGAAATATTTTGAGTGAAATACTGTTTGTTACAGAAAATTTTCAATCTATTCTAAGAAATGCGTTTGAGCTTGAGCTCATTGTGAAGAAAATCTACGTTCATGAAATATATGTTATGTAAGTTCTAGGTCAGTAGAGGCCAGTTCAGAAAACAATTTCACTCCAAAGATTAGTTTGTCCCATGGGAAATGGGATCAGGCATTATGACAGTCTCTGGAATAACAAAACAGCGTTCATGGAGACTCCGCTAACTTCAGGAAGTTCAATGCTCGCCATCGAAACTTATCCTTCCATATTCTTAAATATTCTCAAAAACCACCGAATGACCCTAGGAAAAGAAAAGAAAGCATAAATCAAAATAGCCAGATGCAAATGCAAACGAAGCTAACGTGACGTTTCATGCAAGCATGCATAAGCAAAATCCCTGTAGGCGTCAATATTTATTTTCGTGAGCGGCCACCATCACCAGATCCATGCAGATACGAACATGCAAAACCAAAGAAATTAAGGCAAGGATTCGATGATGCCACATCGTGGTGCCTTCCTGGAAAAAGGAAAAGGAGGAGTATACTGATGAAGTGCGCACTTACTACGACATAAGATTAACAAAAAAATAAAAGAATGAGCAGAAATCATACAGGTATGTACCATGCATCACGGTGAATTCCTCTTCAACTACGGCAAACACTATACAACTCTGTTGTGCCCTGAAATTACTTTGGAGAGTGTTCCGATTTGGGTTCTATCCAAACTTGGACACTGTCCTGACTCGGACCTAACACTTACTCGGAAAATATCCGAGAGACTTCCGCCCTTTCATCTACTTACGACACAACGGAGATGCATCAAATCAAAACACAGTCTCAAAACTAGACATTCAATATATGACAACGATCACGCAAAATGTTCAACTTGAAATAATAGTGGCATGGCAGTATGCCTGAAGACATACATTATTCACCAGATGACCTAGAGCTCTCCTGTCGTTGAAGCAAACTACCACCATCTAATTCCCCATTAATAATACATCGAGCGTCAAGATGTCTTCTTTTCCATTAAATTAAAAGAGTGAATCTCCACAATGAATGGTTTTGCTTGCTGATAAGCTTTACATTACTTCACTTCTAGTGAATACGGCGACTTTGATCATTTCTAACGAAAAACTGCACGAAGATAAAGTGGGATAACTGTGTGCATATTTTGAAACATTTAAAGTTCAAGGCAAGGTGGTATGATTATCTCTTGAAGAGAGCTCAAGTTGTTAAATCTTGTTTGATTCTTAACAATCTACAAGCTCACACAGAATATTAAAAGGGAGTGTTGACCCGACTGTCCCATTTAAAATGTATTAGGTTGGGTTCCGTGCGTTCAAGTCACCACCCATTTAAAACGCATTAGGTTGGTTCCGTGCGTTCAGGTCTCCCTATATTGATGCATGTCGGGTCAATAGCCAAAAGCCTTTAAAAATAAAACTTGTAAAACGGTTAAATAAACTAAAATGTAAGCCACAATCAAGTTTTAAAACGTTTGAAAACTAGCAATACGCGAGCAAATTTTTCTAATCTCAAAATTTTGAGGCTCAAACAACATAGAAAAAAATGGCTGCTTATCGCTCGCTGTGATGGCTGTTAAAATCACATTTCTCGCGCATTTTGGCGCGTAGATAATTTGTCAGTTTTTTTTTCTTCGTAAAGTGGCAGCACTGTCGATCCGTCGAAGCGAACAACGAGCAGCCATGTTGGTCTGTCTACTGGAAACCATGGTGGCAGTCGCAAGAGAGAGAGAGAGAAAGAGCGTGGGTCCTACCCACCTTGAAAGAGGCCACAAAGTATAGGCCCACCGCTTCCGTTGAAGAAAGTAACGGCGCCTTTTCAATCTTCGATTCCTAGGACATAGATTTAGCCGTTACAACAACCATTGTAAGCGTTACGACCTCAGGTTTTAAGCGTTACAACAGCCGTTGTATACGTTACTTTCCCGAGCTTCAACCGTTACAACAACCGTTGTGAAAGTAACCTCCCTTGGAAAAAGCCGTCTCCCGACTAACTTTCCCTTCCAAGCTCACTTAAAATAAGTGCACACTTATTTTTAGCGACCAAACATCGTCCCTCTCAAAGGACAAGATCGAAGAGAAACGACCCTTTCTCTACCAACTTTAAAAAATAAAAACAATCGTCTTGAAGGGAGGGTCCGATTGGCTTTGCACGCCGATCTCGAAGCGTTCAGCAAATGTTCCAGAACCGATCAAGAAAGCGTTCAAGAGACATGATTCAACAAACCCAGATTTACAGGAGGTTTGATCAGGTTTAACATGGGAAGTCTGTTGAGGTACAGTTATAAAAAAGGCAAAAAGCGTTACATTTTCTGCACTTAGCTAAAGAAATTGTGGCATAATCAGTTCAACATGTACTCATAACAAAACAGATTTTGGCACGAGTACTTCCGAGTAAAGTTATTTATAATTTGTGAGAAGAAACACAACACTGTGAAAAATGTGATTAAGCGTGAAGTTAGCAATGCCAATGATCTACACGAAAAAAAATAGCAAAAAAAAAAACATTTATAAAAGATCGGGTGCTTTTGTAAATAAAAAGATCGATTTGGATCGACTTATACATCACCAGGACTCAAGATCATATGCTGTAATCACGCTGTTCAACGATATGGTAATATTGAAGCAGCCATACGGCATTGTTTCTTGAGCCCTGAAGAAGGCAGGATCAACCCAAGACATCGTTTGAAGTGTCTTAGTTTTAAGTTTTATTCTTCGATACATAGCTATACCGAAATTACCACGTCCCCAAAGAACCCCAAATTCTGGCCCGTGTCGCTTACAATGATCACATTTTTGCAATTTTTTTTGTTTAAAATTTTGCCCGTTCCTGAATGATTTCAACGGCCGTATTAATAGCTACTTCCTAGATTTCCCTTGATCTTGTAATTAATTACGTGAGAATTAAACAACAATCCTCAACTGTTCAAAATTGATACAGATCCTCCTTGTTAAAATGAAAGGTGCAATCAATGCGGATGTGGTGTTAGTCTTCCTGAAATTCAAGATGCTGAGGAAGAAAACAATATTATAGAAGGTCAAATACTTGAGTATCAACGATTCTGAAAGAGAAAAGTTAACATTTTTTTAAAAACTCTCTCTTTTTTAAGACAGCTCTAGAAATGAATTGCATTACTCGAGAAATAACCGGTAACGATTTCGGAATACATGCAAATCATTACGTACATAAATACACCAAGATGCGTTCGTTTGAAGACACAGGACACTGCACTTGTCCAAATGAATGATTTCCCGATAACGAACGTGTGACGAGGAAATCTTTGATGATACGATGGTCTCACTATCATTAGTAACAAAGATTCCCCATTAAAAGAGCGAAATCGCCGATACGTGACGGTTTAACGCTCCGATAATAGAATCATTTAGCCCCAATGTGAGTTACCAAGAGATTTGGAGGCATCTTACATTGTTTTTTTTTTAATATTAGTTATTTAAACGAAGCTCAGTGAAGCAAGCGATGTCGATGGATGTGATATTAATGACCTGTTAACTAAACTGCATAAACGCTTACTGTTGTGCCCTCGAGATATTTTAAACTTGGAAACTATGGTTAGGTCATTAATTTTCGTCTCCACATTGGTGTCCTCCCTTAAAGATGCAGTATACGAAGCAACAAGACTATTACAACTCCAATCCGAAGCTTAGTCTTGTCGTGAGAAGTGGACAAGTTTAGGAAAGGAGGTTAAAGCCGAGGGCTATAGGGATGAGGAATGGTTATTATTCTTTCGAATTTTCTTATGAATCGGCAAGGTCCATTCGAAAGCACTTCTTTAGAGAATCCAGTAACGATTAAAATGGTTACTGTCTTCATTCGTGCTTTTTCCGGACCAAGCATTACATTTGAGTTAATAATAGGCGGATGGGAATAACAAACACTGCATTAATTTCCAGCCACAAAGTTTGTCTGGCTCCGTGATTCCCGAGCGCATTCCACGCATACAGTTTCGTTAAGAATGTCACGAATGGTTAAAACTCCAAAAGCAGACAAGCAACACAAAATTTCGTAACTTACCTTGAGTTTATCAAGTTCTTTCTCAGTACTTTCCAGCTGGGCGAGAAGCTCAGGAACTGCAACTGCTGTGGGAGCGGCCTGGGCGTGTAGCATTACCTGGAAGAGATTATTCAAAATAAGTGCTACGCCTACGTTACAGACCGTATTTTTCACGGTTGTTCAAACTCACCTCATCTCGACGTTCGAATTTCGCCGCCTCTTGTCCTTTCCTGTACATTTCGAGATTTATGTCTTTATGTCGTTCCTCTTGCTCTTTCAGCGTTTGCAACAGTTCTTCGACACGAGCCACTGCACCGTCCCTTTCTAATTCTAGTTCTTTACACCTGCAAAGGAAACAAGATTTCCAGTTATGATCATGAGACGTTCGCTACCGACTATCTGCTTTGTCTATGTATTTACCGTTGCTCGGCTTGATGTAATCTCTCTCCAATCTTATTTTTCAGGGATTCGGCAACTAGGGCAGCTGTAGTCAACCGGCTGTCTGGAGGAGGCGATACGTCCCAATCCTTTTCGAAGTGCACTTGGAAGCTATCTATCTGGCTCTTATAGTGATCAGCCCGTCCCCGCTCTTCTTCCAAAGCAAGGATCAAGTCCGTTAACCTTGTCTCCCATTCCTCTCGCAGGCTGTCTTTCGTAGTATCCTGACTTGCGAGCACCTTGTCATCTTGTTGCTGTTTTGCTGAACTACTCGATAACATGGACACAGCTTCCCTTAATTCTTCGGCCTCCTTGGAAGGTTCTTCCCGACGTTTCCGCTCTTCTCCTTTAATTTCGCTCATCTCAAACTTTTCTAACACAGCTAACCCTTGAGTGACCGCTTCATCGCGAATAAGTTTTTCTTCTTCGAGCTCTCTCCTGAGACCTGTCGGCAGAGAAGAGATCGGGCGCGACAACTCTTCTTCCGGAGTGCTCTCTGCTCTTCGTTTCCGCTCTTCTTCAAGCCTCTTCTCTAAATCTTCCACGCGAGAAGAATACTCCGCAGCCCGTTCACGCAGAAGCCGTAATTCTTCTTCGCGTAAAGTCTCCTCTTCAAGTTTTCTCCTTTCAAGATCTTCTCTCTGATTAAGTATTTCACGAAGAGCAATCACTTCTTCGGCAGCTTCCTTACGGGCTGACTCCTCTTCCACTAATTTCTTCTGTAGTTCGGCGAGCGCTGCTGCTGTTGGGCGTAGATGCTCTAATTCTTTTTGGCACTCTTCCCTCAATCTCTGCTCTTCAACAAGCCTCTTTTCGAGTTCTTCAAACGCGGCGGATAAGGGACGCAGCTGCTCTAACTCTCTGACGGACTCTTCTCTTAGTCTCTGCTCTTCAGCAAGCCGATTTTCCAATTCTTCAATCTGCAATATTCTTGTTACTGTGCCTTCGTGTTCCAGTTCGTTCTGGTTGAGCTTCTCTCGCAGAGCAGTTGCCTCTTTTATGGCATCGTCACGAATTAATTTCTCTTCCTCCAACTCTCTTTCCAGCTCGGCAAACGCTACGGACATGAGACGCAGCTGTTCTATCTCCTTCAGGGACTCTTCCCTCAATCTCTGCTCTTCTGCAAGTTTTGCTCCGAGTTCTTTATTCCTCTTTGCATCAGCTTCTTGTCGCGCTTCACTGACATAAAGCTTTTCGCGCACAGCGGTAGCTTCTTTAAGAGCTTCGTCACGAAGTAATTTCTGCTCTTCCAACTCTCGTTCACGCTTTGCAAGGACTTCAGATATCCGACGTAACTCTTTGAGCGAATCTTCCCTTAATGTACGCTCTTCCGCAAGTCTTCCTTCAAGTTCTCCAACTTGCATGGACAGCGTCTCCGCTCTTTCATCGTCACTAACCCTTCTTTCAAATTCCGCCATGTCTGGTGATAAATTTGATTTAGCGTTATTTTCCCTTATCACCATCTCCTCCGCTAATCTGCTCTGAAGATCCATCACAAGAGCTTCAGAAGCAGCAGCTTTTACGCGCAACTCTTCAGTGTCTTTGTCCCAGAGTGAGCGCTCTGCAGCCAGAGTCTTTTCCAAAAATTCCACTTTCGACTGAAGATTTGCTTCTTCAAGTTCGTCTTCTGTCCTCGCATTCACAAGTCTTTCTTCCAATTGTTTAATTTGCGCCGCTTGTAGCTTTATTGTTTCTCGCGATTCTTCAGCCTCGTTCAGGAGGTCTTCTTTTGTCAAAATCTCGTCGGACAACTTACTTTCAAGTTCGGCCAGACGAACCTCTTTGAGACTTAGGATTTCACTGGCATCATCTACTTTCCTCACAGCTTCCTCACGTCTTCTGACCTCTTCGGCAAGTCGCGCTCCCAAGTCTTCCAATCGGGCTTCACTTATACGGACTCTCTCACGCAGCTCTTCAGCTCTGCTTTCGTCCTCTTCTCGAACTTTGAGCTCTTCATTTAGTCTCCTTTCCAGCTCCGACACGCGCACAGAGTTCATCAGATCGGATTCACGAAGTTTCTCGGCTTCCCCGACCGCCAGCTCGCGCAACTTCGTTTCCTCCGCCAGTCTTCTCTCTAGATTCCCTACTTCATCCGAAAATCTTTGCACTGACTTCAGAGCGTCCTCCCGCTTCGATCGCTCCTCAAATAGTCTCTTCTCTAAGTTGCTCAGGGCTTCTTCAACTTGCTGAATACTCGAAGCATTCCACTTTTCGTTCACCGCTGTCTTCTTGGGTTCCTTTGATGGACTCCTCTGAAGAACCTGCAATCGCTGCAACGCGTCAGCTAGTCGTTTCTCTAATCCGGCCGGCAAGTTACTCTCTCCCTCTTGCTCCGAGGCATTCTCTCTAAATTCGTCTCTCTCTCGAAGAGCCCTTTCCGCTCTGTCTTTCTCATCCGCCAGGGCGCGCGCCGCTTCCACTAGTTTCTTCTCGTAGGCGCTCTCCAGCTCCCGTCTCTCTTCCTGTCTTTGCGCAGCGTGGCGCCGGGCCATGTCCTCCATTTTCCGCTCGTAGAGTTCGACCAAGGCCCGCCTGTCCTCGAGCGCGCGCTCGGCGTGGCGCCGCGCCTGCTCCTCCAGCCGCCTCTCCAGGTGCTCCAGGAGGGCCCGGCGCTCGTCCAGCGCCAAGCCCCCGCCGCCGCCGGCGCCGCCGCCGGGGGAGGACCCGTTGGTTGCGGCGGCGGTGAGGGCGTCGTCGAAGTGGCCCGAGTCGGACAGTGACACGGGCGTCGCCAGGCCGCTCAGGGGCCCGTCGCCGGCCTCGCCCAAGCTGACGATCCCGCTGTGGCTGCCGCACGCGCTCTCGCCGACAGGACTTTGCACATCGAAGCCGTTCGCCTTAGTCCACTGCGCACACACAACACGTTACTGAGAAGGTAGCCACTAGGTGGATCATCACATGACAAGAAACTCACCTGAGAAGCGAAGCTCTGGCGAGTTCTCGCATCGGTTGTGTCCGCTCCTGCCTCCGTGACACCTTCTGCAGGCGCATCGCCTCGCAGCAGTCGCAGTTCGACTACCTCCTTCGTCAGTCGGAAAATACATTCGTCTTTGCTTTCAATGTCATTCCTCGCTTGAGCTAAAAGAGCCTGCAACACACACAGCCATCAAAACACGAAACTCATTGAAACACGATTTCTCTCACAGTAAAAACAAAACGAACGTTTGAGGAAATGCTATTCTGTGTTTGAACGATCTCCCCTCTCTCTCCCCCAAAGTCCGTTTTCTCGCTCGCTCAGGTCCACCATTTGTAATCCGGGGCATCCCCATCCAATGGGAACAATCCGGATTACAAATGGCGGACCTGAACGAGCGAAATCACGGAGTTTAGGGGTGAGAGAGGGGAGATCGTACAAACACAGAATACCTGCGTGTGAAACTAAAACGAAGATAATATGCATTTTGGTTATTTTCCAAGATAGGCCTATGTTCAACCACATCAATAGAAAGCTCTCGCCGCGACCTTTCAAATGGCTGAACTTAGATATCTATCTTGAAAAATAACCAAAATACGTTCTACCCCCGTTTCAGTTTCACACCCAAAACAGGTATAGCATTCCCTAAAACGGGTGTTTTTACTGTGCTGCTTCGAAGCAACGACCTGTTTGGAATGAGTTGGTATCGTCTGATTCGCCAAACCGGCCTTCGCACGAAAACTTCCGATCTTGCCCGATCGACTCGCATCCCTTCACCTTCAATCTGCGCTCTTGTCGGGCAGCTCTTTGCGTAGGCGTTAAGTATTCTTCGGTTTCATGTTGCGGCGAGCAGTGGACGACATACTTCATCCGCCTCCCCGAGAAGGTCGTGCCGTTCCGGGCGAAGTGCGCGTGGTCGCAGGCCGACTGCGTGCTGCCGAAGCTCCGGACGGAGTCGTTGTCATCGTCGTCGGCGCGGCTCACGGACGGCCGTCGGGGAGTCAGCGATTGCTGCACAACGAAACCAAACTTTGTCAACACAATATTGAAATTTCGATTTCAGCTTTGGTGGGAATAGTTTAACCCATTACCTTCCCAGCGATGCCGTTCGGAAACAGAATAAAAATATTTTAGAGGATCTTTTCAGATCAGTATTGTCACAGTTTAAAGAATACCACCCGTCTGGAAACCTGAAATTTAATAATTTTGGCATTTTCCAAAGCTTAAAATTGCATATTTTAATGGCAAAAATCCTTCCGATATCTCCTAAGCTAAATTTCAGTCCTAATACTTTGGGCTGTTTTGGGTTAACTGAAGCTAATGCATCTGCCTTGACGTTGATAAAGAAATTTTCTTCTATATGATTTTTAAATTTAACAACAAGGAGTTTGAAAAATTTACTCATGACTAATGTGAACATATCGACATTGCATCGAGCACTAAATCTTGGCCTTGAAGGTTTTATACAATGGATCATCTTCTGTCTCTACGCACACTGTGTATTGTTTTATGAAATTCGTGAGTTATTATTTTGTCTGCATATGTTTGTACGATCTAGCTACGGGCTCTGACCTACTTGAATCAAATCTAAAATTAAAAAAAATATAAGAGTTTGATATCAGAAGTTCAATTTTATGAGACAACGCCAAAAATTAAGCTGATTAAAGACCAAATTCATGTAATTGACGCGCAGGATTTTCCGTCGTGGAAAACAAAAAAGTTTAGACCCTCACAAAACATTAATTTTGCGCCTGACTCGGAACATATTAAATGTAAAAAGCACTACGATATCATCGGCGTAGAACAGGTCCCTAACTAACCGCCGGAAAAATGGCTTCAAGCGAACAATCAAGAGTTAAAACTACACTTTCAACTTTTCTGTCAGCTTTCCTTTTCCACTCTGCTGCAAAGAAGGCTGATATAAAAAATAAATATTATCAAAGACAGTAGTTTTTTCATTTTATATTTTTTTTTTTTACCGGAAGTATTAGTGGTGGATGTGCGCCTTCCCCAAAGTAGAAGGGTGCAAAGGAAAAGGAGCTGAAAAGGCGGGGGGCTAGGTTACCGACCCAGCTAGAAATCGATTATCGATTCGACGTCGATTCGATGTCGACCATCGAAAAAACGTCGAAATCCGGGACAAAACCAGATCGATTCGACCTCGATCCGAGAAATCGACATCTTCTCGAGATCTTATTTCTGGCTGGGGAAATAAGCCCACACTCACCAGGCTACGATGATGTCTCGGGGAGACAGTTGAAGATTCGCTGATGGTAGGGAAGTGCTTCTGTCGGGGTGACGGGAGCGGGCCGGGCGACGGGGCGCCCTTCTCGCCGCGGAGGCGCAGTGAGCCCGCGCGCCGCAGGGGCACGGGGGACGTCATCGGGGACGTGAGCGACGACGGCCTCGGGATGCGCGAGTCAACCCCCTGCCAGCAACAAAAACAAAAGGTCACTTCTATTCGCACGCCTTTGTTTATAAAAGAGAGACTTGAAAATGGGAGATGACTTGAACGCACGGAAACCAACCGAATGCAATTTAAATGGGGCAGCGTGTAAATAGTCTATTCTCATTATTGTTCTACCTTTTAGATACTTACATGGCGACGTCCGTCCACGGGGGTCTGAGGCGCCGACATGTTTCGAAGGGTCGTTCAGGAGAGAGGCATCTGCGATTCAAGCCATTTCACGCATCCCTGAAAGCAGAGGAGAACTAGTCAGTTGAGCACGCATAACTCATTCGTAAACATAGCCCTTAACCGAGTTTTCCCGCTAGAAGTGCCGCTAAATTTTTCATAGTACGACCATTGACTCAGATCTAAAATGGCTTTTCCTAAAATTTCAAGTAAAAAAAGAATCGCGAATACTTTAATTAAAAATAGGTGCGCTTCACTTCGGTTTCAGTACGTTACTTTTAAAATCCCATTAAACGCGGCACGAGGGTTAAAGAGGTGAAAAAGGCGACCCTTAGAGAGCTGTCTAAGGTGAGAGGTGCGAGAAGTAACGTCCCTGTGGCGCATTCGCGCATAAAAAATGAGCTCTCGTGTTTGTTTTGACAAAAGCCACTTTCTCTGTCTAATCCGAACACAATCCTTAACTACGCCTTTCTGTAATTCTAATTTCTCCTCCGGTACTTCGCACTTGTTGCCAAACTTTTACAAACGGAAGTTGGATTAACTTCCGGCTTTTGCCACCGGCTTTCTTATACGGTGATATAAAAAAGGTAGAATAACACAAGGGGTAGAAAATGCGCAACCTTAAAAATTTTCAGTGCTACGAGTTGCGTAGGATGAACTGTAACAATGGATGAAAGAACTCCGATGAAAAATGTGGTAATCAGCAGTTGGCAACAGCGCCATGTCAGCAAAGCTGGTCAGCTTTTTTTCCGGCTTTTTCCGAGCAGTCGTTGAACTTACGAAATTCTTCACGGAACGGTAACCTTAGATCTGTGTCAGTTCGGGATTTTGAACGTGTAAAATGAGCTAAAAGTACTTAGGAGCTCTTGAAGGTGCTCGGCGCAACAACGA
>Ga0058701_10003141_pt1 | contig 12947 bp, 7 predicted proteins | sample AgamicOrMae_FD_97039 | JGI IMG/M metagenome (GOLD analysis project Ga0058701, IMG submission 97039) | Agave microbial communities from Guanajuato, Mexico - Or.Ma.e | ecosystem: Host-associated > Plants > Phyllosphere > Phylloplane/Leaf | place: Guanajuato, Mexico | collected 2012-06-04
ATCCTTAAGCGTGTTATTTAAAAGTAAAATGTTAACTGTGAGGAAATCTCTCATTATTTTTAATTATGTTTACGCTACGCACCAACGATGCGCAGAAGAAAAGATCTACTCATGAAAACTCAGCCAATTTTACCTATATTTCTCACTGGTCTTATAAACACATTCGGCAGCGCCTTAAAAACCGGAGAAAATTTTCTTGACCAACAAAATGGTGAAACAAAGGATTTTAGTTCGTCGAAAAATTGTGGTGTGTAATCCTGGCTAAAAATATCAAAAATTTGGCTTTATCAAAGTAAAAAAAAAAAATACTTTTTTTGAAACATTTTTTATAATTATCCTTTAGAAGATCCCCCCCCCCAATAAAACGCATTATGGCTATTGTAATGCATTGAAAAAACCGCTTCAATACTCCTTACTCATACCATTGGATGAGAGCCATACTTCCTCCATACCACTTCATCGCATTCGTCTCTGAGATACTAGATTGCGAATAAAACTACTCGTACTCGTGACCCTTTCTACGAATCCAATACCTATCCATACTGCTACTTTTTGCAATGGAATTCCGATCGCATAAGAAGGAGCAGAGCGCAAAGAATTATTCGGTACGTTTGCGCGGAGTTGCGAGGGGTAGCCTACCCGTGTGTGAACAGGTTTTGAGTACCGAATTCAATTCTCGTGGAAGAGTGCCAAGCGCAATAAAAAATTAACGGGGCAGAAACTGGTACCCAGTGAATGGCCAATAAGAAGCGTTCGGTACTGTATAATGGATTTTGCTACTCTCGAGGTTCTCTTAAAATAAGTACTTGTCTCGCCATAAAGTCAATCCGATGAAACGGTTTGATTTGCTCGGCAGGAGTGGTTTTAAAGGGGCAACGTCTGTTCATGTGATATCATACCACAGTTGAGCTCAAAATCTACCCCCGTGAAGTTAGCGGCATCAATAGACAGATGATAGGACGGTTGCTAAAGCGAGTTTATCTTACCCGATCTGTCAAACTAACGGACGTTAACCTAATCAACCTGACCGAAAATTTTCAGTTAGGTCAAGTTAGGTTGGGTTGAGTCAGGTTAAGTTATGTTAGGTGAAGTTAGGTTAGGTTAACTTGGGTTAAGTTAAGCTAGGTTGAGTTAAATTAGGTTAAGTTGGGTTAAGTTAGGCTAGGTTAGACCTATTCTGTGGTTAACATGAGCCACTTGCACAATACCACTGCGACTTATGAGGGAAAGGTTAAAGCATGTGTGATTTCCTGCGCTATTTTCTGCGCACAGATGAGTTAATTTAACAGATCTCAAAGGGTTGCCTTGAAAACACCTTGACCTAGTATGTACGCACCTGCGTTTTCAGTAAAGTAAATAATGAAATCCATTAAGGAGGCACAAACGCGGCCGCAGAGGCGCTGCTATTCCGAGGCGAGCCACTCCATCTGACTAGTTATTGATTGTGTGAACGTGTTTTGCTCGAGAAGCACCCTCGACACATGACAACAAAAGCTGCCCTGTATTCCGTGTTATTTTTTTCTTGTGGTCCATATCTGAGGATGCTGGCCATCCTGTTTGCAAAAATCCCTGGTCCTCATTAAAGCTCCCCCCCAGCTCCCTTTGAAAGAGGGACAAGGCATCTCTTTGCCTCTCCACACCTCTCCTCTCCTCTCGTCTCCTCTCGAGAACTCAAGAACTCCTTAGGGATGGAATTCGCTGCTTCTAAGGCCCTTGGACCAAACCGAGGGTCTGCTAGAAACGTCCGTTCGTCTTTCACTCGAATAGCATTAACTAAATACCCAACTAAACATAAACTTAGATAAACTAACTAGCCCGTTTTAGCTGTACGTGTAACTTAGAGTCCTGGATATACTAGAGAGGAGGCATTGGGCAGCCATTTTTTTTTTCTTATGAGACCATCCAATGCTTTGTAGCTTACGGAGAAACTTTGGAAACAAGATGGCGGCCCCACCCTCTCTAGTATATCCAGGCCTCTCGTGTAACCTAGCCCAACGTAGCATACGCCCAAGTATCCTAGCGTCAGCCTCGCCCCAACTCCACTAAGCCTCCATTCATTGAAGAAAGTGTCGCCGAATATTTTTTTATGTGCAAAACTTCGTGATATAGAACCTACTATTAAAAAAATGGTTTCAGGACAAACAAATGTTTGGGGTTAAAACCCCAAGTTTGCCGCAAACCGTACGTCTTGAACGTTCGCGGAGAGTAGGAAATTGAATTTTTGTATAACTAAGGAAGTTTCTCAAGTCGAAAAACGGAGAAGGAGGGGCTCCGAGCCCTCTAATAAGGCACCGAACATTCTCGCAAAACTTTCGCGCTTTTGTAAACTCATAAGAGGCGGCATGACACCGCGGAATACTTTTGTGCCCTTGTGTCTTTAGCTGCAATGTTTGGAGTACTTTGGCTATGAAGTCATCAAAATACTCTGCGAAAATGGCGTAACGTATAAAACTTTTCCGGCCAAAAAAAATGTGCAATAACCACTGAGAGTTAGGCCGACGTTAAGCTTGTCGGTAGGATAGAACACAAGACGTAGATAATGCTCACAGTTTCCCCTTATCCGTGAAAATCCGATTTACAACGCCACTCAAAACCGGTGTTCTTTTTGTAGGCGTGTATTGAAGTGACTTGTATTTTTGTCCTAAGAGATGAATGGAATCGAATCTAGTTTTCTGAGACAGAGACTCTATCCTTTGTGCGGTCATTTCCCCGAAAATGAAGCTCGCTCCGACGAAAGTTCTCTGGACGTGCAGTTACCCGCACGCCGCAGCAGGGGAAAGAGAATAGGGGCCAGGTGAGGCCCCTTCCCTTGCCACCTTGTTTTGAGATCCATTCGTGCTCACCAGCGCACCCTCATTTGTAACACGTCTTTGTACACTTCCAGACCTCCAAATGATCCCAAGTCAGAAAGCTTTGGGGACGTGGTCTGCTCTGCCACGATCTGAGTACACTTTTTCGAATCTCGTGGAGTGCATCCAGTTAACACTACCAAAAATCCATTCTCATAGGTTTTTTTCCCCCAACCCACGCAGTTAGCCCTATTCTGATTTCAGGTTTAGACTTTATAACTCTCTGACTATTCCGGATTCAGTTATCTGGTCTAGAGAAGAATTGGCTTAACTGTAATAGTTAGACTTGTCCAACCTCAGAGTGAAACAGGATTGAGCTTTTTTTTTTAAGGTAAGCCCATCAGTAACCATTTTAAACTTGAGGAAGTTGCAAGTGTGTTTCCATCAACAAGACTGCTGACGTTTTCTTTAAAGTTTATCAATATACTTGTCATGTACCTATACTTGACATGAAGTGGCTTTATTTTCATAGCCAAAGTACATTTTGTACACAAATGTTCGGCATTTGAATTGTTTTCAATTCAATCCTGGTCACGGTACCAATACAAAGCAATTATAAAATGTCTCGCCCAGAAACAGTCCCTGGACCGCACGAACATCGGTATTTTATTTGGGAAATTATGTGAAAGTCAGAGAGACACGTCTGAAGAAGACGGCGGAGCAACGCATGGTGTTCGAAAATCTCGAGGTCGACTCGTTACTAAAGGCCTACCCTCGTGATACTTTTCCTATACATGCAGAAAAGAGATGTGCTATCAATTCCATAGAAACACTGAAGATTTTAAAGGTTGAGTATTTTGCTGCACACCGCGAGAGAAAAGCGAGACGGACGCACTTAACGTAGACTTACCTTTCGTTTTTACATTTAATAAGTTGAACTAACCTTCGTGATTGTATATCTTCAGTACTTTTTATAAAATAACGCTTGAAACACGGTAGAGGCCAAAACGTAGACAAAGCAACCTTTAACCTGAGAGTAAAGCTTTGTGATTCCCTACGAAACACTACACGATTCTCGCACTCAAAAGGTTAGTGTAGACGAAGCAACTTAAAACTTGACAGTTGTATTACATTCAGTCATTGTGCATCGGCGCCGTGACCAGGATTGAAGGGTGTATATCTTCAGACAAGGATATCGTCTAGAGGTCCCTTTTGACTGAGTGTAAGGTGGTTTCTTCAGTCAGTTGACTGTATATCAAGTCGAGACCTCGTCTCTGAAAGAAGGAACGTAAAGCTGCCTCAGACAAGTTAGCTAGAACGAAAGGAAGCCGAGGCGGCTGAAGCAAGTTTCATCATTCAAAGGAACCTTGGTCACAACTTTGAGAATGTTTGATAGGATGGAAAAAGTTTACGTGTAAAAATGACTTTAATCAGGCCCAAACTTTGCATTGTTCTCTGCAATATTTGGCGCTAGTTAGCTGCTTTGTTGTCACGAAAATGGAGACCACAAAAAAGTTCACAGGAGGTATTGGCCCTACTAATTAAAAGCGACGTGATCTTAACTTGGTTACAACTTAACTTGAGCTCATTTCTGGTCATGTCGTCTCAAAAAAAAAAGAGTATTTTTCAAATTTAAATTGATTTGGCTTAACATTGCAGCTGGAAAAGATGTGACAGTCTACTCAATCTTCAATTAATTTCCTTGCATACATTTTTGTTTAGGTCTCCAAGCATCAAAAAATTCTCAAATCGTAGTATTAGACGCTTCCTTTTTAGCGTTTTTCGCGGTGCCAGGAAACAATTCGTTTTTGACGTTCCTCGTGCGGTTGATGTTGCTCTCGGGGGAGAACGAGACAGAAAAGTATTAACCGCTTGACAACCGTTGGGGGAACAAAGAGAAAATTAGGTGTCACATGAACGGCTAGCAGTGGTGTTCACGCCTCATGATTTCGACGGGTCAACGCTGAAAACTGAACTTGCTGACATGAACTCACTTTTATCAAAACGATGTTGCTTTAAAGGCGCGCTGTTTAAATTTGAAGGGTGTGGATTTTTTTACCTCTTGTATTTTGTCTTTACTTGGTAATCCGAGCGGAGAAACCGCTCAGAGAAAGGGAAAAGACCCACAAGGGTTCTTTACGAAGGAATGAAGTCTGAACAAATGAAAGTCTACTAGCACACCATGTGAAGGATTTTCGCGCCAATAGCACTTTTCCCCAATAAAACTCCGCGCAAGTTGGGTTTTTAATAAAATGCGAGTGTAGATTCATCAGGGCTAATTTTATCTGATTTTAACAACAGTATTGGAGTGAGTACCTCGATGAAAAGTTTTCATTGATTTTACGAAATTGTCTCTTTTTTTTGGGGGGGGGGGAAGTTTCATTCATGCAGGGAAAGTGGGTCGGAAGACTAATGGGTTAAAAATAGAGCCGTAAATCAGTGCAGCCGTAATATCGGGTATTCCCTGGGAGACAGTGAAGCGGTGCGGCAACAGCGGAGGCGTGACAAGATTTACTAAAAGTATTCGCCGGGGACGACGAAAAAAAAAAAGTATGCATATGTGCTGTGAGTGTGCACACTCTTATGCCCGCCTACAGGGTTATTGTGCCCAGTCCCGGACCGGGACTGTCGTTCCCAAGAATATTAAAAAAGATTGAGTCAACGGCAGTGAAACAACCCTGTAATTCTGAAAGTTTGAATTATTTACTTCTTAACCCTTTCGTCAAACCGCGCAGAATGACAGCCGAGCCAAGCACGAGACGCGTAAGCTAACCTAAGCTAGCCTAACCAACGGTGGAGCTTCTGGAAACTGTGAATTAAGAATATCATTAAATTCACAAAGGTATAGCTTTAAATTTCGCTACATTTTTTTATATTTTTTTACGGTAATCAACTCATAGAAGAACATCTGATTCTTTTGTATTTTTCCATTCAAATATAATTTCGTGCTAGTTTTTCTACTTTTTTTACATTTTTAAAAATATTTACAATTATGTTTTAATAAATTTAGCTGCTGGATTTCTCAACTTTATTTTTTCATTTCCGAAGAAAGAAAAGTTTAAGGGGTAGAATAATCATTAATGTTGAGATCAAACGGAATGAATTGAAATCTCATTTTCTCGGCCAAGTGATGATTTGGTGGACCTTTTGTTTTCTTTTTTTTCTACGAAAAAAAAAGCGCAAGAGCGTGTTCTTGTTGAGTGGACGTTGCTGGTGCTTGCGACGGTGGCGCCCCTACCGGCCGATTCTAGTGTTTGCAAAAGCGTTCAAACACGTTCCTAACCGGATCACACATCCGTTTCCGGTCTTTCCGCCTTCCGGTTCTTTTCTGGAAAGTCGACCAAGACCTTCCGAAAAACTCCCTGCCTTGCCTGCGCCACATATTGGACCGGACCGCCCGTCTCAACCCAAACTTTATGGCATCAACTTTGGACCCTGCGAATTTAATCAAAATGATTCTTCGGTCTTTCTTTGCTCCAGTGAACTGCTTATTTTTGGCAGTCGCAATAATTCTGAGGATAGGAGCCGAAATAATCTTAGGAAATCCTGTGGGAGCTTCATAAAACATTGCATTATTGCCATATCTTTGCAAAAGGGATATTTTATGCATAAGGTTTGATGTTTAGCTTACTGTCAGATGAATTTTAAGGTTAGGGTAGTGACTTTTAATTGGTTAGGTTTGGGTTGAGTCCTAAGAGGTAGAGAGGCGCAAATGATGACCTTTGCCATGGGTGCCGACAGGATACACCCAATGTATTCCTTACGGGAAAATATGACTCAAAATGGCGGTTGTGGGTTTCATTCGTGCATCTCCTTTTCAGGGCTCTAGGTTTGGGTAGGATGAGTCGAGTGAAAAAAGGTTAGGTTAAGTAGCTCTCGCCTAGGTAGTGTAAACACCCATTGAAAATACTTTCAGGTTAGGTTAAGTTGTCGCGTTCTTCAGGACCAACTCTCCCTTTAAGGAAACTGGCCTAAATGAAAGGCAGTGATTTGAGTTCGTTTACCACTTCAAGATGGCGGCTGACTGCGCGGCAAGGCATGGCTCTACGATTGAAAATAAAATTGAATTCGTCTGTGTAGAATTAATTTTGAACACAGAAATATCCATGACATCGGTTTTACCTTTGGCTACATGAATAAGTCCTTAAAAAGTTGAAATGCAGCCACTGCTGAATTTCGTTCGGTTTATAGCGGACATTTTTCGACGGATTTATCGTTCCTGTAAAAAGGAAAAAAATGCTTTAAGCACGGGTTTGCAAGCTAGTCGGAAACGCAAAAATGGGGTAGGACAAAAAAAAACTGGACGTTGGGTAATACTCGCTGGGTAATAACCCGTGTAATGATCCCGTGTTTTGAGTGCTTTTCACTGCCAGTGGGCTACTTTAACAACCCGCTCCGCTTTAGTACAGAAAAATATACCTACTTTGCGAAGCCTTTCGGCGTTTTCATTAGGGACCGTCCGCATACTTACGTCCGCTATCTCAACGATTTCTCAATCCTTCTGTCCCCTATCTCCGCCTACAACGCAGGGTTTGTACATAAGATTATTAAGGATCAGACCTTCACCTCAACACAAATTGTATGGGGACGTATGGACGGTCCCGGATAGTGAGAACCTATTTTGGTTAATTATTGCAGTAGGGTCATAGCCATTTTAAACCAAATGGATTGCGTAACTATAACTCATGTGGCTATGAATAGGTCTAACCTTAGAAAATTAAAATTTTTACTCTCAAGTACGTGCAGGACCTTCTAAAACAAGTATATTATATTCGATGGTTCGTGTCAAGAAGTAGATAGCTGGTTGCGCTATATAAAAAGCTGCATAGCTGCTGCACGGCGATCCATAATGATATATTAGCAACAGCGCACTTGATGTCGATACATCGTTTGAATCGCGGTAGCAGTGGCATTACAGCTCAACTTCTTGACGAGAGTCAACGTCTTATCAGCGCGGGAATTTTTGTGCGCCGCTGAAGGTATTACTGAATTTAAGACAAATTGCGGGGAAAATGAAAGGCAGAAAATATCATCGCGTGGGCAAGGAAATCAGCGACACCACAGAATTACCCTTTTGTACGTCTGAGGAAAATTGGTCTAAGTTTGTTCATCATTCTACACCGACTTACAAAAGAAAATTTCGCTTGACAGCAGGCTGCTTCGCTCCACGGGGCTGCGGGCCTGAATGACAGAGGCCCTAATAAATGTTTTCGGACGTCTTGACATCCCATTCAACGATGAACTTTACAACAATCTCAAAATGTTTTCTGTCGTTAACATAACCGTCTGTAGAGGGCGCGCGGGGTGGACAACTTCAAAGACAAGCTAACTTTTCCTGATGTTTGTACGCCTCATGACAGTCCCAGACATCGTAGCCCATCCCATTCAAGCTTGGCATCTGGCATCTGAACCCTCGATTTAAACTTAATCCAACCTAAAATAATCGAGGGTACTCAGTGAAAATGGTATTTCCCACTGTTTGTGGACTCTAGTTTTGGTTGCTAACCTAAAACACAGCTCGCCAAAAAATGATTTACATGTTAGTAAATATTACAACTTTTATTTGGCTACTGCCACTAAAACATTGTAGTAGTGACAAAAAAAATATAGGGCGACGAAAAATGATTGTTTTTTCAACAGATACGCTTGTTGTTCAGGAACAAAGCGTGATTGTTAGTGTCATATTTCTTACTGCCAAAGTTATTTTTTTGCGTGCTTGATAAAGTTAATTATAAAGCGATGTAAGCTGAAGAGCGAAGGAAAGTTGTTTTTAAGGGTAATTTTCTTTGTGTTGCAGGTATGCCGATTTCGATGGAAGTCGATATCTATAAAAGATGACAGAAATAGCGGGTTTGTTCGCATAACCCTTCTTTGCGTGGATCCAGCACATCAAAGGTACTTTTCATCTCCGTCTAAGACAGACCCGATCAAAAATTTCGCTACGTCGACGGTATTACGACGGATATACTTTTGGGAGGGACTGTATCTCTTTTTTATGAAAGAGAGTCTGGGCAGAATTTCGGCGTGGCATGACTTGAATTGCCAATTCCGCAGACAGAAAATAGAATAAGTTCTTTCACATGTGAAGGTATACTTTTAAAGTATGTCTTTATAGCATTATTGGAATGATAAGCTGGTATTTTTGTAATATTGGTACTGTTTATGAATGATCATCATTGAAATTATTTGATTTCGGGAATTTGACGCCGGTTCTTCTTCAGTTCCGATCAAATAGATCGCGCGAATTTTATTCATTAATGTGAATCAGTGAACCACGATACGGGGTAGTAGGTCGTGGTAGAAATCTCAAATAGTAGTGAAATTTTATATGGTAGTGTTGAGTACTTGTGAGGGTCCTCTTTGGTTGCCCTTCAGACGCCCTTCGGATGTTTCCGTGTATCTTCTAAGTGATCTAACGGACGCGTCCTCGCTAACAGACAAGAAACTAAACGCTGCCGCTGCGCGACAAAGAGAGAAGCTCGTTTCTCAAGAGCGCCTATCTCTCTCGCAAACGTTATCTCCCAAGAATGCTGCAGGCCATTGCAGCACTGGCCTAAATTGTCCCACAAAATTATATCGGAAAAAATGATCGTTCTATGATAAATCTATGCGGAAAAATAAGCTAAATCTTAACCGCTTTTTGCCTAAAGTAGTACTTTTTCGATAAAATTTTGTTTTTTTTAATTAATTAATTAATAAAACATGTAAAAAATTAACTTTTACCCATAACAGCCCAATGTATTCGGAGTTAACTTTAGCTTAAGAGAAATCGGAAGGATATTTTCCATTAAAATGCGAAATTTGAAGCTTTGAAAAATGCCCTAATTATTAAATTTCAGGTTTCCAGAGGGGTGATATTTTTTTTAAATTGTGACAATACTGAACTGAAAAGATATTCTAAAATATTTTTTTCTGTTTCCAAACGGCATGGCTGTGCGGTAGTGGGTTAATGGAGCACAATGTAATTTTTCAAAACGGTACAAGAAAAAGAAAATCGCGTTTTACCCTCGTATCGATAGTGTCATAACTCTCATCCTCATATCGATAATATCATACCTACGACTGGTTTGAATCGTGGACTTGTTGAGATACCGACACGCTTGGTTGCGCTGCCAGGTGAATGAAGAAAACCCGGTTTTCGAGAATCTTACTCTTTTCCCATGACTTCTCTTCTCCATATCCTGCGCCTGCAACCGTCCCCCTTAAATTACTTTCCATTATTAGGCATCGATCCTTGTCTGACTTCCGATATACATATAGGAAACTAAACCTTTACTACGATTAGGCCGTTGATGATCAAGTTAAATCATGCAAGACCGGACGTCAACAGCAATATGCATATTTCATGCGCTGCTTTGTTTTACTGCGATGTGACTTAAACATTTAAATGAACGTATAGAAAGAGTTGAAACTCCATACTGAACGTCGTTACGGAATTCCTCACCTATTCGTTTGAGTGAAGCAATTGTGACAATAACATCAGTATAAACACTTTCTAAATGTCCTGAATTTCACTAATTTTTATTCTGTCGTGAATTTATTTTTTACAAATCGTGGTTATGTGATGTCTTTTCTGTATTCCGACTTAAGTATCAGAGACTCTCAGTGCGGAAAGAGCTTTTAAAGGTGCCTTAAATAAATAAAGAGGGTTGTCATTTTTTAATAAATGTGGGACTTGTTTCCACACCTGCGAAAAAAGATCCAGCAGCTAATACTGTAATGTGTCCCTGGAGATCGCAATTAGACGCAGACTTTAATTCCCGGAAATAAAAAAGTTTTTACAGACTTATGGAAGAAGCCAACGAGCCCCTGGTGATTATGCAACCTACATAACATGTGTGTGTTTGTGTTGCCTACCTACGGTAGAGTGGATCGTTGGGGTGGTTGGATATTTTCATCAGGTGTACCGCCGCAAACAATTTGGGTTTCAAATATTCCGCAAACTTGTGCCTTTGTCGGAGCGTTTGCAAGGCTTTCCCTGCCACACTGATATCTTTTTATATTGACGACATTTCTGCTATGATGCTGTGATTTCCCAGGATAAGTTCACCATCTGCCAGGACGACGTCATACCTTTGTTTTGCTCTAAACCCTGTTGGTCTTCGAGAAGTAAGCCAGGCTTAGCGACCGCAAGTGTTTGGTTAAGTCTAAGTGAAGTGGCTCCCACCTCGCTCTGATTTCACTCCGCTCCGCTTGCTGACGGCAGAACTCAAAAAGTAGAAAAAAAAATACTCAGTAAAAACAAACCCCGTTTTGGGAATGCTATACTCGTTTCTGGTGTGAAAACAAAACTGGGTGGTTCGTATTTTGGTTATTTTTCATGATAGGCCTATGTTCAGCCATATCATTCAAAAGGTCTCGGCGAGAGCTTTCCATTGTTATGGCTAACATAGGACTATGTAGAAAAATTACCAATATACGCACTACCCTCGTTTTAGTTTCTCCCCAAAACGGGGTTTTCGATTTTACTGTGTACCCTTTAAAACTGTGCTCATTGTAACAGCCTGCGCTGTTATGGTTTGACTCACAGTACTTAAAATTGTTCTCAACATAAATAGCTACGTAAAATTATTAAACTTACGCGACGGTTTACCCGGACAATCGGACAGAAATCAATGACAGTTCTGCTGGCAGACCTAAACTAGTCTTGAAACACGAGCAAGTTTAACGCAAATTTCTCCGAACAATTTAGCTTAAGTTGGGGAGTCAAAAGGCGGCAAGGGAAACTCGAAGGCGTGGATTAGAGAAGCGGGATTGAGTTACAACGCGTTTCTTCCATTATGGCCACTTTTAAAGATATAATGGTCTCCCGTGGGGACCTCCGGGTCATTTGCGCAGTCTCTCGCGGACAGTCTAGAAAATAAAATGATTATGTATGTCAGCTTCTGCTTGCTGGCGCTTCTGCCCGCTTCTGTGAATATTCCTGTTTTAAAGATCGGCGCTCGGCTATTCCTAGACGGAAACACTGATGAGGAAGAAAATTTCGCTGCTAAAAACATAATTTTGTGCCGACGTTTTCTTGGGTTGCAGTTGGAAACACTCTCGAAATACAAGCGTTCAAACAGCACGGCAGATATAAGAAGCTAACATAGGCTAACGAAGTCAAACTAACCTATCTCAACCCTTTACCGCCCAGCGATGCCGCTCGGCAACAGAAAAAATATTTTTGAGGACCTTTTCAGTTCAGTATTGTTTCAATTTAAAAAAAAATCACCCATCTGGAAACCTTAAATTTTATAGTTTAAGCATTTTAAAAAGCTTAAAATTGCGTATTTTAGAGAAAAAATTCTTCCAATTTCCCTTAAACTAAATTTCACTCCAAATACTTTGGGCTGTAAAGTGTTAATTACATAACTGTTCAAAACCCTTTTTTGTCGTTTTTTTTTAAATCTCGTAAGTGCCAGTTCTTGTGATGGGGCTGTTCACGAACTTGTTTGCCGACGGACAATAATGACAGGTACGCTAAGGTAACCGTCTTGATATGAATGACTCAAGAGCTGTTACATGTTAATGAGTTTGTTGACTTTACTGTAAGTCATTATCCTTACTACAGTTTTCAGCTCTTAAGACTTTTCGAAGTTTCGCGCGTAACGCGCTGTTTTATGGGACATAATGTTCCCTCCCGAACATGGGGCCGTGCCCAGGAATGAACACCCATCGAAAAACTGTCACGTTTTAAAATATTATTCAGTTATTTTCGAGATTTTTTTCTATAGATTAAAATACTGCATTTCGCCTGTATTGAGTAACACGATACAACATAAAGGGTTTATAGGGGAAAATGTAATTAGACGAGACGTGCCACAAGTTATCGATACTTACGCGCAAGAAGTCTTGACCGTTGGTAGATCTATTCAGGGTTTACTCAAGAAAATCAATACGATTGACGCTTGAATCATTTCTGTAATTTTGGGAGTTGCCATTCATCAAACGCCCTAAGGGGAAGTCGCGCAGCCACCAATACTTTTCCAATATAGGGAAATATTTGATTGAGACAAATCGAGGAGGGGCATAAGTGCCTTCCCCGCCCCCGAACCCGCTTGCAAATGTCGGAAAACATAAACTCCGGCCAAGCAAATATACTGTTCAAATGTGTGGAGTAAGTTTTTTTTTTTTTTTTTTTTTTTTTTTTTTTTTTTTTTTTTTTTTTTTTTTTTA
>Ga0058701_10003142_pt1 | contig 12942 bp, 8 predicted proteins | sample AgamicOrMae_FD_97039 | JGI IMG/M metagenome (GOLD analysis project Ga0058701, IMG submission 97039) | Agave microbial communities from Guanajuato, Mexico - Or.Ma.e | ecosystem: Host-associated > Plants > Phyllosphere > Phylloplane/Leaf | place: Guanajuato, Mexico | collected 2012-06-04
AATATAAAGAAATTTGTAAATCTAAATTTAGTCAACCATGGATCTGATTTCCTTTCAATAAGTGACTGTCCCAAATTTATCAAATGAATCGTTTTTATTTGCATTGCATAAATTAAAAGATGTAGTTGGCTGAGTAACTTTATATTCTGAAAATACATTCATATTGAAAGAATACTCCTCTGCGGCTAGGAGAGCCCTGGTCAAACTGTCCGTCGCACGGATATTCTCGCCACGTGGCCGTTTGTTTGGATATCCACACGGGTATCCGTGCGGATGTCCGTGTCGAATTATCTGTGCTACGGACAGTTCGACAAGGGAGTAATCTTTCAAACTTCTCTAAAGGACATTATTAAACAATAAGTGCGTAGAAAATTCATGTTGATTTTTTCATTCAGAAGAGTAAGCCTATCCTATAAAATATTAGTAGAATTTTAAAGAAAAAGCGTTTTCATCTAAATGAACTCTACTGGAGTAATCCGCCGTGTTAGAGAACTTTCTTCATTCCAGTTTTTTTAAGGAATTCTCTTACCTCGCATCTTAATTTGAGCAGTTGCAATTCTTCGGGTTTACAGTTACTTTTTAATCTGCTGAGTTCGGACTGCCTAGGTTTGTGGGGAAGTGAGGAATCCACCATGTTGGACTGAGCGCCGGACCCACACACATCCGCTGTGTTGTTCTGCTCGCTGTTCGCTTCTTTGTTTTGATTTTTCTCTCCGGGAGATTGCTTCGAATTCCCGTTCTGACGGCCAGACTGTGAGCATTTTCGTTGCTTCGTTGGCTTCTTATTGTTATTTTTATGCTGCTGACGACTCGCGCCTAACGAACCCTGCAATGAAACCACAAGTTAGTCCAAAGATTACCAGAAATACCCGGGAGGCTGTCAAGGCAGGTGCTACTTCGGCCGCTCGCCACCAGATGGCGCTGGTAAGATAAGCATAAAACATGGCGGAAATGCGGCCGCCATATTGCCGCCTGCTTTGACAGCCTCATTATTAAAAAATCATACTCGATTTCCTAATTTTATACCGATATCAGCTCGAGTTGTATTTTGAGATTGGTTTGTCACTTGAACTGCAAAGAATATACTAAGCCGGAAGTCAGAAATGACAGACTTACTAAAACAGAGGATTTATCGACTCTGGCCAGGTCACGTGGGCCTGTTAGAGTGAGAGCGGTGCGGTATGCAGTAGATTCCCGCCACAGCTCCACGTCGGTGTTGGGACCTTCATAGCCGCCCAAGTTCTCTTGTGCTGCAATTACTTCGCAACGCATTATGTCGCAGTAATCCGCCAGACAAACTGCATCTTCTGCCTGAAAATCAAAATAATATTCTCCTCGGTACATGCAAGATCATGTCGTTTTTTTTTTTTATTTTTCCCCTTTAGGAATTCGTGTTGGCTGAATTGGCACTAAATTTTCCATTTCAGTTTTTTTCCGGGGGGGGGGGTGACAGAGAAAATTGTTGATATTTACTTTTGATAGATCTGCTGCTTTCACTTCACGCTTGAATAAAGAAGTGACTATTTTCCTTAATTGATTGCAACCAGCGAGCCTTGCGGTGTAGCTTGCGACCAGATGGCCGCTGCACCGTTTTCGTTCACACAGGTGTGTAGCCGTGATCGTATAGTGGTTAGTACCTTGCGTTGTGGCCGCAATAATCCAGGTTCGAATCCTGGTCACGGCAGCTGAATACTTTTTCGCCCTTTTTTTTTCTTTCAAACTCGCGGATTTTTTTTCTTATTTTTATTTATTTCTTTTATTAAAAAAAAACTCACCATGTTGATAGTGTCCCTGTGTCTGTTTTCGAAGTGCGCGTCCAGATGGCGCTCGTGGTAGAAGCTTTTCCCGCAAAAGCCGCAGGTCCATTGCGACTGACGGTGTTGTTGTTTGGCTGCTTGTTGGAAACCGAAAATGTCTCGACTGGGATGCAAAGGACACTCGACGCCAAGTGTCACATGCCTCCGTTCCAACACGGGAAGCCATTTCTGCACATTGAAAAAGGAAAAAAAAGTTATATTAATAATGAAAAACTCGTATAAGGTAAAGTCCTATACGTGGCTTAGATATAGACATTCAACGCCCATATTACACAAAGTCGACTATCCATACATCTGTTTTAGATAGTGCATGAACGCCTGTTGAGGCTGCTTTTATACCCCCAAAATACTCTATAGTAATAAAAATATTGTGCTCAAAATATTGCTGAATCGCAAATAGTTCACGAGATAAATATCGATTATTGGTGTAACAAGAAAAAACCAAGCCTTACATTTGATAAGGTTTATTGAAAGCTCTAGGGAAAACTACACTACCTAATCTAACAATTGCGACTTGTAACTGTTGTTTATGTATACGAAAGTAATAAAAGTTAAACGTAAACCTGAGCGAGCAGGTTATTGAGATTTCACGACGCAGGCAGGCATATTTTCATCAGTTAGCAAGTCGCAATTATCCGAAGAATTGATTATCTGGACCGACTCCAGAATCAAAGCTCACTTCTATTTACTAAAAAAAAAGAGGTATTGAGGAATGTAAAAACCTATCGTAGTCGGCGTTTAGACTTTGAGACATACACTTTGTCAGAGGTCCTTTAATCATTTATCAACGTAAAATTGCATTCATTTAAGTCGTAAAATGAACGAAGGGGATCATTTCTTTTTGACATAAACATTTTCAGGAATGCGCGATATTCACTGCGTCGCTAAAATACAGTGTTGGAACACTGCTGCGCTATTAAGCTCTTGAGCGCCTGTGAAAACTTGCATAGGCAACCTGGCGTACTCGTGTGTGTTGACATTGCCTATCTGCTTGTCTGCGGGCGCTGTCCACAAGCCTCAATGCGATATAAAATGTGAGGGTAGATGAATCGCGCTATTTTCAGTACTTAATGTAACTTACAATTAGACGTTACTGTGAAACCAGTCTGTTTTCAATACTGAACCGAACCATTTCGGCTTAACAGTTCTAAAGGATTCACTTTGCTCTCTGAAAACCGTGAAGTGAAATTCAGCCTATAATATAAAGGTTAATATAGTTTAGACCTAAAACTATGTAAACCGAATCTCATAGTATTTCTTTGACCTTCCGGCCTACGGTGGCGGATTTCACCCGACAGCTAGTGTAGTATGAAAATAGGATTTAGTTAAAAACCATGCCTGTTTTTAAATCCATTTTTTAAATAAATTTTTCCTTACCTTCTGTACAAGCTTCCATACAATTTTCGCGCTGTCTCTGGGGCAATTGATTTTGAAAACCGTTGGCCCGGGCCATGGTATTAAAGCGAGAAGTAGAAGTGTTAGCACCTGTGAAAAAAAAAAGACCAAAATGAATGACTTTTTGCTGACCATTTACTCACCGAAATTGATCTACCGCATGAGGTAAGGCGTAAAATCAGCGGTTTTCGTTCCTTCTCAGTTTAAAAGGTCGCATTCGCGACCTTCTGTGTTCCACCGTAGTTTAACCTTTCACGACTTAATGTTGATTAACGACAAATAACCTCGTAAGTCAGATTAGCCTCGGTTAGATTAAACTCAGTTGAGTTATTCTAGGTTTAACCTAGATTAGGTTAACTAAATTATGATAACCGAGATTAAGCTAATCCAGATTAGTATGACCAAGGTGACGTCAATCTATGTTAGCTCAGGTTCCTCGTGCCGTGCTGCGATTTCGTTCCGCTCAGCTCTCGTCACGAATTCTACTGATTTTTTTCCACTGAGAAGTAATCGGCATAACAAGATAACCATTAAATTAGATTATCTTTGGTTACATTTAATTAATTTTAATTGCCTTGTGCCTCGCTCCACTCGCATTGGCGACAAAAGGTGGAACACAAGATTCAGAAAATACAATCACAAAAATTTGCGCTGTACTCGTTTCCGAACTTTAGTAGCCACGTGACTTTCCTCCCAACAATTTCATTTCATCAACTCGTCTACACAGTTTTTAAAGGTAAACAATCGATTCTTGTGAATGTGTCATGCCTTTATTGCCCTGCCTGGAGCAACTATCGATTTCTTCCCAGTGGCGTACTACTGTGGCCACACTGGAATGTTGCCGCAGAGGTTAACAACCATACACGTATCACTAAAGAAAGCCAACGAAACATCAACACAATCGCGTTTTACATCACTTTCTTTGAAAAGAAAGAAGCTATTGTGCTTAGGACGTAGCACACAATAAAAATAGAAAAAAAATTCTCCGCTTTCCGGCTGGTGGAAATGAAATTGCTGGTTTCTATAAAAGACTTAAAACTGCAAACATGCCAGGATGACTGGTATTTACCTCTATATTAAAAGATTTGGTCCTCATTCATAGTATAATTTAGAATCTTTTAGATTCTTGTTTGATACTGACAAGACGAGGATCGCACGACTACACCTTGCAAATGATTCGGTTGTTGTGTTGACTTCGAGAACTTTTTTTTTTCCTATCTGGGAAACTGGATTTCTGACGAGAGTTTGAGTTTGCTGGAAATTATTCTCTGATTAAATGAGTGGGTAAGTATTTGGTGCGTATGTCCAAATTGCTGTTTTCCAGTGTTTTATTTGTCCAAATTTCGTTCTTGAGTAACCGACTAGCGTAGTTGTTTGACTTCCCAGCGTGCGCATGCGGTAAGAGATTGCGCTTGGTGCCGTGGCGCTGTTGTAGTTGTTGCCTATCCAGCAAGGGGCGCACGCATGCTGGAGAAAAAGTGGAGGGGGAAAGCGGCGGACATCAGAGGGGAGGCAACCCCGCCCACGCAACTCGCAATCCCTCGTGACATCATCAATGCTTAACTCTGCGCCATTCAAGGTTTAGGGAAGTCAAACGGGGTAGTCGTTCACGAATTAATAAAACTCGAACTTACCCCCATATTACGGCAAACCTTGCCCCTGCAATACTCTTGATGCAAGCTCCAATAAAAGATCGTTTTTCTAGGAGGTGCTTAAAAAAATCATTCAAAAAATAAAAGATTTCAACTCGGCTTCGAATTTTGAATGTTAAATGGTCTTCTGGAACAAGCTAAATTAGCCCTGTAGGCTATGCCAAGGGCATGATTTTTGATGATATTCAAAACTGCCAAAGTAGAAATTTACTTCTTTTATGTAAAAATCACTCTGTAGTCACGAACAGCCCATTTCGATCAAGCAGCAGCTGATTTCTGAGAATTTTTTCTTAACTTTGTAGAGTTATAACCAGCCAAGAACAGCCTCATTTATCCTCGAAGTGTGAACGTCCCTCTTTATCAACATTAATTTAAGTTGCGAAGCGTGTTCGCAGTGATTGCGGGTTGCCTATTCCAGCGCATTCTGAGGGCACGGTGCGTCAATTGGCTGTAATTAGACAATTATATTTTTTACCACAGCACCGCACGCAATATTTTACCGGGAAGGCAGTACCAGCCAGTGCTACTTTATTTTTAAGCGCTTCATGGGCTGCGAACTACGCAGAGCCTCATAGGGAGAGAGACGACAACTTACTCCCGCGGTGTGTGCTGATTCGTGGGATACACGATACCAAACAACGCTGATTGGTGGGATGCAAGGGTGACGTGGCAGTTGACGCCTCTCTCTCCCTGTGAGGTTCTCTACAGGGAACAAGCAGATCGAACTCATGACTCATGGGACTCGGAACTCAACTCATGGCATTGGACGGGTCATAAATTTCATTGAATATCTTACATGCTTAATGCTTTCACCTTATGCTCATCATGAGAGTAGTACGCACTACTCTCATGTGCTCATACCCTAAATTCCTCTCTTTATTTTACGCGCACTTTCTAATGAAGGGCAGTGCGGAGCATCTACCGGTACTTTTTAATTTTGAGAATATAAAAAGGCTGGTTATCAATTATGAATGACAGAAGCATCTCTTCTCATGAGACATTACTTGACGAAACTTCTAAATAAAAACTTAGTTGAGGAAAAGTTTAAATCTCTGGCGACTCATGGTGATTGTCTCCGATACGGATTAAACGCATGAACTACTTTGCTATTGCAGTGAGGATTCGTGAATTAATTTTAATTTACAATCTGTCTCTGAAAACTTCCTGAATCTCCTTTATGCGTTAATTAACGATTTCTTTCTTCCGTTCTTTCAAAAGCTCCGGCGTTTTGACTGTACTGGTATGCGAATCAGTTTCCTAAACAGTTGGAGGAAGGGGGGGGGGAAGGGATTGTGTAGCTGGTAAAAGAGCTTAGCGTGAAATATTTATCTTGGAGAGATACGAGACAAAAATAATTTGACGGTATAAGATTTTTTTTTCGGGCGCAGGCTTTTGCTGATTTATGTGTAGGCCTATGAAACACGGAACGCTTTTAAAGCCCATTGCAAAATCCTTGCGGATTCTCCAGCTCCCTAATTTTGTTTCGTATTCAGCCTGATTTGATATTTATTGATTTCAGTATTTCTCTGGCTCGACGTGTACCGGTAACTAATCACTTGACGGAGACTGTTCTCCTTTTTTACTGCGATAAAGTTCCGTTAGAAATAAGAAATAAGGTAAGAGTGGTCATTGATCACTCGAAACGTCCCGATGGCTGCGTTCGGAAACAACGCCAAGGTGTGTTTTCGCCTCAACATAAGAGAGCAAAATGTTGAGAGAGAAGCGACTGACTACTGTAAGGACACTTTCCGAACGCAGCCCGTATATTTCCGGGATTATCCTATTTTCTTCTGCTGTGACTTTAACTTCTTTGCATTTACAGTGTCTTGGGTCGGATTTGCATTCAAGAATGAACGTAATATGCAAAATATCCATAAGGAATTTCCTCTCCAAAACTAAAAAAAAATGTAAACAAATGAAAAAAAATAGCGCAAAGTTCATTAAATAAATTTTATTAATAATCAACAGGTTTCAATGAGCATTGAAAAATGCAACTCATTTTTCTTTCTTTTGTAATAATACATAATATCAGTTGATCCTTAATAAGTGTTCCCTTCTGAAGCATGGCACTTGAATGTTTTATGGCAGTTACAGTGTTGCCAGCATGTCTGCAACACTGTTATTGTTGAAGATTTCAATCCAATAGCCATCAGGGTCTTTAATGAAGGCAATGCCCTTCATTTTGCCTGGATAAAGAAATGAATAGAAGTAAATAAAAAGATTTGATGAAATTTCAATGAATAATTTGAATGAAAAAAGCAATTATTCTTACCTGTATCAGGCTTTTTAACAAACTCAACTCCAAGCTTTTCAAACCTTTCACAAGCTGCATTCACGTCAGGAACCATGACTCCAATGTGGCCTGCATTAACATTTTTTTTTATTATTTTTATTACATATGGTCTCTTTCTAATTCTTAAATTTTGCAATAAGAGGCTACCTACCAAATCCTCTAGGATCAGTATTCCCAGTATGATATTTGCAATCTGGATCATTTTCAGTTCCCCAGTTGCTGTCAAGTGAGAAAACAATGTTATGTAATCCAAAGATTTTTCAGCTGTTTGAAAGTCTGAAAGAATAGTATCTTTGAGTATGACACATACTGTGTAAGTTCTACTGTAGCTTTTCTTGAAAATGCCCATCTGGTCCGGTCAGTGTGTGCCGCTGGAATATCTTCTGCAGGTTCATAACCCATGAAATAAAGGGAGAACTTCATTTCTGGGAAGTCAAGTTTTTGGAGCAGTCTCATTCCTAAAACACCTGTGTAAAACTCAAGAGACCTCCGAGGATCCTTAATCCTGTACATGGTCTGCTGCATGATGAAATCCTACAAGAAAAGAAATCTTTGAGGTGCTTACTATTGAGCACTCATGTGTGACACACATGCCTGATACAACTATGGCTCAGCTAAGTGATGTAGAACACAACACACGACCTTTGATGTATACCGATTATTGATACAGTTAGGAAATAGTAGGTGTAAAGTAGTAACTTTTAAGTACCTTAGTGCAAGCATCAGGTTCTTTACAGAACTTCTTAGCTTCTGAATCAGATAATCCTACTGTGTCCCCCATGGCAATCCTGTTAAACACAAATTATATGAGGTTAGAAATAGTACATTGGTGGCATTGAATCTTATAGAATGCTTGATTACAATCATAACTGACTGTCAAAACGGTGTAAACAAGGGAAATCTTTGCGCGTTTCCTTAACCACACCTGTCGGATTTTTTCTCTGTTACGAATAGCAGTCAAAAAGTCAAGTGAGGTGACGTAAGAGTCGGACTTTTGAGAGGCTGCTCTAAAATGAGCAGGTGACTATGAAAACTTCCTTGGAGCATTTGTTGCGGAAAATTTTTGTCTCTCAACAAAATCCTTCCAACGTGTCACAATCAAGTAAATAATTAATAAAGGCGATTTGAAATCCTATAGAATGATTTTACTCTAATAATAACATACTTTGAAGTTAATCTCCATTATTGTTAAGTTAATGTGGATTTTAAATTTTTCATTTAAGCTGCTAGTCTCTCGCAGGTCTCTCGCGAGCATGATGTTTTGTCAATTAAATTGGTCTGCTAGCGAAAAGATAACAAGACTGTGTTATGCTCAAAATATGGTTTTTAATGTTTTTTCAAGCTTTGTCACGTTTCGAAATAGGTCTTATCGTATTTGAATATTTTTATTTCTTCGACTTAAGATTTCAATTAAGTCCCCCGGCTTTTCTTTTGTACGAATCAGAGGTAAATATGCGATACCGGCGGCGCATCAGCTGATACAACGTTTTTCGATTTTAATGTTAAAACTAGCATCGATAGAGTAATTTGGATATCCTTACGGTATCTGCTGAGTTTTAATTAATTTCATATGAAGAAAAATGGCACCCACACCTTTGAAGTCACAAAATCAGCCCTATCGAAAAGCTGTTGTCACCCTAGTAATCTGTAAAGATGAATTTTTCATACGCAGTTAAATGATGCAGCGGGCTGCAGCGGGCATCGAACTGCAAACAATTTTTCGAGAACTGAGAAGCTTTGTTCTTTGTCGTTCGAATTTGAAATGCAGTAATATCTATCACGCTGGGTAAATTGTTAGTATTTATCGATATGCAAATTTAACGCAGTGAGATTATCGGTAGTCTTTGTCGGACGAATGGAAGTTTTCGGTGATATGTGTGACCCTAACCTTAGCAGTGACTCTAGTCCAGTTTAATTAAGTCTACAGTTTACTGTGCAGAAATCTTTAACAATGGCTGCAAGGTGGAGCAGCGAATTCATTGCAGCGGAACACCGCGATCTGCAAGTAAGTATTTTTCAGACCATGCGTTTTCAAGTTGTGAAACACCTTCTGTCCTATTGTGGGGCAGAGTTCTGAACATACAACAATGGCAATCTTTTCCTCCTTGTACCAAATTTTCTAGACAACTATAGAGCTGTCGTGATACCTTTCCAACAAAATTTCTTCTTATGGGGTTTTTGTACAGTCAAGGTTGTGGCAAGATTAGTCATGTGTGTGTGTTTATAAATACTCTGACAAAGTTGTGATACTCATCATTAAATGTAGATATTATTACAGTCTGAGATTTCATGGTCAAAACATACTGCTGGAGGGTATCCACATAAAATTGTGTCTTTTTCCATGTAAGTTCTTCTTGTGGTGGTACAGTTATTTGGCATATTATTAGCATTTTTTTTATTTTAGTATTCAGTTCTTAGTAGTTTCAGTTATTTTATTTGTTGTAGCATTGTTTTTATTGTAATATACTCTGTATTTGCAATGAAAGTAATTGAATTTCTCTATTGACGCAAGAAAATTATGAGCCTTGTCAGAAGCCTCATGATTGTCATCAAATCTTTCTTATTTCTTTCACTCATTCATGAGAATTTCACTTATCTATTCAGGCTGTTTTGCTGTTAGTAAATTTCTCTTTTGTTCAAATTTTGATTTACAGGTTACAAGCTCTTTCACCAAACTACTGAAGTAGTGAAGAGGAATAATATTTTTAAAAAATTAATCCACTTTACTTAAATAAAAACTTCAATGAGAATTGCAGTTATTATCTTGGGAGTCAGATTCTGACAATGTGGTTGAGCTACACATTTTTGGTCTTCTTATTATTAATCCACCTACTCAATAATGACAGAAAGTACTTTTTCTATTCACCCTTCAATACCTATGTTATTGAAAATTCAGCTTAAAACAAACAAGGGCAAGAGCTTTTCACATGACAAAGACAGGCCTTACTCATTGCTATGATTTTTATTTTACCCATCTTTTAAACATGCCTTTCCTTTTTTTTTCTGTTCAGGCCAATGCAATGGCGGTGGACTGCACCGGAATCTACGTTCTGCTGGCGGGGTAAGTTTTTTTTTTTTTTTAATTAATTTTAACAATGATATACCAAAAGATTTTTTTAAAATCACGGTAGTCTTATTCTTAAATAACAAAGCCAAAATTTTCCAGGAGCCCATATTTGTGCTAATAGTAATATTTTCAAATTCGAGCTTGTATACCGTTTACGGTGAAAGAATTTTTCCATGGGCGGTAACCATGCATTGTAGAAGGCTTACATTCAGTCGACATCGTATCAAGTTTCGCTTTGTCGTGAAGACTTCTTTTATTTCTCATTTACTTACAATTAGAAACCGAGAAAGTTTTTGTAAGTTTCCGAACGAAACTGGACAGGAAATAAATTCGAATGGTCTCCTTATCTGCGCTAAACTGCCCTCACAATTTTTTGACCGAGAGTCAGGGAGCACTCTCGGACGTAAATTCAACCTTTGCTTTCGTTTAATTAAGAACTTCGGACTCAGTCTTCTCCACGTTTATTTTGACAGTTCATACCTTATCGTTGCCATAGAAGTACGCGCTTTAAGATGTTATTTTGTTCTTTTCAGACGTAGATATTTAGCCATCAAGAATCTCAATGATCAGTCAGACGTTCTACGGAAGTTCCCAAGACAAAGTAAATACGAAGTCGGAGCAGCGGAGTGGAATCCAAGTTCGTCTCACAAGGACGTCTGTGCCATATCGGTAATCAAAGTTTACCAAGCTTCGCAGCTTAAAGATTTCTTTTCCAATCGAAATTTTCTAACCGAGCATTTTTGCTTGCAGAGTAATCAGCGAGTTGAAATCCTATCGTGGCGTGGCGGCGAACTAGAACAGCTTCACCTTTTGACATCACATACCCGAGTGGTCAGCGATGTGAACTGGCATCGTTTCGACCCAAACTTACTAGCATCATGTTCAATCGACACTTTCATACATGTGTGGGATATGCGAGACACGAGACGTCCTGCGCAATCCTTATCAGCAGTCGGTGAGTTGCACTAACTCTCGTTCTTAAATTTAACGGATTCTTGTCAAAGGAACGCTCTTTTATTTTTTTTTCATTTGAAAACATGAAAAAAAAAACTATATAAAAGCATTTAAAATGATAAATAATGTATGAAAAAAATTACAAAATTATTTTAAAAACAAAAAAATGTGTGTAAAAGTATTTGAAAAATATTAAAAAATATGTATTGAAAATTATTAAAAGATATGAAAAAATATGTTTATGATAGTATTGAAGAAATGTGAAAAAAAGGAGGATATGAAAATAATCAAAAGTAAAAATTTTTAAAAAAAGGAAAAAAACAAAAAAGAGCAAACATTTCAAAAAAATTGAAAGGCATGAAAAAAAATACGATAAATATATATTTAAACAATTTAAAAAAGATAAAGAGAGGAACCCACGGATGAACTGATAAAGTAGTCTACATATGTATGTGTGTGCTGGGCATAAGGGGTTTAAATTAGAATCCCAAAGGGCCCAGTCTCGTGTTTATTTTTTTTATTTTCATTTTTTTTATTTTTTATGACGGTGGGACCTTTTTTTCCAGCTGGATCGACTCAAGTTAGATGGAACCGACTGTCATGTTTCCTCTTAGCCACAGCCCACGACGGAGATATTAAGTTGTGGGACCAAAGAAAAGGTACAGCGCCGGTAGTTTATATTTCGGCCCATCTAGCCAAGGTAAGATCACCGCCCGCTTTAGTTATGTTTACGACTCTCGGAACTAACAAGTAATCCGATCCCGCAGATCCACGGATTGGACTGGAGCCCAATGCACGAAGACCAACTCGCAACATCTAGTCAAGATTGTACTGTAAAATTTTTTGATATAACCAAACCTCGTCGGGCTGAAAGTGTACTTCCTACAAGTTCTCCCGTATGGCGAGCCAGGTATACTGTAAGTATCTTCATATCGTCAAGCCTATCTAGGGCATAAATAGCTGACAAGTGATTTTATTTTTTTCGAATTTGTGTTGGTACTTTTAACTTATTGAGATAGAGAGCTGTTCCCGCGTTTCAATCAGTTTCAGTTGTATTGCCAACGTAAACTCAAAAGCATTAAGAACCACTTGTCAGCTATTTATGCCCTGGACTGTACACTAACCTAGTCTTATCTAGTTTAGAACCTAACTTATCCAAACCAAGTCTTACCTAATGCATCGAACCTCCTGTGCGCTAACCTATTTTAACCTTAGCTTGTCTTATTTTTCATAACCTACCCTAACCTTTTCTAACCTATGGTAACCTCGTTTAACTGAACCAACTCTTACCAATCCTATTCCAACCTATCCTAACACGGTTTAAGATATCTAAGTCTATCTTATACTCACCTATTTTGACTTATATTAACTGAGCTTCAGTTTTCTTAATGGGTTGTTTCCTTTTTCAGCCGTTTGGGGAGGGCCTGGTGACTGTCGTGGTTCCACAGCTTCGTCGGGGAGAAAATAGTCTGCTTCTGTGGAATATTAACAACAAGACTGCGCCCATTCACACATTCGTCGGGCATACCGACGTTGTTTTGGAATTTGAATGGCGGAAAGTTAATAACGGAAGCAGTGTCTCTGGTATGGAAATTTCACCCCGAAATTTCTCATATTTTTTTCGAGATTTCTGCTCTTAGTACTCTCCGCTGTCTCCCATTTGGGTGCGTTCGAAAACACCTCCCAAAAGGGAATTCTGTCTTTCTCTCCTTTTAGAGCTCCATGTGTAAGACAGCGATAGAACATCCTCGGGTGCCGTTTTCG
>Ga0058701_10003143_pt1 | contig 12942 bp, 6 predicted proteins | sample AgamicOrMae_FD_97039 | JGI IMG/M metagenome (GOLD analysis project Ga0058701, IMG submission 97039) | Agave microbial communities from Guanajuato, Mexico - Or.Ma.e | ecosystem: Host-associated > Plants > Phyllosphere > Phylloplane/Leaf | place: Guanajuato, Mexico | collected 2012-06-04
GGGTGAAAGTGCGGGGGGGGGGGATGGTTACACGGAAGTGTTTTTTTCAAAAGGGGGGGGGTTGATAGTTGGTTTTCTTGTGGGGTAAAAGGCGTTTAGGAGAACGGATCCCACCCTTCGGTATAACCCCCCCCCCCCCGCCTCTATAAATGGACTTAGGTTTGTTTTGTTGAATATGGAGCCGATCCAAATATTGCATTTACAGTGGAACGTTAACATCACGAACTTAAAGGGAAGAACCAAAAATTCGTTTTATCGAGGTTTCGTTGTATTACGATTTCTCAATGTCGAGAATATCGTTTTTTTTATAAGATCGTTGTATCAAGGTTTTCAGTATATCAAGAAAATCTTCTACAACGCGAACCCTAAATTTTAAAGTTTTATTGCATGGGTAGGGTTATGTGAAAAACTGGACATAGACTTAAAAATAAATTATTTTATTACGTATACAATAACAGACTGTTCAAACAAGAAAATAAAATAAATGAGCTCAACAATTAATGTACTATCAGAGCTGACCGAGTGTGCCACGGTCAAACTCTGAACGCCTTCGTTAAACAAAGGACTAAGTTCGTAATAACGAGGATGATCGGCTCTAAAAAAATTCGGTAAGTAGTAATTTTTTTCGCCTTATTGAGGTTTTAGCCGTTCTGCTTAAGGGAGAGGCATCAAATGTTATATCGAGGAAGTCATCCTATCGATCTTCGTTATATCGAGGTTCCACTGCACAATTAAATAAAACTTTTGTAGTAGAAACTCGCTAAAAGTCGTTCGTGGCGGACGGTTTTGTTAAGGACACTTTTGCTCTGAGTTACCATATTTCTCATCTGCCTTTTGCAAGCCGTTCAAAATCTCGTTTCTCAGATGTTTTTCGAATGAATGGAGCGGAACACCTTTGGGAAAGCACACAAAAGAAAATAGGCCTATAGGACTTCTTCATCCACTTTGAATATTAAGTAATAATTTTTTCACTGCATTTCACTTTATAATAACAAGAGCAACCAAAAAAAAATTGAAGGTTCGTTACTTTGTGAAAACATTTTATTAATAGATAGTATAACCGTTGCACCCATCCGGGTATAGTTTACCAGAAAAAAAGTGTCAGAAAACCTCGCGTAATAATAATAATCACAGTGTAGTAGAGACTATTTTCAACCGAAAGTTCAAGTTTACTATTAGCAGAAAAGGCCTCTGTTACGGCTACAAAAATAGTAGCCCCATGAATTTTCGCTGTCTCAAATTCTAACCGCATTTTCACGAATATTTGCTTTTAAGTGAATATTTAAGAGGGCCATAACTTTGGGAGAAGCCAAAGTTATCTTGCGTACAGACGCGGTAAAAAAAAAGAAAGATAACAGCACGGGACTCAGGGCCCCCTTGAAACAATGAACCCGTAATTAAAATTAACACCGTCCCCTGTTGAAGTGTTTCGCATATGATTGTCGATTGCATGTTACTAATCGGCGACGGACGTTTCCCCTGAGCGGGGTATAGGACCGACCGAGCATTGTAGTCGACGAGAAGGGGCACAGAGGGGAGGGGAGGATGCAAATGAGGCGAATAGGGCCGCAGATGCGCTGGGCTAATTATGCGCCTCAGTGATTGCCTTCCACCCTTTCCGACCCGACTGGAGAAGGACCCCCCCCCCTCTTTTCCGAGGCCCCCTTTACTGTGGGGTCATTCGTGGACGTATCGGTAATCGCTATCGCGCCCCGTTTTTGCAGGTTCTTCCGCAGAATTTTGGGGATGGGGCAGTGAAGGATGGGGCTGTCGAAGGCACTATTGATTCTGGGTATTTATTATCGCCGTTTTCTACTTTTTGCGGAATGCTCTGCCAGATGTCGGTGGAGTGTTTACATTTAGCTTCCCACGTTCACTCTCTCACCTGATTTCTGCTTGGAAATTATTTTATTTGTCAAATTCATTCCGCTTTTTCTTTATAAAATTGGACTCTTGTTATAGAAAATATACAGTCATAAATATTCCACTGTGGCGTGCTTTTGTCTTACGAATCCCTTCGTCTAAAAAAAAAACGATACATATTTATGTATAAAAATACCTAAAAGGCATTATTTCGTGAAAAATATCAAAAGCAGAAGTTAACATTTCAGTTACGTATCTGACATCACTTTTTTTTTATTCCAAATGTTTATTCTTCCTTTTTGTGTTGTTAAGTTATGGATTAGGTTTTTCCTTTGAATGTTAAGTTTAAGGTATACTTCTCCCCGTACAATTCAAAGATGATAAAGGTCAGGTGTAATTTTAATAGGTTCAATGAAATACGCAAATGAAGTATGAGTCATCCTTAAAGACTCGACCAAAGCCAAAGAATTATTTTTACCTTTCCTTGAATGAATATTCAAAAACACTAAATTTTGTTCATTTGAGCCATGATTGAAAGTTCGCAATTTTTTATAGCCTACCCTTTTGAAACCTTTCATGATTAAGATTATGAGCATAAGTAAACATACAACCGCGTAAGGATACACATTATTTTAGGTAAGGTAGGCTGTCTTACGCCACTTGTCAGTGTCGCCACGCTTTGTTGTCACTAAGCCTGATTCCGCTTACTCGACGGGCGGCAACCGCCGAGAGGTAACCGCGACTGGACTAGGCGAGACCGTTAGGTAAATCATTGTTATCTGCCGTGTGCCTTGCGCTTCGCTTAACTCGCTGAGTCAAAGTAGTAGACTTGCGTCCGGCCTGATAACCTGATCCACAGGACGGGTAAAAAAAAGTTGCTTCAAAATCCTTGAAAATTTTTGTGTGGGTTACAAAGGGTCTATATTATCATCTAGGTCATAAAAATTCACCCTGTTTTGCTTGCGGACGAGTTCTCGAACTCCAAAAAACACGTATAACGCAAATTTTACAAAAATATGGCTAAAACAAGCTTTTTTTTAAAGCTAGTTTTTGTCGTAATCTGGTTGGTGACAACCACATTTTATTTTTTACTTTTGTTTTCCTCCTTGAAAGAGCTTAGATTTTGCTTTTAAGGGAATTCTGATTACTCAAACATGGCGTAGACTTGAAAATCACAAACAAAAGCAAGTATATGCGTTTTCCCAAAGAATAATGTATGATTCAGTCCTGCTTGTTCCAAAATCGAGTTAGGTGACTGTGGGTTTTCTTGTGTAAAATGGATTCGGCGTGTCCTGAAAAGTATGCCACGAAAATTTTTAGCGATTCTTATCTCGACCAATAGGTTGCTCCTACTATCTTAAGCGACGTAGAGTGGAACACAAGAGGTCGAAAATGCAAGTAGTAGGCCTATAACTCACAGTCCCGTATGGTTGATGTGATGCTGCGGAGAACTCTTTATCGATACTCATTGCCCAGAAGCTTAATCACAATCAGCGAGAAATGCATCGCCCATTTGTCGCATTAACTCGTTCAGAATCGCTCCGTAGCGTACACCAAGCGCTTAACTTTTATTATGGGAATTGAAGAAGTATATATTACTGGAGAGGAAGTTTATGCCATTTTCCCCATAAAGAAGGCCCTTCTGCTCGAGCACCCCCTCTGCTCCCCCCTTCCCACAGGAGGATTCGAAAGATTAATTAGTAATCATGGCGTGAAAGTGCTTACTCCCCTCCACCAAAAGAGGACGGGAAGGGGGTCTCTCTCACACTAAGATTCTGCTTTGGATTCCTCTCGCAGAGGCACATGTACGGTGGGATACGCCAACTTTAATTATCTGTTTGTAATCATACACTGCCATATGCGTAGCATAGAAGCTCCGCCCTCTAAATGAAACCGTTTAGCTCTATCATATCAATGATGTGATAAAGTAATGCTGCTAAGTCGCACTGTGGATTCTAAAATGTATTTTCTACCTTTCGTGGTCCACCTTTTGTGAAGAGGCTGAGGAAGCATTCTGCTAGGCTTTTTATCCAACCTTAAGGTTTATTCAACTAGACAATCTGTAAGCCTGAATTCGCTGACTTGGCGGCGGAATGCTATACCGGCAGGAAGTAAGCGGCACCAAGCTTTGCGACGCAAACCGAGAGAAGCAAGGCACCTAAGCTATAGGTAAACCTAATTTACCATAGGTAGCCCAGTCTCTGCGGTTCATCTTCAAAATACAGATAGAGGTCGAGCAGAAGGGGTAAAGAGAGCCAGCTAGCTACCTTAGGTTTTGAATAAGTTCAAAATGCAACCACTATTACATATTTTACCGTCTCTGAATGATACGCATTGTAATATTAAACCACAGGTCTTTCTAGGTACATTCATTAACTCGAAATCATTTTTTATTGCCTTCAAAACAAAAATCTCATTGTGAGTCTCGTATAATTATACATTTTTTACAGGATTTTAAAAACGAAATCGTATCGACTTAATGGCATTAACGTGGAACAAGTCGTTAATTAACGAAGTACAATCAAAGCCTAACCCCTCATTAAGCACTTCCAACAATATTAGGGAAAAATAAATGAATTAAAAGATCCGTGCATCGCTCCTTAGTTTCGCGCTTTTAATTACAATTTCATAACAAAAAGTCACAATGCGCATCTGTTTGCCCGCACTTGGTGCTACAGCAGTGCAAATATGCTTTAGCCGCCTTTTTTCTCTGCTCAATTTTTTCTCGTTTGTTGCACTTTCATCCCGCAGTTGTCGGTGCAGCAGCAACGTGGACTTTTTCATTACAGAGGGATGCGTCTGAATGAGTACTTTAGATGGCGGTTCCCCTGCTTTAATAATGTTTTCTTTAAAATCGTATTAGTTTGCTGGATAATGAAACTAAAAGCTGTATTTCAGGAATTGCTCGCAGCTATGAGTTTCATAGGCTATCAAACTATGATTTCAAAACACAATGTTTGCAAGGTTTGCTTTTCATCTTCCACCTTTTAGGGATCGTCCATTAATCATGTGGACCAAAATATGCCACTTTTTTGACCCCCCTTCTCCCTTGTGAACTGACGAGGACCAAAGCTTGAACCCCCCCCCTCCCGTTGTTGGAAAACAATGGCGAACAATATTAAAACCGTTTTTAAGAGACTATATTAAAACCGTTTTTAGGAGGCTAGATTGTATTACATAGGAAAAACTGAACTGGTTTTGTAACATCGCTTTAGTAAACTGGCTTAAAATATTAGCAAACAACCCCGAAGGTTTCGAATGTAATTTGTTATTGTATTTGCGCGTAATACGCAGAATGATTTCGATACTATGAGAATTTTCCAGCATAGCAATTAAAGTAGATTTTTAAAATAACTCCCAATCATTAAAAAGACTAAGCCAATCAACAAAACTGTCGATTTAGAATCTTCAAGGCAATTTAATAAATTTAGAGACTTTACATAATTGCCTTTTATTTACAATCTCCTCTTGTCGACATTTGACATTTTGGTACACAAAACGCACGATTATATTGTTCACGTGAACTTACCGGTTACCCCCCTCCCTCCCCACGTATACAACGTGGACTTCTTTGGGACCCCCCCCCCCAAATATGGTCCACGTTATTAATGGACGACCCCTTATCCCCAAACCAAGCGGGGAGGCGGCATAGCGCGACACGTAACCTAACCTCGCTTCAAATAATTCAATGGTCGCCAAATCTGATGCTGCCGACCCAATACTTGGCGAAGGGGTAGTGGAGCAAACCATCCGCATCATGCACGTGACCTAACCTCACTTAATTAACCTAACCTATGCGGTCTTAGGTTGTCAATCCTCGTAGATTCGCATCAAAAGAGAGTGGAACGCAGGTGGCGGGAAATTTCACAATTTACGATGTGCCGCCGCGTTGGCAATAGCCACTTTTCAGCTTGGTGTCTTTTTCATTCCTGGGGACAGATTTTGCGACTTTTATTAGTTCTGTACTCTCGAAATTTTAAAAGTTTTATTTTCCTCGCGTTACCTCTCAGATCACCAAGCCGGTCGAGGGGAAGGGCATTTGACCGTGGTGGTACTTTAGCTCCACAATGAAAGGTCATCTGACTAAAGTGTGTCGTATCCAACACTATTTTTAAAATAAACTTGGCGTAGACATTTAATTTTTTTTTGTGTGACAATTTTACCAGAGCTCCTGTCAGGACGAAGATAGGCAACCGTGTATACACACGTGCAGTTCGTGTTGCCTACGCTATTATCTCGACTTTGCGTTTGTTGAAGTATTTTAAAATTATTTTTGTGAGAAAGTTTTCAGTGAAACAGACAGACAGGACATTCAACCATGCCATTGCTAGGCGATAGTTCTTTTTATACTTGTTCTATTTATTGATTTGTTTGTTTGTACTATTCGTATTTATTAATACAGCTGAATATTTGGATTGTTAATTACTTTTTGGATTGAGGTCAAGTTTTTAGCGTTGTTTGTGAGTTTATTATTTTAATCATGAGAACTTGTTTGTGTGTCACAGGTGGGGCGCGAGGTGTCGAGTGGCATGGGCGCCACAGGCGCGGCGAGGGCTGCCCGGTCGGGAGAGGAGCCCTTGGCGGCGACCGTCCGGCGGGCGGGCGGCTGCCTGCCCTCCCCCGTGTCCTCGTCGGCGACCCCGGCGCTGGTCGGATGCGCCCTGCCCGCCACCCGCTGCGTACAGGTCCAAACGGACCTCAGCTGGTCGGACTGGACGGGCGACAATCTCAGGCCGGAGGACAGTCTGCGGGACATCCTCGAGCAGGACATCGACCTGGAGGTCAGTCGAACCTGGGGCCCATAAAGAGAACAGTAGTCCTCCATCGCCTCATGATAATGGTTTTGTTGGAAAAACTTTCAAGTGTTTCCAAGGAACGTTAACTCTGCTGCCATACACAGTAAAAACGAAACGCCTGTTTTAGGGAGTTCTTATCTGTTTTGGGTATGAAAATAAAGTGGGAATTTTTGATGATTTTTTAAGATAGAATTACATTCAGCCATGTAATTTGAAAAGGTCTTTGAGAGAGCTTTCTATTGATATGGCTGCTGAACATATAGGTCTAACCTATACAGAATTACTAAAATACTGCCGCCGTTTCTCTCCCGCAAACGGGCAAGAATTCCCTAAAACAGGTGTTTCGTTTTCACCATGGATTTCGCAATTAACGGTACGTTAAATTTTAATGCCGCGATTTTTCATCCTGTAGAGTAGAGATAACGTCGTAACTTCTTTGAAGTACTTAGCCTATTGAAAGCTTTTCGAAACATGATACATTATTCAGGGAAATGTCGTATGTTTTCGAACGAAAGACAGTGAAGTTTTTAGAAGTAGAAATACCGTCATTGCAAAAGTTTCACAATACGGGGAAGACATCTTTTAAACGCTATTTAGGAAATGCAAGCTTAAAAATGGATCCTTCCAATTAACAATCGATCCAGTTAAAATGCACGTTTGAAAAATCGATAAAATGAACTCGTTAGTTTGAAAAAAAACAATCAATTGCTATCCTTATACATTGCAGTTGATCGATTTTCGAAACGTATCCTTTTACTTGACCGAGTTTTGAAACACGCCCTCTCACTTGACTTTTTTTCTTAAGAGGGATTGAAATTTTTAGTGCTGCTGAATAATAGGATTGTGTGAAACTGTGTAGGAGGTGACGCTGGTTCGGAGTCGAGGGGAGCGGCTGGGCTTGATGCTGAGCACCACGAAATGCGGGCCTTCGGAATCGGCCGATACGCAAGTTTACATAGCAAGTGTCGAGCCAAACGGAGCTGCGGGCCGGGACGGCAGACTGCAAAGAGGAGACCAAATACTGCAGGTAAAATTCCTTTCTCCACACGCACCAATCACAATCTCACAGCGAGTGTAGACTTTTATCTGCTCCGATTAAATATTTACCTAAATGTAGTCCCTATCTTACCCGGACCCGGATAATGTGATTGTTCATTGCTTTCGGTAACTTTACTTCTCTTAACCAATGCAGGAAGTACCCTCACTTTGTGATCAGTGCTTCCAAGTTTAGTTTTTTTTAATATATATTTGGACTGAAAAAAGAAACAACGGTGGTTACATCATAAGTGTGAAAAAAACAACAACAGATTTTGGTATTGTCCATTTTTAAGTTAACGTACAAAAATGAAATCCTAATTTCCCTTACATTTTTGTGTAAATAATAAATATTTAATAAGCCAGTCGTAAATCATAATTTAGTACTTTGTTCCCAAAATATCATTCTTCCTTCAAGCGGGCAAAATTCAGCTTGTGAAAAAAAAACACGGATTGTTGTTTTTGTGATGGGATATCTTGCTTCTTAAGATGCCTTAACCCGTTCCACTGTCCTTTATTTTATTTCGCTAAACGTGGGACCTGTCATCTCTTTAAGACTCATGATACCTCGGCTCTAAGTGTTTGTTAAGAAGACAGGGGATTATTATCCCAGCCTTCCGCTTAGCCTTCTCTGGGGGTCAACCCCTTTACTCAGTTTCCAGTCTAAGGGACCTGTCGCGGTCGAAAATTTGCACGTGTACCCAGAGATCCATTGCTCACAAAGGGCCGTCACGCGAAACCCAAACCTCTTAAAGCAAAATTCCTCGAAAACCGACAGTGTCCACTTTCGTGCTGGCTGCTAATATTTGTTCGCATATCTCAGCACGACGGTTTAGTTGCCATGCATCTCTCGTGACACAAGCCCATCGCTTTCACCCACCGCCCACATTTCTCCGTCAGAAACCGTGCTATGCATCACGTACTGAAAATTTCTATGGTCTATTTTTTACTCGTTGACGTGTTCCGTTTCGTCACCAAGCCAAGCAGGCGGAGATACAACGTATTCAAATTAACCTAAGTTAACCTAACCGAACGGTCGCCTCGTAATTTATCGTTTAGCCAAAAAGTAAGAGGTATCAGCGACAGTCAGTGAAGTGAAGCGATATGTAAGCGAAGCACAAGGTAACGGTGTAATCTTGGTTAAGATAACCTAGCAGTGACAAATTGTCCTTAACCCTCATAGTGCAAGAAACAGGGTGGAACATAAAAGGTCACACAATCCTGTCAGCGTTACTGTGTAAATGATTCGCGTTATTCCGATGAGTGGTAATAACCATTTTCCTCCAATGTATTTCGTGCGAACAAATACAAGTCAGGTACTAAGGGTTATGCAATACTTACGTTACGCTCTTGTGTAGTTTGGGGGGGGGGGGCGGTCAGAGTCGAAGAAAATCGTCCGTGTATTCTAAAGTCGTATATTCGACCTTAGTGTATTCGGCGTGAGAAAAAGCTTTAGGGGGAAGGAAACGGGGTCCAAGAGTGGCCTATTCTGTGTAACGCTTTTAATGGATGGCCCTCTTGGTGTGATTTGATTATTCAAATTTAAAAACTTAATCGCTTTTTTACCCCTTTTCGGTAACTCTATCTCATAAATAATTACGTTTTAGAATAAAATCAACTTTTGCGAGCAATAGTGATTAAAAATGTCGATACCAGGCTGTTAAAGAGTTTTTCAAAGTATGCAAAAGCCAGTGTGCCGCAAGATTGAAGTCGAAATAGCCTCTTAAAAGAAGACCCCGCCGAAGTTTGAAACCGTGTAACTTTTGCCTCAACGAGACGAATCGCGCGTTTGTTTACGCATGGTTTAACTTTCTTTATTTTTAATAGGAGCCGTGATACTTTCGCAATGGCGTTAGGGCTTGTTTTCGCGGCGATGTCTCTTTTTTCATTATTTTCGAAATTAGAAGTATTTATGAAATATCAGTTTTCGATTTATCCAATTTCTTTTAATGATAACATAGGGAAAAGCTGCAGTTAACAGGTTATTAGAGAAATACTATTGTAGAAAAAATAAATGGGGAAGAATACGAATTATTAAATAAATAAGGACCAAACACTAACTTCAGCCCGACCATACGACCATCCGATCCCCAGAAAATCAAGATTGAAGTTGTCTGTGACGTCACGTCTGATACGAGATTCGTATGAGTTGTGACATCACAGGCAGATTCAACTTGTGATTTTCTAGAAATCGGATGATCGTATTGTGCTGCAGTTTGTGAGTTCATTCATTTTTTTTCGGAGCTCTTTTTAAGGACTGTGTTCTTTAAAGTGTTTAAAATTGAACATTCTTCCCCATTGGCGATTGCCACGAAGTCAAGCTGATGACCTTCAGGTCTGGTAAAAATTATGCACAAGATAGAGTTTGCCTATTTTTTTTAGCTAGTATTGAAATCAGGTTCATATTTTCAACTTTTTCCCAGTTCATATAGCTTGACGGGAAGCTTCTACTATTTTTGCATTTGGATATTTTTACAGCGTATCAATTATTTGTCGATTGTGTCTTTACTTATCGTTGCGAAATGTGTTTTGCAGGTTAACGGTGTAGATGTGACGTCACGAGAGGCGGCCGAGCGCCTGCTATCGTGTCCAGGAAAAGTGACTCTTCTGGTCAGCCGAGCCTACTCTGAGGTTAGTTGAGTTCGTCACTGTCAGTTAAGCCACATCATCCATTATCACTGCCGCGCCTGTTTTACGCCCGGGATTTTACGGGACTGTGCACATGTTTGCTCATAATCAATCTCCTTAATCAACTTGTTTTTGTCTCAAAAAGTATTGCGCCCCCTTTTTAGTGATCTCCATATAGCCTAGTAAAAATGGCTACCTTTCACACTATGTAGGCCTACAGTGGACACTGCGTAATTTTTTAGTCGATTTTCGATAGCTCGTATTCCAAGAAGACCGAGGAAAAATTACGCCGTATCGAGAATGACATACTCTCGAGGAACTACGTAAAAGGTCTTCATCCACTTCTGGTGGTTCATCTACCCCCTCCACCCAACCTCCTATAACTCGATCCCTGCTTCAAACAAAAGTTGATTGAGCGGAAGAGCGTTTTTCAAAAATCGACCAGCTGCAATGTATAAGAATAGCAAATGATCGATTTTATCAAACGAACACGTTCAATCGATCACCTTTATGATAATCAATAATAATGCGATGCGAAGTTTAGTTCTAGAACTGTTAACCGTGAAAAATTAGCTGAATTAATTACTATGAGCCTTGTGAAATTCGTTTGTTTTGAAAATTACGTAAATCAAAGCCTACCATTTAACACGAGTACCAAACCTGAAGTAGACTAGTTGATCATAATCGTTTTGTAGGTGTGGTTTAAAGAGCGAACACGTAACAGAAAGTTCGTTTGCAACGTAAAACAGCTACCATTAAAAGTACCGTACGTCCTTGTTCCGACTGCGTTGAATGAGTGCGGTACATTATTCAGTCAAATTCACAATCAGTTACGATACACGTGACAGGAATTTTGACATTTCTTCCGACATCAAGGGCTGCGAGAACCTCTCTTGACGGATTTCGAACTGAGTTCATCTTCATTGAAGCGAGCAATTCTGGAATGAAAACGGCGAGGTATTCGTAATTATGAGAGACTCGTAAGAGTCAATATCCAGAATATCATGTATTCTGGTTGGGGAAAAAACAATTTGGACCAGATAGGCATTCAGAGCTGACACGAGTTTTAGCTTAGTCTCCACTGGGGTACATTTTTTCTTGTGGGACTTCACTGGATCGGTATCGGAGGGATATTACTATTGAGAATGCATCCATACTCATTATCGGGACTCGAATGTAAAGTTAACTCCCTGCTCTCATATGTCTGTACCTTGGCCGAACTGTCCGTACCATGGCTTATTATCGACACGGACTAGATGTCCGTGAGGACGGATATCCGGGACATCCGCAAGGACATCTTAGTGGATATCGAGGTGAATGGTCACATGGTGAGGATATCCGTCCGTAGGATCACAGTAAAAGCAAAACCCCCGTTTCGGAGAATTCTATACCTGTTTAGGGTATGTAGCTAAAACGGGGGTAGTGCGCATTTTGGTAATTCTCCAACATAGACCTATGTTCAGCCACATCGCTGGATAGCTCTCGCCGATACCTTTTGAATGATATGGCTGAATATGGGCCTATCTTGAAAAATAACCAAAATACGTACCACCCCCGTTTTGCTTTCACACCCAAAACAGGCATGTAGCATAGCCCAAAATGGGGTTTTGTTTTTACTGTGATGCCCACGCCCTCTGACTATTTGTATTTTGATATCCATGCGGATGTCTGTGTGGAATTATTCGTGCTCCGGACAGTTCGACCACAGTACTTGGCCGCACGTGCGGTGCTACTGCCGCTGCCACAGACTCAATGCTTTTCTGGCGGCGAAAGAAAGCTCCCTCCCTTGCCCTTATAGGAACTGGTTCAAGTAGGTGTGAGCAGCCATTCAGAGCATACTAGTCAATATACTCAATAAAATACATAAGTGAACGATCAGTCCTTCATTTATGCCTCATCTAAACATGATCCGTGTTTGGTAAATTTCTGAATGTGAGTGATCAAGTACCTACTGTCCAATAAAGACTTTTCCAGATTGGGCCGCCAGAGACTAAGCGTGCCCAACAGTTTTGAAGGTTTTCCGAGGCTATGCGGCTTTTAAAGATAAATCCAATGAAAACTGATGATAAAGGATTACAGACTCATGCAAAGACTTCACCTGAGAGCTTTAATTTGGCCTACGCGTTGATAGACCAAATCGGGTGGGGAGTACAAGGATCCGGACCCAGCTCGCTCTATCACCACTCACTCAGATAATACCGAAACTTTCAGTTGAATTCTTTGCTCGAATTCCTGTTCCGCAAACATCAAGGAAGGATCAGTTTTCATTGTATGTATATCTTTTAAAGCCGCATTACCTCGGAAAACCTCTAAAACTGCCTAACACGCTTACACATTGGCGGCCATATCTGGAAGGTCTATCGGTGCGTGATGATAAGTGCCTGATCACGAGCTTATTGCTTTTTACTGCCCGACTCATTACCGATCTTTATTCGACTGCGTGCGCAGCCCTTTTCACATGGGTTGGTATTAATTACAGTAAAAAAAACATCCGGACAAAAACATCGGAAATGTAAAATTTGTACGTCGCTTTCGTGCGTTATCTTTTTCCTATGAAAAAGTAATGATATCGGTCGCCAAGAGACCGCGTCCTTCTCTCCGGGCAAAAATCGGCGTTAAC
>Ga0058701_10003144_pt1 | contig 12940 bp, 9 predicted proteins | sample AgamicOrMae_FD_97039 | JGI IMG/M metagenome (GOLD analysis project Ga0058701, IMG submission 97039) | Agave microbial communities from Guanajuato, Mexico - Or.Ma.e | ecosystem: Host-associated > Plants > Phyllosphere > Phylloplane/Leaf | place: Guanajuato, Mexico | collected 2012-06-04
AAAATTTTTAATTTATATACTTTATACAAAATTTATTTTAAAATAAGTAAGAATCTCGAAACAAAATCCTTTTTTTTCTAGAATGTGTAATATATTGATGTACTTTATACTAAATTTATTTTGATATAAAGAAAAATCTCCACACAAAATTCAAAACGAAATTACAAGTAGTCGTAAGTTGTTTGGGGTTAACAAAAAGTTTATGTTCTCATAAACCAGCAGTTTATTTTCAGATTGCCAAAGCCTTCTCCCGAAAAAAATATCTATAGTGTTTTTTCACGAAATTTTGCTTATTTCTTAGAGCTTAACATAGCTTGGTGAAAAATAAATGCGGCATTGTGCACCTAAAAAATTCAGAGCGGGTGCTTACATATTTCTCCAAATGAAGGTTTTTATTTATGAGATGGTGGGAACTAGGTCATGCCTAAAATATATTATGTCTTTTTTATTTTCTTCTTAGCAATATTTATAGTATGTACACTTCGGTCTTTTTCAGATGACTTGAACGTTCCGGACCTCTAACATGATCGATGCCAACCCACCCACGGATCTTACATCCTCGCTACCAAATCATCGTTGCAGAAGAATTGTACAATTATTTTGTGATCTTTAAGTTAGGCAGTTTAACTCGTGGTTTCCTCGAATAAACTTCTCATTTTTATTTTACTTTTCGTTCTCATTTTATACCTCTGGTCAGAGAGTTACGTTGCGGGAATAAGCGCTAATCTTGACTTTGTTGAGATTTCAAAATTTGTTTACAAGCTCTCGTTGATGTCAGCTCACAAAAGGGGGTATTGTCGGATGATTGTGCGTTAACGTAAAAAGCAAGCTTGTCGTTGTACATTTTAGAGTCTGAAAGAGTTTAGATTAACTCAGAGCTATCGTGAAATCCACTTTAGGGAGAAAAGCCCCCTTTTTCCCTAATTGCTCTGAGTTTATAACAGCATTATGTGTCGCAAGTATTTATTCACAGAAAAGAAAAACGTCAAACAATAAGAATGGCTTAGTAAACAATATGATGGCTTATAATATATTTTAAAACGTCAGTCATTGAGTGAGACCAGTGCAACTCCTAAATAGATTTACCTCTTCTTGTAAGGTTGGTTGTGGTTTCATAACTTAAGGATTCGTCCGTCAAACTTATGTTGCGCTTCAAAGTAGGCCTACTGTTTCGCCCTAAGGAGTTTCGCTGAGACGTAGAACACTTGTTTGATTAGCATTTTCATACATACTTTCTTGTCAAATCGCAGCGTTTCGAAGTTAAAAGTCAAACTTGTGAAAGAGAGGTGACACCTGGTCCTATAGGTGCAACTGTCAAACGCCTAAGACAAACCTAGCAAACTCTCCTCAACAAGTAAATACAATTTTTCCTCCTTAAGCAAAGACAACCATGTATTATTACCTATCAGCGAATGCATCTTCTGTCACCTTTGTGTGATTACTATAACCTTAAAAGAAAGCTTTTTTAACAGTTTATAGAGTGATTTAGAAAAAAAACTTACCGCTTTGAACACTTTAAAGTAGCATAGGTATAAATTTTACTGATTTGAATGCTACGAGGCAAAAGTATATCAGAAAATATTATTTTTTTTAGAATTTAGGCGTTGGGAGAATCATTTAGCCCTTACAGTACATGGCACATTTAACCCTCACACAGTACACGACGCCATCAGGGAGGTCGCACTATTTCCAAAATAGATTGTGTCTAGAGCACTTTTGTCAAGGTTCCAATAAAAATTGAGGGTGATACAAAACATTAGCTGTGTGGCTCGCCTTCAGGCTGTTTTTTGAGACCATAACCACCACAAGGAACTACAATGAGACCATTTCTCCGCATCGTACCCAGCATAATAACCTGCAGGCACGCTTCGCTTTTGCTGGGCCCATAACCTACATAAGAAGGGCAACCAAAGATTCTCCTCGCTAGAAGTAAACGAAGGGTAGAAATAGTTCCCACCAAGTGAGCACCATCATCGCAGTTGAAGCTTCGCATTTCAGTATATCCTCAGTGGACCGCAGAGCCATAAGATTTCTTTCCGTCCTCTGAAATAGACGTAGACAGCTCACATCTGGGAAGGACATTGTCGCCTTGCACGGACGTTGTGCGTGTTTATACTAAGAAATAATTATTTGTCTTCATTGACAAATAAAAAGTTGAAATTTCTTGTGCTGATGTTGCGTAACAGAACGATCCTTAGTCTTCAAAAACTGATAATAAATTAAATTTAAGTAAGCTTCATGAAATTTTAAAAATTACTTGAAAGCGCTATAAATATCATGAAACGAAAAAAAAAGTTTGAAAGCCACAAAAATATTTTTTTTTTGCTATCACTATAGGATTTTAAAAATATTTTTTATGTGCAAAAGATGGTTAGTATTTCGTTTGGGAAACGTGGACGCTCAAAAGGTGAACTACCATGATTTTTTTTTAAGAATAGCTCCTGTCTACGCCCTGTGTTCCACCATGTGAAGTCCCCAAAGCCACAAGGCTAGTACAGAAACTTCCTCCCATGGCTATTTTCAAGAGCATCATAGTATTCTGAAGATAAGACAACATTCTTCAGATGCCAGTGGTTTTAGAGAGCCGCTTTGAACGATACCACGAAATGTTCATTTGATGCCTGCACTTCTCGGAGATGTGTCCTTCCCATCACGTCCACCTCGCACGTGGTTTGGCCACAAAAAATAGCAAAAAAGCCTCAGTGGAATACATTTAAATCGTGCATGGATGAAGCAAGTGTTAGAGCCAGCCTTGAGAAATCGTCTGAATATTTTTGGACGGGAAATTGTCGAATGTAAAGTATGAAGTGGCGTATGTTCTCCACCAGGCGAACAAGCACGTAGCGCGTGGCGTGGTATATCGGTCACCAGTTGTCCGTTGCACCCCCTCTACCGTTTACGCTTTGTGACTTCACGCCTTGATAAGCCTCATCAACACAATTTTCGGCGGATCTTACGTTTTTTTTGGTCTTTGTAAACTTTTTCAGACTATGGAAATGTGGAGAGAAACCACGAGTGTGAATATGAAGATCACTTGCTCAGCCAATAGGAACGGCACTGGGAAAAATCTCGTATTCGTAGAATTCATATTAACAAAAAATCTAGCAAGTTATTTCTGGAGCTCTATTAAGTTGAAACCCTCGAACATTTTGCACTCACACGTTGAAAAATATGAAAAGTGGAAAATATTAACGGGAATTATCCCCATAATGTATGCCTTATGTACACACAGTGCTAAGTTAGGGCTACCATTTGCAATACTTCTGACGTTAGAGTCCATTTGTGATGTTTAAAAATAGCTCGGGTAGTTGATGCAGCGAACGTATGAAGTTTTATCACGAAAATAATTTTTCAGCGCTTTTACAAAATGAACTTCCCATATAAATGACCGGAAACTTTAGTCATTTTGCAGATTTTTTTGGACAGTGTGATTTAGAATAGGACTGTCCAGATTGTAAATACTAAAGACATCAAATTAACCCCATTTACTGCAAACGTAGAACGTGACTGATTTTATTATATTATTAAGTTATCTGTTCGGAAAAAATCATTTTGAGCGATATCACTTTTTAATATCTTATTAATAGGTTTCCCACGTTTTACAATTGCCAAAAAAAAGTAATGATCGCTTTTGTGGGAAATTCGCTATGTGTGACCGGCCATTAGTAAACAATTATAAATAGAAAAAAATAAAAAATTCTCATGCAACTTTTCAATTTTGCAGTAGCAATTTTTTTCTGGAAAAAAAGGCAGGTGTTAGCTCGTTACAAATCGCGTGCGCGCGAAGTCCGTCTCCTTTAATTTTACGTTTTGACGAATCAATATGTATACACGGTTGAATATGTTTTGCTATAACTTAGCATCAGCATAGGTTTACTTTGAGTTAACTGCTGCGGGAGAGTGGAATTCATACGCGAAGTAACGCGTTAGTACTGTTTGTGATATATGCCTAATCCTCTTAAGACCTTTTGGGACCTTTTAAGGCCAGAGCGAGTCACATGTTCGAATAGATTTGCTGGATACCCAGAAGACGGCATCCGAATGAATGCTGGAATCGATACAGCGATTCTTGTGGACATCCGAATGCGGAATAAATTTTAAGGTAGCTGATTTTGGACGCACGCTCTAAGATAAGGCTACTATTCTGCCATAAAATATTTCAAAACCAAAAATATTCTACTGAAACAAGAATTCTGCATTATCGCAATCTTTGACTAGCTTTGTCACTTTTTCGGGATTTTTTATTTATCATTTCTTAGGACTCCGTCAATAAGGCTGTTAGAAATGTCTCTAAACATAAAAGAATAGAAATGTTTAGACTTTTAACGTGTGTGATATTGAATCTGAACCAGTACTTTGGAAGCACAAGTACTTTGTCACCCAAGCGAGAAGAAATGCGTCCGTGATGTATTTTGTTCTGTAAAATATATTACGTACTAAACGCTTATGAATATTAAGATTGATACCTACATAGCCATTTAAAAAGGATATGTGCTGGTTCATGGATAATCAGACACATAAATGCCTGTAGTATGTATCCATATCTCAGACGGATATTAGCACGCCTATGCGTTTGGGCACTCTTTACAGTCGGATTAGCGCAAAACGTAACCTGGAGGGAGGAGTGGAAGGAAAGTAGTAGTACTTTTTTCGTTTTTTAGGGTACGCTAAGTATAAATGGAATATTTTCGTAATTTTATGGACTGTTACCTTTAATTCAAGCCTCCTCTTTTGTATTGATTTCGGTGTATTTGCTCACTTATCGTTACCACTGGGCTTGCGTAGGCTGTTCGTCCACATTGTTTTGATGTCAAATATTACTATAAAGCGGCTATGAAGTCCTATTTGAAGGGAAATTCGTAATGTGGCTGACCCTGAAGTACAATTACAGCTTGTATTTCATTGGGTGGTGTTCGTACTTTTGGAGAACTCTTTACCATAGTGCTTGTGGAGGCTGTCTCCTAACCACTGTTCACAATGGTTTGTTTTCAAATATTACAATAAATCGGTAAGGAATATAGTGTACACGGTAGCTCTGAAAGAAAGCAACTACGTTCAGTAAGGTGTTTTTTGTTGTTTTTTGGTTGTTGTCAATAAGTTTTAGACATCTTTACTTTTTGAAACTGGTAGTCAAAAATCACAGAAATTAAAAAATCACAGAAACACGGTAGAATCCTCATGTTTAAAACAACAACAACCACAACAACAACAAAAAACGACATATGCTTAAAATGTTTTGATGCTGCCAAAACCTTGCTAAGCCTTTCATAAAATCTCATCCAATTTTAATTAGGCAAATAGATACGAAAACGCCAAGCAAAGAAGTGACGGTACCAATGCTCGCAACGCCTAGGCATTGCCAGCTTGCCGTATCCTAGTTCCAAAGCGGCCGCTTGGGTCGCCACCTGTGCTCTTGCCGTCGCGAATTAGAAAAGCGCGGCGTCGGCGGCGGGTATTTGAATACAATGATTCCACAGAAAACGCAAACTCAGCAAAGCCGTATTTTAACAACGTATTGTCTAAAAATGTAAACTCAAAAGCGTAACGCTACGCCGATCATGACCCCTCCTTCAACGTCACAAAACGTTACGCTCCGACCTCACCCCCCCTCCTCTCAGGAGCGTAACGCAATTAATGGACGACCCCTAATGTGGCCGAGCCTGAAGTACAATAATTATGGCTTATATATAATTGAGTGGTGTTCGTACTTTTAGAGGACTCGTTACCATACTGCGAATGGACGGTCTAATATCCCTTATCCCCAAGTTACCTCTTGCGGTAATCTGACTGAAGGCATTGAGCTGCTGCAATGTCCGCGTTTGTGTGTACACAGGGACGTTACGTTTTGCATCTGTTTCTAGCAACAGATGCACAAAGTACATGCCCTAGAATACCGCAATCGTTGTCGGGAAAACAATGAGCTTCTGCGGAAAGGAAAACGCGCAGAAATGTTCTCCAATAGCCATTTTGCGCGTTTACAAAATGTGTAGCTGGAAACGAGCCGAGATGGCTCGCAATGATGCAGCCATGCAGAACGTCCCCCGAGAAAACGCTTCCTTTAAAACGACCACACCGCCAAACACCATTCCGGAGAAAACGTGAAAGTGACCGAAGAAAATAAAGACTTACTGTTAGGTGTCGTCCATTAACCACGTGGACATTTCTGGGGTCCGGGGGATGGTCATTGGTCAATGATGTCCGGGGAGATGGCTTGAGAAAGTGATTTAAAGTATTTCATGAGCTATGGGGCTACACGGTTAACATGGCGTTTCTATTCCCTTGCAAACTGTTCAAAAACGACTCTTACGAATAGTGCACACTGATTAAGCATTTGCAGTCTATGTCATATTTTGGGAGAAAAAAAATAGCGTAAATTGACTTGAAAAAAAAGGAAAAAAGAAACACACATGTAGTGATGGACACGACATAAACGAAATAGATGTATTTGGTATTAATAACGTGACCGCAGAACAGATAGAAGCTGATTTTGCCAACCTGTTGGCGTTCAGCGTGCTTGAGTATGCTTCTTTTTTGGGGCGGTACGTACAATATTGCGTACAAAATATCCGTCTCTCTTCATCCGGGATGAAAAGTATGAATTCTTTGCTCTCACTGATAAATGTCAAGATAGCATGTATACATTTTGTATTTGAAGTGGGATTACTTTATGTGTATCAGACCCTCTTTATACTGCTCGTCCAGTTTAGCTGATTAACTGCTTTAAACCTGAAAGAGAGGGTGGAGGCGTTTGCAAAGAAGGCGTTAGCAAAAGCGAAAGTCACGCTGCGGCGAATATGTTTATTCCCCTCAATTTTTGGCGGTTTTTCTTCTAAAAATATTTTCGTACTTAGAACATGGTCACTGTGGCCTGTTTATTGGAAATTTCTATTTTATAATAAAGATGGGGCTCGATTTTAGTCTTCTAATAATTGTCCACCAGGGATGCGGGAGGGACGAAAATGGGCAAAAAAACATAATATAGTTTATGGGTGATCCCGCAATGACGCTGTTACAGGTATATCAAGGGTTTATCATTTTCATGTACGAAAATGAGCAACAAGACAAAAGATCATTGCATTGGAAACGCTGTATTTTATGACTCGACTTTACTCTCGTACTGATATTTTACTAATGCTTTACTCTCTTTTCCGCCAAGTTTCAACACATTTTTCGTTTACCCTTGGAGGAATTCTGTATTCCTCCAGGGTTTACCAGTGGGGAAAGTACTGCCATTTTTCCTTAGTAAAAACAAATAGTATGTGCACTTGAATTGGCCTCTTTCAAGCTCACAGCTGAAGTCGGAACAGTATAACGTTTGAAACGAGCATACAGGCAAGGAATACTCTCACTTCGCTTCCTGTTTGTAAAGCTCCTTATTGTGAGCCGACGTAAAGTAAGAGGTTGTCTCGCGACTCTTGAATTCAAGGAAATCTTTGGCCAATGAGAGTAGGGCTAAATGTATTTTAAACCTCAGCTGCAACCGCCCCCAAACCGCGAAAAATTTCGCAGCCTTCCGAATGAGGAAAACCTATCTGTGGGTTGTTTTGCCCCTTATTTCGGTTCGGGAAGGTTCATTTTACTCCGGGGAAGGGTTTTATACACTTCCAAGAACCCAAATTTGAATAATCTCATGTTAAATAACGACATCGCGGATTCAACTACTCACGTTGCCCAGAGCACAGCCTTGTATATCCCGTCATAAATACTTTCATTCATTGGGTTTGGTTTCTTTAATAGCTTTAGTTTTTGTGCTAAAATTGACACCATTCTATCACCAAATACGATTTTTAAGATTCATTCATGAAGAGGTTGTCCCGTATCGATGTCCGAGCTGTCCGTTACGGCCGGCCTACACCACGTGGATTATTACTTCGTTTAGTTATACGAATGTTTTGGCATGCCCTGCCGTCTTTTTGGGCTTCATCTGTCTTCGTTATGATTCGCCTTTCGAGAACTTGTTCGTCGAAGATATGTTACTATGGCGAATAGTCACCATATGACGAAGATGGCTGATATCTGCTCTATTTCTCCTTAAATGAAACATTGGTGCAAAGTTAGTTTAGACCTACCTAACGTTCTTCAGAAACCAAATATTGTTAAACCCGCATGAAAGAATAACTTACACTCAAAATGACGAACAAAGGAATTTAATTTTGATTCTAACGGGGCATTTATTGAATATCATTTCGCAAACTTCTTATATTCTCGGAATCGGGTGGACTTTGTTCAAAGTTTGAATAAACGAGCGTCCCACTCAATTTGAAACATTCATCACACAAAAACACGGATATTCCGAGCGCCTTTCAAGCATGAAAGCAAATCTTAAAACGGAGAATAATATAAATTTTAAATATGCCTCTAGTGGGGGGGAGTGTCAGAATTTCCGAGGTCTTGCGAATGCAACAAAATATTGTGAACAAAGCCGATTTGATATATAAGGATACCCAATCACACTCAACGGCATCAGTTGTCTCTTCACAAGTGAACAACGCGCATATCAACGATGAGCTCTTCCAAGATTTCCTTTTTGTTGGCGGTCGTCGCGACCCTGGCTGCGGTGGCATTCGCGGCTCCCTCGCCAGCCCCTGAGCCCCAGTGGAACTCTGGCTATGCCAACCCCGCATGGGCCTCCAACTTGGGCTCCTCTGGATGGACTGGATGGAATGCTGCAAACCGAGGATGGAACGCGAATGGACAGTACGGCGGATGGGGCAACGGATACAACGGATGGACGAACGGATACGGCTGGAACAACGGTTGGAATAACGGACTTAACAGCGCCTACGGTGGATGGAATGGAGCTAGCGGATATGGTTATCCTGCGAGAAGTTACTACAAGTAAACGGTGAGTAAAAGTCTTTATTTTTTAAAGGCTCAACCAATAACCATATTTTATCGCAGTTCCGTTTGACAAGATGCCTCAGTAAATACGGATTTAGGCTAAGAAATTGGGTGTATTAGGAGAAACTTTTTAATGACACACATGACACATGCCTTGAATCAACTCCGAACCAACAACTTCATTGTAGTCACGGACTCCTCACAAGAATGGAGCACTGCCCGATAATATTGTCTCTAGGGTCTTGGCTGGCGGACTCACTAAATATCAGCACCAAAACAACACGCATTTTGTTTGTTTAATTATCTTTATGGGTAGGCCTGAATATTCCCTAGTCTCCAAACACCACGAATCCGTCCAACACCCGCTCTTGGGCTGAAATACTTTGGTGTTTGGTCGGATAGCGCCCTTCACAACGGAAATTGTTACTGTTACCTTGAATTAGCGTTACATAGCTGATTCTCAAAGTCTCGCTGTTTCAGGTTCAGAGCTTTGGGTCTCAGGAATCCAAGTTATTCGCGTAGGCTTTTAATTTTCTCTCTTTAAGTCAAAGGCGCGCTTTGGCGTCTCCTAACGTTCTTGAATTTTTCTTTCGTTGTACAAATGTCTCTGAACATATCTATCATAGTTCCAGTTGTAGAACATTGGACCTAAAATCTTTTCTCTTTTTTTTTCCCTAAGGTCTAAATATTAACATTGTTATGGATAAAATTGACTTGATTTTGATTATCTTTGTAGAAAACCGCACGGAAATAATTATTCTTACCCATGTTTCGATTCTTCGGTAATTGCCTTTTGAACCTTTGTGATTACAGTACACTTATCAGTGGACGTCGTACACAAAATATAGTCAAATATGTCTTTGTTTTAGATGATGTTTGTCTTGTGGAAGCCTACCATTGGAAATGGGAAAACTACTGCCATGGATAACTGAGCTGCCTTCCTCTCTACTTGTAAATGTAATGCACTCTTGTTTCCTTTCAAGACAAATACAGTTCTATCAGTTCATCTAATGTTTTTTTTTTAATTATCACCCCAACCGCCTGTTCACAACTCAAGCCATTTACTCCCGGGAAAACTTTTTTCCCTTATCCTTTGCGGAAATTCAGGAAGTGAGCAGTCGACGTTTTTGGCGCTCGTTGTGTGGCCAGTCGTTTCAGACCGGGAAAGGGCTGCAGGACAATGTATCTGCTGTTTGTTCGGGTCTGTCGGTTTCTTCAATGATCCGCCAAGCCCGTCTCAAGTAGACTTACCGCAGGAAAATAGACCTTTTCTGCCTTTTCTGTGTGCCAAGAGAAAGAAGTGGTTTTAGTCAAAGATCATTGTGTTTTGCAGCGGAAGAACTTAATTCGAATATCGTCTAAAAAAATCACTAAAAAGGCTTCATTTTGTCCATCCGAATGGAAAGCACGTGTTCGGAAGGACTTTTGCAAAGAGCTGAAAGCAAATACAACCATGCTCTCTGTCATTATTTTTGCTCTCCATTGGTTTATCTCTGTTAGTTTTCCTCTCTCAATAAAGGCTTAGAAATTATAAAATGGATAAAAAGAAAGAGGTTCGTACGCTCGCAAACAAAATGAGACTTTCTAGAATGCTCCTGAAGACAGGGCAATTTCTCACATTGAGAGATCGAATGTTTCGATATGGCGTACTCCAGGAAGGAACTAAATAAATTTGGCCACAATAACGAAAGAATTTTGTCAGCATGGGAATTAGTCCGAATCACATAGAGTAGAGCGGAATCAAATTCAAATCTGCCTAAAAAAAAGTAGTAACTTGGGCTTCGTTGACTCATTTGAAGTAAGGCGGGGGGTTTTACGTATGGACAATGCATTAATTAACATCCACTTGATTTTGTTTTGTTATTGGAAGAACCATCATATAGTTTAGTGTAAACAGCGTATAACTCCCGTTATTGACCATCACTATAAACCTCAAAGCATTCGTAGTGAAATGCCTCATTGCAAGTACGTTTTTACGAGGTAATGATTGTTTATTTAGGAGAAAAAGTTTAATTACACGGCTAGCGTAACTATGAGTTAACACCCCAGATAAAACTTCCAACGATAGCAACTGCACCATTACCTTTTCCAAGTTCTTGCTCAGTGGGGGTGTCGTAAAATCCTATAGTTTGGCACTTGTCATTCACTGTTACCTATATGAGCAGCATTAACGCTTGTCGCGAAGTCCCTATTCTTCCCTATCGCCTGTACTGCCGTAACAACCTTCGTATGCTTAGGTAGTCTTAATGAGTACAATACTTCAAGGAGCCGAAAGTTGAGTGCTTCCGACCGTGAAAACTTGTGGATAGAAAGTTAAGCAGTACTTGTGCTCGTGTTCATCGTCTCTAAGAATCACACTAGATATTGAAGTCGAGATGAAATTGGTTAGATAGTTCGGTGCCAGTGTTCGTACCATCATGAGCAAAAGAAACGACACCCTTTTTATGGTGAAGCGAAATTTCTATTGGCAGCTCTGAATGTTTTCGTGGTAGGGAGAGCGTTACGCTTGTGTTTCCTGTGCGTTGCGCGGTGTCCGACCAATCACGGCTTGCCAGCCTCCCTATCCTCGAAGACAAATCAAGAGCTGCCAACCGACATTCTGCTTAACTGGAAAAAGGGTGCCGTTTCTTTTGCTCATTATAGTACAGGTATTTCTTTAATAACGAACCATCTCTGTCCAGATGTTGCACACGTTAAGCCTACTGCACTAGAATCATTGGAGGCTAACGTCCTCTAAAGTAAGATTTGAATTGATAAACTGATTAATGCACTAAATAAGTTAGGACTCATTGTCAGTTGAAGATTCAGATGCCCTGAATCCACACTCATGAAGTATTTTACGAGCCTTTGTTTTCTCTTGCCGGCTTGTTTTTAATGGAGCTTGTAAACATGGTCCGGTTGCTCTATAAATGTCGTCAATTCGGGACGTGACTGGAATCTGCAAATATGTCTAAAAATCGGAATCGTGTTTGCGGAGTGAGAGGAGACTTTTCAGCGAAGCCTGCTCTGCTTGGATTTGTAGGTGGCCCTTCCATCATCTCTTTGTTTTTTGTTTTTTTAATGTATTTTTTTTCCAAAGAATGATCGAACCAGCTCAGCTACCACCTTCTATCAACGACACGGAGAACGGTTTTACCTTGCAGGTCTTTCCCCTGACAAATTGTTCAAAGTGTCGGAAGACGCTTTAGATGAACCTTGATGTTCTTATGCATGTTTCGCTTACCATATTTACCCAGAGAGCGTCGAGTGTTCCCAGCGTGCTAGAGCAGAATCGATACGAATTCCATCAGTGATTTTTGCTAGGGGCTTATCTTTTATAAAATGGCGAAAGGATCAGATGCGGGATTACCACTGCTACCAGCACTTCATCCACCATATTTCAGCATAGTGGCGTAGCCAGACTCTTTGAGTAAGGGGGCGGTCATGCGGGTTGCCTACCTACATCGATGTTTAACTTTAAAATTACGTCTTGGGCTATGTCCCAAAATTTGTGGGATATCTTCATCAGAGTCTTTATAAATTTCATCCGTCGTATTTCGGCACTTTTTTTCGTCGAAGGTATTTGAAGAAAAGAAGCTATAGATTTCGAACACGGATTGCATTTACAGGTATTGTAACGAAACTGTGTCAATAGCCCGAAGTAAAAAGAGAAGTTTCGTAGAATTCTATAATATTCTATAAAATTATCATATGTATTTATAAAATTATTATATTTTTCACATAGAATTCAGTATGATTTTTTTTTTCATATAAAACTTTACAGCATTTTAAAGAATAAAATGTATAGAAATTGGATGGTCAAGTTTATGCATTTCAAGAGTTACTTGGAATTAAATGATTGTTTAGAGGATTGTACAGCAATTTCCTCGACCATATTCTACAGAATTATATCATTCTAATTCTATAAGTCTATGGAATTATGTTAAATTTTATAGATGTATAACTATATCCCATCGTCTCTTTGCCCCATGTTTAAATTTTCATAAAATAATATTGAATTACATATATATTTATATTGTAATGTAATGACCAATATAAAATTCTATATATAATTAAATTACTCCAAATTGTAAAGCATTTGAGATGATTGTATATAATT
>Ga0058701_10003145_pt1 | contig 12939 bp, 8 predicted proteins | sample AgamicOrMae_FD_97039 | JGI IMG/M metagenome (GOLD analysis project Ga0058701, IMG submission 97039) | Agave microbial communities from Guanajuato, Mexico - Or.Ma.e | ecosystem: Host-associated > Plants > Phyllosphere > Phylloplane/Leaf | place: Guanajuato, Mexico | collected 2012-06-04
AAAAAGTAGGCCACCCCGCACCCCCCCCCAAAAAAAAACAAAAAAAAAAAACAGAGAGAGCAAGCTAGAAAATCTAGGAGGATATTTTCAAGATTTACTCATAATGTGTCTATTTATCGTATGGCGAAGTCCAATAAAATTTGATCGTTACGTTTTGGGAATCAGATTGTAAATTTGTGAAAAAATGCATGGACTCTGATGGCAGTTCCTGAAAATAGCGCTCAATATGGCGAATTATGATTGATAGGGTCTGATTGAGATTAGATGAGGAGCTAAAGAACTATTTCCAGTAGGCTAAAGATTGGAGTTTTAGAAACAATGCAGACAAGTTTGACGACAATCCAGCGTTTCGTTTTTTTTGGAAACTTTAAAAAACAACTGCTTTTTGTAGTTAAATCAGCAAGATAATGATTTCTGAATGTAAGTAGTAAACTTTTATCCTTGTGAAAATAAAATACGAAGCACAGCTCGAGTAAAATGCTTGTCATAAGCGATACTTTCGTCAATTTTCTGATTTTTAGCTCCTATTTTGAATTCTCGACTAGTCGGAAGCGCTAGGATATCCCCAAAGGAGTAAAAACTCTCTTCTTGGTAAAATAGAAAACTCAAGTTACTCCTCAGAAAATAAAAACTGAAACGTAGGGAAATTTTTTATTTAAAAAATTCTCCTTGGTAGATTTTTACTTAAGTTTATGCTGTGGCTCCAATATCTTTACAAGAAAGATTGATTTTTATACCACTTTAAAGTCTGAGTGTTAGCTAAATGTTTTACTCCAATCTTGTTCCGCCTTGAACCGAAATGAATGAGCACGTTCAACACCCTTGCTTCACAACGCAAGGATGTCAGCAGCAAATGGCTGTAAGACACAAAATGCCCTCTTTAGGAAAACAGATGAACGCCGGCGCAGTGGGAGGTAGTAGACTACCAGATAAGGAACTAGAACGTGTAGGGGGTGGGGTGGGGTGCCACGGAGACCATGAACTTACGTCCTGTATATCATCCCTAGTCATTATCACGGTCGTCTTTAATTGCTGTTAATGTAATTGCTCTACCCTCTCCCTCTATTAGGCGATATCCAAAAACATTTTTCTTAAGAGCTTTCTTGAACAACTTTTAGATTTTCATGGACCAAATAAATATCTTTATTTGAAAGAATCGGAAATTAGAATTTCAATCCAGTTTCTTTTCACATTACTTAAAAAATGTACTTTGCTTTAACGACGAACAAAAAGTGAGGCATTTGATGATAGCAAATGAAAAATAGATTTTTGTTTTAGTTTTTGCAAAAGATAAAATTTAGTTACATTTAGAGTAGGAAAAAATAAAATTAAAACGTGCATTTAAAAAAAAATAAAAAGTGCTAGTAAATAACACGTATTTTTTCCCGAACTTTTACAGAGATTACCGACACTGGCGCTTTTCTTAAAATGTCTATGTTAAAGGTTTTTTTTGGTCAAAATATGGTAAAAGATTTTTGGCGTAAAGGAAAGAAGGAGGTTCTGAACATCATTATACAGTACATAGTTACCATATCCGCAGTTGAGTCAATATCGAATGACACATATGTCCATATCTACATTCTGCTCCTAAGAAGACTGATCAAAATTCAGGAAAAGTCTTTGTTCTTAAATAGTTATAAAATGCGCGTAGGATATGAAATGGTTGAGACACGTTCAAATTCATGTGTTCGGCATCTATTGGATTTTCTTATTTATTGTCGGACCAAATCAAACGCAAAAGAGGTTTTGAGGAGAATGCAGGCCCTTTTAACGGTGGCCGCGAAGGACAAGGGGTCGTATGGCAGCGTGGGGCGTGGCCCTTCATCGTGTCGCTTTGCTTCGTGGAGCGTCGCTCTGAGGTAAGCGTCGAGGCGCTAGGCGTCTCTGGGGCTTGGGTGTGGCGCTGCCGCGCTCCGGCAGTCCACCGGCGCCGGCGGCGGTGACGTTGGCGGCGTTTAGTTCTTGTCATAAGGCGACGTTTTGCCGTCTCATCGTTGCTTTACTTCCGCCAACGACAGCAGTGGCCAGCATGACTAGAAGGATCCTGAAAATAACCTAATCTAACGAAACATAACATGATGTGACCTGCCCAATCCTAACTTACCTCGGGTTACCCATTGTAACCTTAAGTGTCCTAACGTCAGGTACACTGTATGCCCACATGTGAGGGGAGTTTTAGGTATGTTTAGTTGGTAAACCCTAAATTTGAATCAGTGAATTTTCACTGAATCTCAGATACTTTCACTGTTTCAAATTTAGAGTGTAAGTTCAGTCTGAGATCTGCTAATCTATCACTACCGGTACCGGTGCCTGTAAAGGTGCATAGGTGACCTAAACAAACATTTCTTCAACCTACATCCTAACCTTATTTTGACCCAACTTATCCTCATACTTGAGCTTGCCGAACTTAACCCAATTCAGACTTATCTCATATAAACTAACCTAATCTAACCTTACCAAATTAACCTAACCAACCGCTTAATTTTAACTGCACAGTTTAACAAGTTACAACCCTTCGCGAGCTGGCTTATGACCAATTGTCAGGGTGGCATTAAAAGAAATGTAAATAGCCCCTATAGAAAGTAAAACTACACCAAAATAAAGCGCAAGATTTCTGCACCCAGTCACTACCAGGAGAATAAGATAGCCGAAGGATTACGAGAAGCTGATCGATATTTTCAAAATCAACTGTTCTACTTAAAGTGTTGACAACCGGGTAAACAATGTTTCCCAAAAATGATATTTAATAGATACTGATCCTACTTAAAATATATTTGGTTGCCAATCACATTCAAGAAAGTGTTTTCAAATTAGAAAAATAAGCCAGTAAATTTACCTGCTCACACAAAACTAATTTGTGCGTGGGTCGGAAAATCAATGCAAGTAAATCCACGTGTTTACGATTAGGTCTGGATGTATTTTTTTAAATTATTTATTTTTAGGCGCCACCGTCTTCAGGAAATGCTCGCATGCTAAATGAAATGAGGTTAGACTGCCGTTCCCGGCTAACAGCAATTATGATTCCTCAGGCGATACTTCCCTTTGGTCGTAATATCTTCACCACCCTTGTCCTCTCCATGACGTGGAAGAGACCTTGTGGCAACACAGTCTGCCATGCGATGCACGCGACGAGCGCGATGAGCAATGGCATCTTCCAAAAAGCCTTTCAGTGTTGCCAGCTTTGGAAACTCACCCTTATTTAAACATGGCCAATTTTTTAAGTAGACCAGATAACTTAGCGATTCATCCCTTCTTTAGAATATGCTTACCCCGCGAGAGTAATCCCAAACATATCATGTTTCCTGGATTATCTTTTACTTTTTTGAGGAAACCGCATTGAAAGTTGATGAAGTCGCGAAACTTGGCAGCCCTGTATCAGTACTAGCGTGCTCGGTGTAAGGGCCCATTCTTACGTCATTTCTGTTGACAGCCAGTTAATCTGCAGCGCACTGCCCTTGCATTGCATTGCGTTTTTGGGTCAGCACGATACTCGTATCCGATTTCCGTGAGGTTCTTGAGACTTCGCTTTAATTAAGTCACCGTAATTAAAATAATAAGACTATGTGTAAGAAACATCTGAAATTATTTGCACTACTTACAGAATGGACATTTGATTTAGAACAACTTCTCTTGCGGTCTGTCTTCAGGGTCTGCTTTAATTAAAAATCTATCGTCGCAACATTAGCCTTTAGCCAATATTTTATCAAGGCTGCGTTGGCTTAAGGAGCTACAGTACTTGAGTATTTCATCGTATTTTGAGATGGCGTTCGCGCGGTTTTGAGATTTTGAGCTTGGATTTGTTGGAAAGTGAAATAACTTCGGACTGTGTTTATTTACACTTTATAGCTTTATCCCGACGCATTCTTTTGAATCCGGATGCTTACATTTTTAAAATCAAAAAAGATGATACTGATACTGAATTACTAAAAAAAAAATTAGTAAAAATAAAAACCTTTTCATTAAAAAAATCGTCGTTTGTAAACTATTTTTTTTAATTGTAGTGACTTTCGAAATAATCTGTTCAAAATTTCCTTTTTTTTGTACTGAACAGCCAATAAATTTCGCCTCAAAGTTTTCGAAACTGCATTTTGTTACTTCACTATTGCATGGTTAAGTCAAGGTTCACATCTTCTTGTGAGTGAAATGAGTGTATTTCCATAACATAGAACTTTAGAATAAAATTGTCTTTAATCATTGGGTTGGGATTCCCGTTCCTTTAGCTTCATTCGCCTTGGCGTCCAATAATTAAAAAAAAATAAAAATAAAAAAAGAACTTTTTTTGCAGGTTACGTGAAAGAAACGTTATCTGTGACTCTTACGATCCCCTTGCAATGAAGTGATACCGACGGGCAACCTCAAACACTTAGAGGCAACAGATGATTATTTTTTCCCTTGTGCGTGAGGCGAACAGTCTACAAGGGCTCGCCAGGCCTCACCTGAGGTACACTAGGGCAGAGCGTACGCGCCCAACTGCGTGACATCTTCGCCCCGACAAAAAGACATGAACACACCCCATTTAAGGGATGGGTGGAGGCCACTTGTAGCTCCAAGGCTCAAACGAGTTTTCCTTTCCCTGTCACTAACTTGTCTTGAAATCGATATCCAGTTCCTTCTCTTTTTCCCCTTACGAGTGAGTGTCAGGTTAAGGAACTTGTTGCATCAACAAGTCATCACCAAAATAATAAGCAGCCTAGTTTACACAAGACTGACCTTATCTTTACTCACTTTTTCCTTACAAAAATTAACCTAAGTTCACATAGCTATCTGAACTCAACTCATAACCCAATAATCTAACTAACGTATTCCTGATCCACACAACCCAACCTTTAGTCGTCATGTAAGTCTGATGCAGCTTACTTTTCTGCAGAGTTACAGTTGTCGAAAGGTTAGCGGCATTAAGCTGGTTGATAGCCGAGAAGAGTGGTATTTAAGCGTGCCACAAGGCCCCTAACTTAAAAAACTTAAAGCAATAATCCGCGCTAACATAATTTCAGATCAACTTACGTCGTATGAGCGAACCTAGCCTTACATAGCCTTCCTCGAGTATTACAGCGCATAACAATATTTTTTTTAATTGTTATTTTTTATTCTTTGCGATCTGACTTTAGTCTATCCGCTCACTTCTATGATCAATTTGTAAATAAAAAAAAATATTAAACCACAAAAAAATACATTAAAAGTGGTAAGGTTTGCGAAGCTTTAGGTTACTTAAAAAAGTTGTTTAAGAATATCTGACGCGTAAGAAATCTTTAACTATATTCAAGAAGGTACTTTTAAGTGTTCAAAAGTGAGCTTATTTGTTATGTCAAGGTTGGCCGCCATCGGTTACGAATATTCGTCGGAGTCATAAAGTTTCGTCGGATGTGAAGCTGAACAAAGACGGTAACGGCCGGTCACAACCGTTTTCTTAAGATGCTTCGCGCATCTGGTGTGATCGTCACGGCCAGTTTCACCTCCTTGCTTGGTCCTTTTAAACTTTAAAAGACTTTCGTAACCGTCCTGGCCGTTTAAAGGACAAGCCTAATCAAGGCTGTCATAAGGTACAGTTGAGAGAAGTAGTCTCGGACATCGCAATGGCGTCATCACATTAAGGTAGCCCACGGTCACAATTATTCCACTTAACTTTAGGGAAAAGGCTTGAAAACGCTTGTTTCATTTTTTTAAACTCTTTTTTGTTGCTTATTTACTCTACATGTTCTTCAGTTTTATCTTATCCTTTAGTTTGACGACTCAATGATTTCTTTCTTTTTTTTTCTTGTCTTTTTTTCTTGCGTCAAATGACGGAAACAGAACTACAAAAATGATAGAATTACTGGGTTTTCTTGTTTACGATGAAAATGTTGGTCGTAACGTCCTTTCGTGAGGAGCACAGTATGTCAGCCCATTCGCAAGGTCATTTCGTGGTAAAGTTACTGCGTTGACCCTTAAATTTCAAAGGCATTATTAAACCTTCTTGACCAAGGGAACTTATTCTTTTCAGATTGTATGATCAGAAATATCTTGTTTCCAGCAACCGGACTTAATTTTAATGACTTCTGTTTTATGATTATTTTTTTTCCGTGACTGTTTAAAATCTCAAACAATTTCCTAGACACTGTCATAAAAAAAGGAAAAAAAGGAAGAAAAAAAGAAGAAAAAACGCTGCTTCCTATTTCTACATTATAATTGAACATTTACACCCCTACTTTTTCTAGACATACCGATATTCTGTCTAAGTTTTCAGGCCTATATCGCGTTATTGACTTTTCTAACGGTCCAAACGCGGGAAGAGGAGAACCATGTAAGTAGAGGCCCTAATGGGAGAACCCAGATAGTATTACTGTATTTCCATAGGGTCATCACAATTTTTCAGCATTTTCCACTTTCTTAATCTGTTCTCCCACAGAAATTATTTCTGATGCCATAAAAATGCCAATGTTTCTTGACTGACATACATTATTTTTCTTACGGCAAGCAATCTTGTCAAAACTATTTTTTCCTCGCAGCAAGAAAAAATTTCGTGCTGCAAGAAAAAAAAAGCCGCACACCGTTAATACAAAGTGGTCTTTGACTAAAGAATAGTAGCTAAAATTTTAATGTTTCAATTAGTCAATTTTGACCATATTTTAAGTCAAAAATGACTGTTCAAATAGTGAAAAAAAGAACTCGCTGAATAGTAAAAGAAAAAAAAATGACATTTTATGACTCACAGAGACAAAACTAATATTGGTGCTAGGAAATATACTAAAATTATTAGAATTATTTTAACCGCTAAACCTAAGTAAATTTTGGTAGTTTTGCACTGAGTTTATAAATGACTAAATAAAGTAATCAAACAAAAATGACAAAATCAATTAGTCAAAAATTGACTTTTTTCAAATTTAGAGTGTAGCGGCAAGGAAAAACGTTTTTTTTTTTCACTACAGCAGTAAAACAATATCTCGGTATCAGAACACATTCCTGTTGGAGTGGAAACTCATTCAAAAAAGTTAATTGTTTAGCTTTATGAATAAAAGTAAAATAGAAGAAAATAATAATGAAAAAAATATACGCTTTTAAAAAAACAGAAAAAATCTTTAACAAAGTGTTTAAATAAAATAAATAAAAAAGAATTACAAAACAATAAAATAAAAATAGCAAAAGAAAAATACTAACTAAAAAGATATGTGGTCTTAACATTTAGCACACCTCAGAAGCACCTTTTCCCCGTTTGTTCATAGTTTTATTTACTACATTAAAAAAAGTGTTCAAAAATATAACAAAAATAACAAAAAAATAGGGAAAATGTTGTTGATAACATAGAGATTCTCCTTGCTGGTAACTTTGCTGGGGGTGCGGGAGTGGGGTGGGCGCGTGCCGGATGACCGCGATGAGCGGCCACATCAACAGAAGCGAGCCGGTGTTGCACCTGGCGGCGGCGGGGCGACTTGCAGGTCGCTCGGTTCCGCTTGGACGGCGCAAAGCGCGAGCCAGCCAAGGTAGCCAGCTTGCCGTTCGGCCGGGCTTCGGCTGGGCCGCCGAGCGACGCAAGCAAGTCAAGCGGCGCGCCGCGCCGTGCATCGCGGCGGCGTTGACCAGCGTAGCGCACCGTTTGGCGCGTGGACGCCGCGTGCCAGCGCCCACGCGCCCATCTCGCACACCTGGGGGTGCGCACCGGACATCGGGACCGTCGTTAAATCGTTTTCTCCGCCTCATAATTGTAAGAATTCGCCTCATAATTGTGTCATCGTCATTGCGGGAAAGGAGCAGACTCGATATTTCTGTCGTTCCTGCGCAGCTTGCTGTTTGTAAATAATATTAAATACCGGCTAAGAGACTATAATTGTTAAAGTCTCCTGTACCGGCAGAAAGAAAAAAAGTATAAAGCCCTTCTCCTGAAAGGAGGCGGGCTTAAAGTCGATTTTTTTTCAAACAAAAAAATAGCAAAAAACAAAAAAGAACTTTTTTAGTTGATAGAATAAGCTTACACTAAAAATAACTCTGATTAAAAAAAGAAAGAAAAAAACTATGGCTTGTAAGCATGAAAATGAACTTATCAATGAGCGCAAAGCAAAGCAAAATAGCCTATTAGGCCAACGTAAAAATACCCCCAGTCTTGTTTTGTGACGCCATAGTTTGTTTTAATTGAGGTATGAAGATAAGACGAATAGGCGTCGTATTTTGGTTAGTTTTAAGGATACACCGACCAAAACCAACACAAAACTCGATTAGATGTTTCCATTGCTATCGTTACGGATTCGTGGTCGTTCTACGTAATGCACTCACGGGGAGAAGAGTGTTGCCGAGAAGTAAGTGATATCAGGCTTGTATACAGCGCAGAGATTGGAGTGGAGCACGGCACAATGCACTTACTCTGATTCAACTAACGCGGGATGTCGTTAATCCTCATGATAATGAAAGCTTCAACAGGTGTTAAGAGAGTATCCTGAATAGAAATTCGGGACTGTGTATAAAGTTGTGTTAAAGTGTAGAGGACTGAGGTGGGAAATTCGACCTTCAAAACTGACGCAAAACTGACAATGAGACTATTCAATGCAAAAACTATTTCCTGTTTTAGGTTGTTTCATAACTGTTTTTGGTATGAGGGTGAAACACGGGAAGAGTTTAATTTGGTTATTTTTACAGATAAACCCACCTGTATCAACAACTGTATCAATGAGAGGTTTGATCGAGCGAGAGATCTCAATGGCTATGAATAGAGCTATCTACAATAATAACTAAATTACGCTCTTCGCCAGTTTTACCACCAAAGCTAAAACAGGCATAATTACCTATACAGGGATTAGTTTTCTTTATTGTATATTACGCTTGCTTTATGAGAGTAGGCTCGTCATTTAGGGTCCGCCCCTCTGATGCACTTTACCGTTGGCCTTTTAAACGGTAGACTCCTTCTCTTACGCCAACGGTCACCACAGCGTCTTTAAAGTTTAAAAGGACCGGCCGAGAAAGTGAAACTGGCCGTGACGAAGATGAGTGCGAGAAAACGCCTCGAGTTACGCACTGCCAGGCAAACACAACAAAACGGTCGGTAACGCACTGCGGTTGGTTTCAGTTGCAATAATTCCAGAAATTAGCGAAATCACAGGGGAGCCTAATAACAGTTTGCAAGTTTCCTTTCCTGTAAGAAAATAAGATATTGTGCTCTTATTTTTTACTTGTTAGTAATATTACAAGCTAAAATTAGTCATTAGGGGTGCGTGCAATGCACGCACCCCGTTGTTGAAATCGTTTTTTGGCACACGCAATGTTTTTGCACAAAAACTATCGAAAACGGCTGAAATAAAAACTTAGGTAAGTAAATCAACAGCCCATTATTGCATCTAACATTTGCAATAATGTAAACATCATACGTAAAATATGGTTTTAAAAAAGCGTAATTTAACATACTGTACAACACGCAGATAGTCATATAGATTTGAAAACAATCCGTTTTCGATGGTTTTGAGATGAAGGTTTTGTTAAAAATCCATATATTGAGTTGTGAATATAGCTCTTAAATCTTTGCAGTGAATTAAGAAAAGCTTATTAGATTACAATTTGTGGAAAAATAATTCCTCTTGTAGGCTGAAAAATGTAAGTGACCCTTTTGCTTTGATACCATTCCTACTGTTGTCAAAGTTTGGGCAGTGGTATTATTTCTTAAAACAAAAACTAAAAAAAAAAATAGTTAAAAAAATGAAAGAAAGAAAAAGTAGTAGCTAACTAACTCATTTAGCGTCTTAAATATTGGTGTTATGTTACGTCTTGCTTTCGTCGCAGTTGGTTCGCTTTAGACCCATTCGCAAACTGTTTCTAATAGTATTGGACTACTATCGAAATATGCTTCTAAATTTTGTGTATTTTAAAAATAAGAAACGACCTTAATTTGCCTAAAGTAAAAATTTACTTTCAAAACAACGCTTTAAAAAATTTTCAGCCGGAAAATTTTGCCATTGGCGCCGCAAAAAAACTTTTTGAATCATTTCCCCGGGCGCAAATCGGTCGAAAAAATATTTCCTGACAGTCTAGAACAGTCCATTGAAATCCACTGACAACTCAGTCAACGTCTTAGGAAAAGAAATAATTATTTACAGGGTACGTCTTAGTTTCTCGCTGGAGGGAGCAGTCGTAAAATCGAAATGAGGAGTTGATTGTAAAAGGAAACAACTGCGACGAAACCGTTTTGCCAGTCATCGTCCAAATCATCGGAGCGACTCGGTTTGACTCGGCCACGATCGGGGCACGCGCTGGCCTCTTGACATCAATGCACACGGCATGACACCGGAACCAATCACCGCCATAGCCTAAGACGCGGCCAGTCCACCTTTCCCAGAAAACCACTTCCGGCGCATCGCCTTTCCGGTGGTAATAAGCCGCCTAACTTCCGAATTGGCTGCCCCTACGTTTATTGTTGGGTAATGACACTTTTCAGATTGGGGGCTGTTGTTTTTTCCGTGGGGCGAAACGGCACTGTTTGATGCGTACTGTAATTATTGAGGGGTGCGTTACGTTGGTTAAATACAACCGTTTGGAGATGCCAAACTGGCGGTAATCTTTCCATTGAAATTTCGTCATTAAGCAGAATAGCTGAAACCGATTAAAAAGCAATGGACATATCCACAGGGACATCACATCCGGAGCAATCCCTCGAATTTGAAAGAAAACAATAAACAGACTACTCGTCACCTGAGTATTTTGTCGTTAAGTAGTTTTAGTTGAGTCTAATGTATGGATTGATGAGGAAATTACAGAGATTTTCCCTAGTTCACAAAAATGTGAAAGATCATAGTGACTAGATTCTATGAGGAGACTTTATTTTAGATTCGAATGAAAAGAAAACTCAACTCTTTACAAAACACGATATAATGTCATATTTTTCAGGTAGCATTTATTATTTCAATTTTTTGCACTAGTATTTCGTACTTTGAAACTTAAAATCCGCCTAGCTTGAAATCAACCTGAAGATGCTGGGAATCGTCTGTGTGTTTACTGATTTCCTTTCAACTTCGAGGAGTTGTGTGACGTAATGTGGATCTCCATTGGTCATTTGTAGAACAGAGACAGAGAGTCACGATTGGGCACCTTTTCCTTGAAGGTGTCGACATTTGTATAGTTGCTTTCTTTTTCGCCCCACATCAGTTATTTTTCCTTGATTTTTTTTTTTGTGTGTGGTTGATACGCAGTACCATCAAGGTAGCAACAGCAGATTGGGTACGAGCCAAGAACGGAAATGAGAGTAAGAAGACTAGTCATGCGGATGCGAAACAAAACCGCGAAAAGGTTATTGAAAAAAAAGAAGAAGCAAATACGTTGAAGATGAGCGCGAATCAAAGAATAGGGAGGCCAAACCTGTTCCTTTTCAGACCTTAGGATATGCATACTTTTGAGTTTTCACTGGAGAGTGACGCAAGGAATTCGGAAGAGAAGGGCAAGAAGGGGGGAGGGGGCTCTTTTGTATATTGCGGCCTAGTGGTGCGGCCTTTTCATGGCTGGGAAAAGTATGGGGAAGGGGAATAAGGGGATCCAATAGGTCTTGATTCGCCACGAACCGTGCGAGGCGTTCTAGGCTACCTCTCCGCGATATTTCTGCAAGTTCTAAATTAAAAGTAAATTGATTTAAAAAAAATCCATCTTTACTTTCTGAGTTTAAAAATCAAGGTTTCTTTATCCAATCCAAGTTGTCGAATTTCGAAGTTGAATCCATTGCGCTGTACTCATGTAACATAATACGACACATGAAAGTTGGTTTATTATGTATTCAGTGAGTATAATATGCGGTCACGTCATCAATATGGTGATTTTTGTTTTAAGCCCGCGTTATTTTTTTTGCATTTCGCGATGTTGCCGGATATCTAAAATTTGTGAAAAAAAAAAAACATACGCGAAACTCGAGAATAAGTTTAGGGAAATTATGGCATTTTTGTTCGTTTCCAGAATGTGTTATATTCATATATTGCCCCCAAGCCAAAGTGGTCCAAAGATCAGATAATTCTTTTTTTTTTCTTTGTACATAGTTTATATTATAATTTTCTAAAAAAAAAAGATCACTCGCTAACTATGAGGGAATCGCAAATTTCGACTGATATTCACGGTTTTACCACCTTCCAGTTGTTTTTGATCTCATTTACAGTAATGAGCTCAATGATCTAATAACGCATTTTCGTGCACTATCCCTAAGGATTGGTAAGTTGTTAAGTAGCCCTGTGTTTTAACCTTGTAATGTTGGCAGCATCGCGTGTCTTTCGGAACGGCTTGGCGTCTTGAATGTCGGTGAGCGTGAGCGAGCTTCGGCGGCGTCTTCTGGGAACGCATGTTGGCGACACTGAGGGCGTGGCGCGCGTGGCGCCCTCTCGACAATTCATTAGCGAGAAGGTGGTGGAGGGCAGCTCTCTGAAAATGATAATTATTTGCTTGCGCCTTGCGTAAGACGAATGTCCTCAAGGTTGGCTGCCCTGCCTGCCTACTGAGCACGTATCTGGTAGCTTCAATGCGGTGCGACACGAAGATTTGATTTGTGCAGTAAGACCCACTTAGCTTCATTGTTTTTCGCCAACTAAGAGGAAACAAGCCCATAGGAAATGTATAATGTTACGCATCTGATAAATAGTGCAAAGTTTCTGCACTGATGAGTTACTACACGTTTTTGGGTAGTTTAAACGTTTTTCGGGGAGGTGAAGGAATTGCGTCATCGGTCTTTGGGTATTTTCTATCAAGGTCTATCAATAGTTTTATCAATTAAATCTCTTGTCGAGTCCTTACATTCAATATGGTTATACAGGGTATCTCAAGTTTAATGTAAAAAAATGAAACCTCGGATATAGTCGTACCAACGTAACTTGTCCGCTGGCCCGCCATTGCGTGCTGTGACCAGGTTTCGCACGTCGAAGGTGTGTTTTTCTTTAATTTTGGAAAGTGATTAAGCAATATACAAGAAATCTTTGTGTCGTCGGTTTGTATTTGTCTTTGCAAATCTCCAGGTAT
>Ga0058701_10003146_pt1 | contig 12936 bp, 5 predicted proteins | sample AgamicOrMae_FD_97039 | JGI IMG/M metagenome (GOLD analysis project Ga0058701, IMG submission 97039) | Agave microbial communities from Guanajuato, Mexico - Or.Ma.e | ecosystem: Host-associated > Plants > Phyllosphere > Phylloplane/Leaf | place: Guanajuato, Mexico | collected 2012-06-04
CCTTTTCACCAAAACAGCAGAAACTACCCTTGGATAGTACGCACCCGAATATAGTACGCATCCGGGTTTTTAGGACCAAAATTGAGACCAAAAAGTGCGTACTATAGACGGGAGAATACGGTACACAGTTTTTGACGTATTCACTTATACGTTTTGTTCACTTTTAAGTATTTTCCCTCGTTCCCTTGGGAAAACGTATAAACGAGACTTTACTGTATTCCAGGCGTCTGCATGTTTATTTACAAAAGAAATGGGCTTTGACCGAACGAAATAAGTGACACTAGGCTTAAGGAGTTGGGGAATGCTGCCGTTAGGTCACTAAATATCAGAATCTGAAAAATTCCTACAATTCGATGTTCAGAGCGGCTCTCTTAATACCAATCAAAAAAGATTACCGCAGAGTTTCGTGGCGATCGGATATGTACGCAAGTAATGATTAGCCACAGTTCCCACGAAAAAGGAGGGGACAGACGCCTTGCTGAAATTCGGCACTTCAATGGAAGACTCGATCAGTTCCCAAACCCGTTTTAAGCTGTACTAGTTCGACGAGCGTTCAAAATGTCGATTTTCGTTGCAGATACCTTTTTTATTATTCGTCTGAAAAGAATGACGATGACGGAACATTTTCCCTGGCCCCCGGAAATGTTCTCCATCAATTCTTATTTAAATCAAACGAAAAACAATTAAATGGTAAGAGCTGAAAGAGGGGGATTTTGCGCGCTCTCGAAATTGGTCTACTTTAAAACTCAGCTTTGAGAACTGGTCGAGTCTTCTATGGAGGAACCGAATTCACTTTTTCTTCACGGTATACAGGTTATAGAAGCTAAATCTGCTCTTTTCTCAAACTCGATATTTTGCACCATGACGGTACTTCGATTGAACATTTAATCAAAACATGTTCAGGATATACAGGCTAAACCTAAGCGTATTTCAAAAATAGTTCTCATTGAAGCATGGCATTACAATCATTACAAGTGTGCGAAAAGCCATGCTAGCGATATCGCGGGGCACAACCAAAGGAAAGAATCTCGAATGTAAACAACAAGTCGGCCCCGATTCGGATTTTCGTGCCGAAGTTGAAATCATTACCGGGCACAGAAGCGGCGTCTCTTTGATACGGAGCTGTCTGAATCCATTGCAGCGAATCATTGTACACCGGCCTCGAAGCTATGCACGAAATATTAACTTGTTCATCTCCTTCGATTACTTTCGTAGGTGATTTTAGTCCAAACCCGTCAGGCATGTCTGGAAACAGATTCTCAGAATGAGAACACAATCTTCACTGAGCGAATCCAAGGAGGACGTGGTTGATAGCTACCTGAAACTATTATGTCTCCTCTTGCGGAGTTGCACACTTCGTCGTTTGATGATGAGTTCCTGTTACAGGCTTTGCAGAAGATGATACCTGTTTTCAGCGCCACTAAAGAAAGATCAGAGTGAACTACTGTATCTAATTCCTCAACTTCAGTCGCATCCTGTAAAAATAAAACGAAAATATCTAGAGAATGCAGAATGCATAATGCATTAACGTAATTAGTAGGTACGGTCAAAATTAAAATTTTTAGTCATGAGCTGGTTGGGTGTGACTATAGTCCTTGGAAGTGACTGGAAATAGCGATATTTAGCATTCACCCCTATAAGCTGTCACCAAAATGGATGCCCCTTACTGAGCTCTGGGCTTAGCAACCGATAGGTTAGGTTAAACTAGGTTAATTTACCTACATTACACCCCCTGTGAGGAATGGTTGGTCGAATCGACTTAATTCGACGTCGAAGCGCAGGTCGAAGAAAAACTTGGTCGAAATCGACGGACTCCTTCTAAAAAGTTCGACGAAATATCGAAGAACTTGTCGCTTCGACGTCGATTTGACGTCGCTTCGACGACGAAATGCCATAAGACCTTTTGACTTTCCTTGTATTGTAATGACAGTTCTCTCGGTAACACTCTTAACGGGGTTAAGCGAGTAAAGAGTTGGTCAAATATTCAAACATTTCGACTTAATTTCGTCATCGACCTGCCTTCGATGTATCGACGTCGAATCGACCGATCATTTCTCACTGGGCCTCGCTTCGTTGTCGCTCCGCTCGGCTAACAAGCAACAAAAGGTGGAGCACACGACGCCGAAACTTCCAACTTTTAAATTTACTGTGGACGGATAGGCGCTAATTAATTTGTCCCAGAATAATATAAATAAATGATGAGAGACTTACCACTAGCTGCTGAGGTTCACGCGATAGACAGTCTTCACCTGGCTCGAAATTGCATTCATAATATATCCATCGGACACGGGATTTCGGGTTGCTAGAAACCGTACAGGACAGGTTCATTCTGTCCCCATGAAGAGGATACAAGTTGTAAGGTCTTAAATAAACTTGAGGAGCACCTGGAAAAAAAACAAAAAAAAACGACTAGATTGAAAAATCATGATCTATGCTTGCTTCCATACATCGACAGCAAAGGAAACTTACCGCTCACGTTCAGAAAGAGTTTAAGTGATTCACTATCGCGGTACGAGTTCCTGACTTCTAGGGTAAAGTGACCAGTGTCCGATACTCTGGGTTTGCAGATAGTTAACTTTGTTTTGGTTTCAGTTGTCGTTGACCAATAGCGGTAATCAGAAGCAGAGTCGCAATTCATAGAGCCGTTGATTGCGGTGATGGCTTCACCGTTATGGGCGCGCCTGAAAAAAAAATGAAAAAAATAAAAAAATAAGGCACCATATTCGTTAAAACGAAAGCCTAAAAAAATACCATGACGTGACTTTCCAAAAAGCAAAAGGTACACAGTCCCGGAGGAAACAAGTTTTAGTTTTGAAAAATTCAATTTTACTCAATCAGAAATTTTTAGTTTACTGGTGCCTCGAGCATCCAAAAGCCGACTTGGAAATCTTGTAGAGATTTTCCTGCGCTACAAACAATTACGGTGATTCCAGTGATGAAGACTCGTCAAGTTCATTAGAAAATCCAAATGCATAAATCTCGAAGATTAGAAAAGTACCTTTTTTGGCAAGAAATCACCTCGCTGGTAATTGTATTTTTGTTTAACATTAGCAGCAAGGTTTCTTTTGAATGGAGAACTTTCATACTCTTATATATTCAAACCAACCCTGAAAGTTCCAAGTGTTAATTCGATTTTAGCCCACCACGCTGGAACCACCTTAATTAAAAGTTTTCCATTAAATCTTTTTACCTATTTTTTGAATAAAGGGACAGTGCATTTCTTAAAAACACCATGTAGTGTATTATTTTAGGGGCAAATAAAAACCAAATTTTGAAATCCATAGGCGTAAAAAAAGGCCCCTTGAGTGGTTGAATGGAAATATCATGGGGTGCACTCACCAAGAAACTGTGGCCTTTGGATGGGCATGGATTTCAACAATCCATTGGACTTGCGTATTAGAGCCTTCGTTGGCCTGTATCGTCGTTTTATTTCCTTGAACTTCTAGGTTGATGAATGATTGCCCCTCCTCTGCACAAACAACATTCGTAAGGCACAAGCTTCAACCCTAAATGCCCTTGGTTTAATACGACTCATACTAACCTAAAACGTGAACAGCGATTTCGGCTGACGTTTTATTTCCCTGCCCATTTTGGGCTTGACACCGATAAGTGCCGTTATCCGCTCTAGATGCACTTGCCACTGTTAGAGTCAGACCAGCATATTCCGCATTGTTTTCAATAATTTTTTCATGGCTTCCAACATGCACTCGTTCGTTTCGATCCTGGAACACACATTTCGCGGTTAAGTTGGCACCAGATATTATATGTTTAGGTTGACACCTTTCCACGAAAGACGCCTGCTTTTAAGACTGCTACCTGACGTTCAATCGATTTCAGTACGATAGCGCACTTGAAAGCCTGCGTTACTTTAATAGCAGCAGCTTTCGAGGACCAATGTTTTTGATAAACAAAAATCAAGCTATTTTATAAAGATCGAAATGAAAAGAATGGGAATGCCATGCCCCGCTGTCGCTCCGCGCGGCTTACAAGTGCACGCAAGAGGCGGGAAATGGCAATTTTTTAAAATTTGGTTTCAAAGAAATTACTATTGAATGATAAAATCAAGACGTACATTGCTCACGACCTCATTTCTCGGGTCAAACCATTTGATATCTAGGGCTCCCTTATGTTCATGATACACTTTACACGTAAGTGTGAACATTGTATTCATGACGGCATGGTTATCTCCGCTGATAACAGGTTTCGGAACCACACTGTCTGGATCTGGAAAGAACAAACCCAAGTCATTAACAGGAAATATCACGAGCTCCAGATTACAAGAAAATAAAAGAAGATTTGAAGGGCATTTTGCGACTGCGGGAAGGAGCCTGGGAAAACTGACTGCTGCAATAAAGGCTTGCGCGGCCATGCGGCCTCCTAGGGCTGCGTTCGAAAACACCACTCGAGGGGGGATTCTGTCTCCCTCACTTATGAGAGCTGAGAGCTCCATCGGTAAGACAGAGATAGAACGTCTCTGGGTGCCGTTTCCGAACGCGTCCCAGATTTCAAATCCAGTGGCGACTCGTTTTCACTTTCTCAGACGCGAGAGAGAAGTGCTCAGCACTCTCCAACACAGAAGTTGTTCTTGCGGGACCGAGTTGACTTAAGTTTAGAGGATAGACGAGGTGGTTTAACAAGGCTTCGTTCGGCTAGGTTGGGTTCAAATTTGTTTGTACTGCCTACATCTTGTCCTGGTGCTCCTCCCACAGTCGCAAGATGGCGCTAAGCACGTGGCGGGAATTTATCAAATCATCACATTTTGCTTCAGGGGCCTTCCAACAATTGCGTCATCGTGTGGGTGAAGTGGTTTGTGGGCGATTTCGAATCATGATCGGGGAAGATGCTGGTGGAAAGAGGAAGGGTGGTCAACCACACGGAAAAAATAGCGATGACGAATTATTAAGGTTCCTCAAAGATTTTCACAAGCGCACAGAACCACATCACTTCATTATCAAATAAACTCGATTCAGCGAAAATGAAAAAAAAAGTTTACTTCGAGCGGATACCAAAATTTTCTGCAAAGAAAAAGAAAAGGGATCCGATGCTTTTCGACGCTATATTATGTTTGAAATTGTTCGTTTTAAATCAGAGTTCCCTCGTCATTTTTCCGGTTTCCAGTGTAATAAAAACCACTCTTCACTTTTACAATAGGCAACATAATTCACTTGCAATGAATAATCAGACTTTTCCGTATAGGTTACGGACTAGAGAGTTTTGCCGGTGTAGACCTACAGCCAGATATGATCAGTGATGAGTTCCAAACTCATTAAAACATTACATAGTTTGAGTAGTCCTATATCTGTTTTGGGAGAGAAGACAAAACGGATCAATCACGTAACTGGATCAGATTTTAAGATAAACAAATCGATGAACAAATCTTACGAGAAAGACTCAACGAGAGATTTCAACTGGCTATTAGTGCTCATAGCTTTATTTCGAGAACGAACCAAATTATGGGCTGCACCAGTTTTACCTCCATGAACGAAAAGGACTTAAGACTACTGAAACCATGTATTATTTTAACAAGGAACCCTTATGAAGACAAATGAAATCTACGAAGCATTCTTTTTCGCACTTTTTTCATCTACGACGATCTGAGATTTCAAAAAAATTAAATGATAAAAATATACTCCCAGAATAAATATCCCCCTTTTTTTTGTTCAAATATCTCCGCTATTTAAGCTTTCCCCAATACTGTTATTTGTAGTAATCTGATATGAGCCGTAAGGATATTTTGGGGGATCCTTAAAAAACGGGAATGGAATATGTGAACAGCCACAAAAATGTTTTGGGATACTTCTTCCTGGACATGTGCCTACGAACAAGATGTAAGTGCCCATTCAAAGTAAGAAAAAATAGTAGAAAAGCTGTTGATTGCGAACTTGGTCGACTTACTTCTAGCAAGTACGTGGATTAAGAACTCGGCTCTGCATTCTGCGCAAGGCTCGTTGTTGCCAAGCTGAGCCCTACATTCTACTTGGTCGCGTGGAGGGTGGAGCAAAGTGAACCCGACTCTAGGGTTGTAACTAATTTCATTGCCATCCACTATCATCTGCGCAAAAACAACAACAATGCATAATCATGTCAGTTATTTTTTCAGAAAACTAGGAAAGGCGAAAAAGTGGCCATTTTGAAACGCAAAACTCCCGTCAAATTAATTCTATTCGAATGAAGAAATTTTATTGCACGATTTAGTCAAGTATTACTATTCGTTAAGGTAGTCCCAGCGGGTGCGGTCCAGTAGACAGAAAGTTCAGAAACTCGTGAGATGTTCATTGATAACACCTCAAAAAAATGGGGGTCACCGAATTAACTTTTTCATAAAATGAAATTGAGAACAGCGTATTATTCATGGCCCCTTAAGGGGAGACGTATTTTCACCGAAAAAAGTTGGTAAAACTAAATGCCCAATAAACAGAAATTTTTTTAAGTGTCTTGTGTATATTTTTCATCAATTCACGCCATTTGATATGATAAAATCACCCCATTCAGAGGGTAATATCCGAAAACAATGAAAAATAGGCAATTTGCCGTACAAGAGTGAGTCAAATCAGCAATGCGACAATTATTAAGATCTTAAAAAAATCGAAACAAGGATATTTTCACTTTCAAAAAATTTGGAATGCCCATAATTTTTGTTTAAATGTCGACGACCTATTCTTCAAAGAATCTGATTTTTTCAGACAGCTTGAATAGACTGACCCGCTGGTACTGCCTCAAAGTTATATATTAAGGTATTGCTGAAATTAGAACTCTTTGAAGCACAAGATTTTAATTACTTCTGATCCATTTGTTTGACGTTTTCGTTTTATAAGATATTTTGAGAAAGTTAAGAATTCAGAAAACGTAATCATTTTGCCAAAGAACAAATAAAGAATTTTACGGGGAAAAAGTCAGGCTTTAAAAATTCTTATAATAAAAGAAATACAAACCCATTTAAGATGGTGATAATTTTAAGTTTTGATAAAACGTCTTTGACTTGGATATATTTCAGCTCGTTTGATAAAAACCGAAAGTTAATAATCAATATTAGTAGCCAAAAATTTCACTTCAACGGAGAAAACAAGGAACGGTGAGGCATTAATATACATGCTTCCTTTTATTACTTCTAAATTTAGAAGTCTCAAGACTTCGAAAAAGTTAGTGACCGGCACCAAGTTTAGTGTTAAAGCGAGAGATCCCACAAAAGCTTAGCGATATATTACATAGACAAGGATTAACCCGGCTATAATGAAATGATGTGGTTTACTGAAAGACTTCGGAGACTGTTGTAAAACACAGTAAGCGAGAATCTGATTGGCTAGAGGCAGTCAAGAGGCCATTTCGCCAATTTGCCATCACTGATAAAAGTTATTTTATTCAAAAGATATGGGAATATCCACATATGTATTTGATATACCGAATCTTGTGTTTTAGTACAGTCTCTCTGGAAGGACACATGCAGAATTAGAAGCAGACAAAGACACCAATTGAAAACGAAAGCTAGCAATAGCCTCCGATAATTAAGTCGTTCGAACGATATAAGCACGATAAGCGCCGGGAACAAATTTTACACTGATGAATGCTGGTAGAGGGGAGTTAATAGGAGGTATATGTTTTAATTTTCATACAGCTCTCAGTTTAATGAGAAATTCCGTAGTTGAGCTTTCAAACTTAAAAATCAGAATTGAAGGGACCTCATTAATTGATAGGATGGCAGCTAAGCGAAATGATATCAATCGATTAATTGCTAGAAATGTGAAAAAAGGGCGCAAAACTTTTACGATTAATCTAATGCGGTCTTTGGTTCATATTAAAGTTACCGACCTTCTTTTTGATACAGTTATACTATGCTTGGTAAGGAAAAAAAATATTTCGCACTCATGCACAAAAACATATTAAAATTGAAAAAGAGGATTTTGCAAGGGTTTCCGACAGAATCGTTATCACTCCTCAAGCTATGAAACGTCCGGGTATTTGGAGTTAATTTTTTGGGTACTATGCCTCCGAGACTACCTAATATCAAAAATATTTCCGTTCCTAAAAACTCAAAAGGGTTTTCAAATATCCTAAAATTTTATCAAAAGTAGGCGGCATCGAAAAAGCAGTATTGCAGCTAAGGCGTTTTGATTCATCAGTATATGCCTCGCGTGTTCAGCTAACAAACTGCAAATTTCGTCAAATTCACTGTGTATGCTAGAATTAATCTGAACGTTTAGCTTTGTAGGGCGTAAATAGCTACACAAAATTGCTGTAACGGCAATACTGTTCCTTGATAAAATAGCAGCCACTAATTTTCTTTGGGATATTGGAATAGATTGCTAGGCACCTAAGCTAAGATACTATATATATATTCAAACGCGATTTAATCGCTTATTTAAGGATGCTTCCCCGCGTCAGTCGATTGAAGCTTAAACTGAAAAATTCAAGTTCAAAACCATCTTGATGCTTAAAATATTATTAAAGTTGCTAACAGAACTACCGTACTTTTATTCTTACCATAGGCTTAATTTTGATTTTTGGGAAACAAAACAGTTGTTTTTTTTTTAAAACAAAACAGTTGTTTTTTTTAAGTATTATTCCTAGAACGCTTTTTTTTTCAATAATTTCCATCGATTATTCATTTTCCCTTTTAAGATAACTACTAGGAATTTTACGGCCCCAAGTTGGGGCCCCCAACCAGTTCACGACCTTTTATGACCTTTTTAATACCGGTCAAATAATTCTCAACATTTCTTTCAAAATAGTTTTTTTTTGTTATTTTTTTTTATTTTCGAGGAAAACATTTCTAAAAAAATTAAACACGCAGCCAAAACATGATGCTGGTCTTCTTCGACGACCCAAAACTCTCAGGAGATTTCTTTTTCACTGACTTTACTCGTGTGTTTCGAAACTTTTGATTCATCGGCGACATAACCGCTCTAAACCAGAATCCTTAACTTCGGGGAAACATCCTTGAAAAAAGAACTTTTCTTCTTTTTTCCCCTGATTGGATAATGAAATACATACATACGTAGTTACATACATTCGATGGTAATGGAAAAATAGGCGTTCTTTGAGACGTTCTCATATTGTGCGATACAACGGAACGGAGTGTGAGCGGGAATGGGGATCCTGCGAAACTCAAAGCCAATGCGGTGGTCGTAGGTCGGGGCGTGCGGATGAGACTCGCTGCACGCCTCCGTAACGTTACACGGAATAATCTGAAAACCAACCAATGGATCGACACACTTCCAGTACACTTCACACGCTACACAAACGCAACCCGCGTATTCCCCGCCACTTTTTTACGTTCTCGAATTCTTCCCCCAACCATCCGACGAAACCCCTGTTAGTAGGAAGCCTAGCTTCGTACAAAATACAACCACACAATAACCATACCCACCACCAGATTGTTTATACCCCTGCGTTGTGATTTGAAACCCGGGTAAGTCCGCATCAGGTAGTAGGAGCGCAAACCTAAATAATCCAATCTTTAAAATTGAGAAAGCATACAAAATAAGTTTGATTGCGGTAAGTTTGTCCGACGACATTTATTTTCACACCGTGTTCATGCTGAGGTTAATTTCGGTTCGATGAGGTTGGATGAGGTCACGTCGCGTTTGGTTCGAAGTTTAGAAAGAATTCTCAGTCAGGAAACATTGTAATGACTGCGATCTTCGCTGACAATCAGTTGAAGTCGAATAATTGACATCGGAAAACCTGTTGATTTACAGTCGCGCCTACTCAGAACACACGGGCACTAAAACCGCGGCCATTAAAAGAGGAAAATGACCAGTATTTTCCACCAAATTATTTAATAGCTCTGCTCGATTATCAGCTCTCTCGTATTCATCAGATTCGCCGGAAATGCATTCGGTAGGCTATTTCGTAGCTCTCTCAAAATGCTTATCAGAGGCAATATTTTAATGCTGCATGGTCTCGCGAGATAGGAGCATGTACGAAATAATGTGACGACTTTCCTGAGGACTTGGCACAGCTTGCGATGTTAAAGAGCTCCTGGTTGGGCGAGAGAGGAGAGCATCAAGGTCTGCTTCGCAGCAGAGCTTAGGGTTCCATCAAAGACCACCTCTTCCAGAGTTCGCGCTCCTACTACGTCAAAAGCGACCTTCCCACCCCGTTAACTACAAGCAACATTAACAACGCTTCGTTATCTTAATACCCTGCCAACGCATGAGATCATTCTGAAATAGCGAAACTCCAGTGTTGCCACATCACGATTCCGCCAAATTTAAACGCACTAAACTTTTGCCGGTAGCGATAACTTCGTGATCGACCTCATCTTCGGGTTGTTCAACTCCACAGCGATCTTGAGCATCACAATAAATTAACTCTTGCATTTTCCGAGTACCAATGCGGTTTAATTTGACTAAGTCGCAAAATCTACTGGCAACACTGAAGCACACTGCTAATTTCACACATACTATGCTGTCAACCTAAGGAGCAATATATGACGCACCGAAACGGTGATAAACTTGTCTGTTGAGGGTGCGAATGTTATAATTTCATGGAATTAAACTCTTAACATTTTCGGACACTGTTGTTCACCTCGGGAACTCATATATTCCCTCCAAGAGGGTGACAACACTCTGCACGAAACGCAAAGTTTTAAGGGTTGCATTTTCAACTTTTTGAATTCAACCTTACATTACAGATAAACTACAACCGTAAAGCTAGGTGCCATGTGCCTCGCTCCGTTGACGCTCCGCTGGATTATCAGCCAGTCAGATGCACCTTAACTTCTCGACGGGAGTTACTACCACCGAGAAGAGGCGTCAGGCCTGGTAACGATTAGACTGCCTCAGCCTAAAACCTGCTCGGCATAGAAACCCAGGGAGGAACACTGGAGGTGGAAAACGCAACCATCCAACTTTGCGTGGTGTGAAAATAGCAGTGCATTTGAGCTCGAAGCGCGGCAGCACCCAAAGCCCACAAAACCCACATGCAATTAGAAAAGACACTACGACCATGAGTTATGATTAAAAGTGGGATTAATCAATTTCAATCGAAGAGATTAGATGAGTTAAGTTCTTACCTGAGTTCCTTGACTGTCGTACAGTGTCATATTGACCTTCGGCGACGTTGCCCTACAAGGGACAACCGCTTCTTGGTCCGGCCTCACAGTTATTGGATCAATATCGTCCACATCAACAATTAAATTTTCCTCGTCTAAAATCAGAAATAATCTTGTCAGAAAATAACAGTCTTGAATTGAAATAAGCGCTTTTCTTACTCGGAAGACATGAAACTAAGGTTTCAGTACCGTAAAGTGGAGCAAATTCGAACACATGAGGAAAATGTGGACGCGCCTTTTTCTTGTTGGGCGTTAACGGACGTTCCAACTTCTTATACTAACAATAAGATTTTTTTGGTAGATTTCGAGTGTGGCTGAAATATGTAACTATCGAAGTTTTACAGCTAGATAAAGCGTGCGGATTCACCAAATGTGTCCAAAGTCGCCCAAATTTACGGTGGTTAATTTCATCCTGAGACTGTAAACAAGTCCCCCGGTGCCCCTATAATGTTTGCGCTTGCAATTTTTTTATTTCACGATCGATTTTCTTTTTAAAGAATGGAAACACGAGGTTAAAGCATAGGAAAGATTTCCCATACGCTAAAATGCAAATCGGTGAAGAAATAAGCAAAAATCACAAGCGAAAACAATTTCTGTGGAACAGGAAAACTTAGGACAAGCGCACTTAAATCATTTCTTTTTTCTTTCGTATCAGAGCAAGGTGGTATGAAAGGAGGAGAAATCACAGGGCGAGATATAGAGGAACTGCGAAAACTGCAAGATCCCCCGACGCCTTGATCTGAATTCGTCTTCTTCAATAACATCTTTTAACCCATAACAGCCCAAAGTAGTTGGAGTGAAATTTAACTTAAGAGAAATTGGAAGGATTTTTTCCATTGAAATACGAAATTTTAAGCTTTGGAATATGCCTAAATTATTAAATTTCAGGTTTCCAGAGGGGCGATATTTTGTAACTTGTGACAATACTGAACTGAAAAGATCCTCTAAAACATTTCTTTTTTCTATTCCCGAACGGCATCGCTGGGCGGTATGGGTTGATGTACTGAGCGAATTACGAGTCCATGGGATTTCTTGAAATGGATATGCACCCCGCTCGACACATGAGCAGTGCGTGTTGCCTACAACGGACTAGAACGCTAGTAATTGAGTAGGCAACACGCATGACACTCGTGTCAGGCGGGTTGCATCCTTTCCAAAAACCTTCAGGGGCTCGCAACTCGCTCCGGACAGTCTAGGTGACGCCTTTTCCGGGCGTTGGCAAGCCTTACACTATTCCTCCACTGCGCTGCTTACCGAAAGCATATACGTAGATCATCGAGGATGCATCTGCATTGGGGTCATCATCAACGTTGTAACGGCAGTAATATGCACCAGTGTGGTAATACTGCGCTTTCTTGACTGTCAACTTCGCGTAGAAGTTTTTGCCCAACTGCTCCGTCTTAATTTGGTAGCCATAGTCCTCGTCGTCGTCCATGACATCCTGAAACATAAATTAGTTGGTGTAAAATGGTTCTCATCAGGAGGAGGAGAAGGCTGCAGAAAACAACTCACCGCTGGAAGACTGGGGTTGTCCCACGTGACCGGACCATGCGGACTGCGACACTCGAGGCTAATCTGCTCATCGCTGTTCACGATGATTTCGCTCTTTGATGGGCTGATTGTTGGAGGAGGGTGAAGTGAACTTACTCCGTACACTGCCAAAACAACAACAAAAAAGCGTTAGCAAAGGAACTTGTATGTGTCAAGATAAAAAAAAACGCCGCAACGTTTTAGGATTTGTTCATAGGAACCTTCCTTTTCATCGCCCTTCACTGTAATAAGGTAGCATTTTCAACCTTTTAGTTTAAATTTGGTGCTACCCTCCGTCGTCAAGCCGAGCGGAGCGATAGCGAAGCGAGGCACAAGGCACCTAACCTAACCTA
>Ga0058701_10003147_pt1 | contig 12935 bp, 14 predicted proteins | sample AgamicOrMae_FD_97039 | JGI IMG/M metagenome (GOLD analysis project Ga0058701, IMG submission 97039) | Agave microbial communities from Guanajuato, Mexico - Or.Ma.e | ecosystem: Host-associated > Plants > Phyllosphere > Phylloplane/Leaf | place: Guanajuato, Mexico | collected 2012-06-04
CACGCACAGCACACGCAACTCCTCCCGCCGGGAAGAGAAAAGAAAACGGAACGGGCACCGAGGAGCAAACGGACAGGAACCGAAACACAACCATAGAAACAACAAGAACAATTACCGGAAAAGCAGGCCACCAAGCCAGCGTGCAAGTCCGGAAAAAAAACTCGTCGCCAATTGATTCGCTGGGATTATGCTAGACGGAGGTCCGGTCCAGGCACAGGATAAGAATCAATAAAAAACTGTTGCTCTGCATAGGGGGGGAGGCACACACCGTGAGAGGGCTAATCACAACTGCTGGACCTTTTTAGCTCACGATACTAAGCGGGCCCGAACCGGCGGCGCGGTCCCGCTCCCCACCACGACACTAACGAGGGGAGGGAAGGGAACGGGTAGGAGGTCAGCACCGCGGCAGTGGCGCCGCGGGGTGGCAGACAGTGGAACAAAGGGCAAACTCTCACGGCATCAGTGATGACATCCGGAGGTTCACACATGAGCTCGGCCAGGGGAATGATGGACGGTTTGACTGCCCTGAGACAATTGTCCGGGGCGAGGAGAGATACTTTTTCCAGTATTTCCACGTTGTCCGGGAGACGCAGCTGCAATTGACTGACCAATGCAATGACGAAGTTGATGCACCTGCCTCGGAGACTGACCTCTTCATCGACACTAAGAAGTTTTTCGTTCCGAGCTGCTGTCATCTTCCTCTCAAACTCGTGACCCAAATGGGGCCAAGGGTGCAAATGATTCTTGATGTCAGCCTTCAACAAATTTTCCCGGCACCCAGAAACGACAACCCGCTTTGCCAATCCCTTGATCAAAAGCGCCAAGGAGTCGAGAGGCTTCAAAGGATCGCTGTCATTTGTCTGAAAAATCTTGTTCACCTGAGGAAAAAAAAAGATCATTATCATGGAGAACTTTTCTCATTTGCTAACATTAAGCCTAAAGTCTTGGCTTTCAAATAACAGTAATTAAAATGAGAAGATTGATGAATGAATAATGGGAGCAATTTACCGGGTTACATTCCTCTAAAATTGGCTTCAAAAAGAGCAAGTGTAGCTCATTTTTTACATCACAGTACTGTACATGTGGTACAGCAGGTCCGCTTTGTAACATTTATCCTTCCCGGCATACGATTGGAAATGAAGTTTCAGTTCGGTCCACTGGGATAAGATGCGCACGACGGCTGGGGCAATAGAGAGCCAACGTGTGTCTGCTACCTGAAGAATTTTCAGCGGGTCAGCTCAGTCGTTCATGGCCTTGAACCAGCTCTGGAAATGCCCTTGCCGATCAGATGACCTGAAAAAAAAATCATGGCCAAGTTCAAACAAAAATTTTAATTACGTCATTATTATTTTTTAAAACTCCATTATTAGTTTTTTAATTTCTCGTATATTTTTGTAAAATATACTCCAATTTTAATGCTCAAGTATGAGATACATTTTTGTCAAATATTCCCAAAATTTCAGCATATTAATGAAAACGAATTTTCGTTGGATTCGTCCGCGTCTTTTTACCATAAGTTTAAAATGTTTTGGATTGGTTGTAAATATATACTTAAATATATCACCACTTTAAACGGGATTAACGGTAGTAGCGGCACTTACCTTGCAAACCATAAATATGTGTCGCCGATGAGGAACTCCAAATTTCGTGGTAGTGTGTCCTGACACGCCGCGGACACTGCCAGCTGAATAGAGTGACAAACACATCTAATAAGAATAAGATGCGGAATCAAAGCATGCAATCTTTGGAAAACTCCATTGGTAACACCTGAAACATGATCAATATTACAAATAGGAATAAAGTATTATTTGCAAATACACAACAGAACAAAAGCTAAGCTTACCTGTCATGACAGAGGCATTATCGGAGCCGATCCCTCGCATCCGCAATAGTTCTAGCCCAAATTTTTAACGACGTCTATCACAGCTTGGGGTAATAGTAGCTGCATCACCTTTCTACAAGGGATAGAGCGCTAAGAACGTTGAAACGAGTTTGCCAGTTTTTTTGGAGATGTAGATTATGCAAACTCCAAGCTGTTTTTTGACGCCAATATCTGTCGATTCGTCGCGCAATCAACTATACCAGCCATCGCCTATGTCATCTTGTAAATCTCTCACGAAGTATGGTGCAAGAACATTTTTAATTAATGCCGCGCACTTGGTGCGCCCAAGTTTGATACCGTTTACACCCTTTGCCGAACTAAAAAGTCGTTTGCTCAGATTGGTAAGATGATCACTGTTTCTTATAGCGCTGTGACAGGTAACCAATAATGCCATCCCTGCCTCAGCAACAGAGGTTTCACTCATTGGACGGGGCACAGACTGAAACGGTATCCTCAATTGCCTTGAAGCTGTGGAGAGCGGCGCTGCAGATTTTTCATGCTTTTTGGTTTTCTTGTGTTCCACAAGCAGGCCGAAGTGAGCTTTCAAAATAGCTGAGCAGTACAAGCACCGCGCAGAGGTTTCGTCTCCAGGAACAGGCTGAATCCATTCCTTCAACTCTGGCGGGTCAGACTCCCATTCTTTACGAAATTTTTGAACGTAAGGTTGTTTGTTTTTGCTGGGTTTCCTCATGACAGCGGGCGGCAATCCTGACCTACAAAACACCAAACCAACGAACACAGGTTTATTTTTCAGCTTCACCTGGTCTAATGATATATAGTTATTTTCTAATTGAACTAACATGAAAGTGCAACACTCACGTTAACGTTCAACTTGAGGCTACCTAACTTTAAACTTTCAGCGCGGTGCTTCAAGCTGGTATCAACGTAAATCTCTCTTACGATGCCTTCTCGACGAAGATGGGGAGAAGAAATAAGATTGGCAGCCTTGTTTGAATGCGATCGCCGCGCCATCTTTCGGTGCACAACTAACTCCCGTGTACAAGCAGGAAAACACCGGGAGATGGCTACACCAGCCTGCTTTTCCTTCTTTTTGGACCCATAAAATCCTACCACATTCCTACTATCAGTCATTCAGAATCCTACTAAATTTTCCTACTAACTACTAAACGCCAAATTTTCCTTCTGACGACGACGAAAACCTACTAAATTTAGTAGGAATCCTACTGAGTTGGCAACACTGGACACAGCTATTCCACTCGCTTTAGAAGGACGTCCGGTAATGTGCAAAGAGCTTTCGTTCGGTAGCACATTGAGGTCTTGAGCGTGAACTGCGATACGAATTTCTTCATAGTTGATGAGACTTGACGAGGCTTCGGTTGTTGAGGATGAACTTCCACGTGTGATACGGATTAATCTCGATGACACGGTGCTGTGATATTCAAAATGTCGTCGTGAGATAAATGTGAACCATCCTCTGTTTCTCCCTCTGTCTCTCTCTCTCTCTCTCTCTCTCTCTCTCTCTCTCCAGCCTGATCTTCGTCCTCTTCATCACCCTCTTCCTCTTCTTCGTCCTCATCCTCCTCATCCTCTCCTTCACGTTCCTCTCTATAAGTGTCCGCGTCATCCTCTTCTTCGCACACTTCTTTATCAGTGTCTTCATCATCATCGTCCTCTGTATCTTTATCTTCCTCCTCCTCATCCATAGCCATTCCATTGTCATCTTCACCCACTTTATTCATACTGCAATCACTTTGGTTCTGCGCTCTGTAGCCGCGCGAACCTTCGAGGTTCTTATATTTATTTTCATTTCCCTTTGCAATCAGATCGTCAGTCATGGCTTCGAGTGGATTGGGTCGTAACGCTGTTCCTCTCATCCCCAAAAGTTCGAATATCAACCGAAATTTAGGAACATTATTGCTCGTCCGCAGTCCGCCTCATGGGCGATTCTGTACACGGTGCGCGCTAGTCTTGAGCAAGATGTCTTCGTAATGCTTCAAGTCTTGGTCGTTGATGTTTCTCATCACGAATCTTTTTGTAGAGGAGTTCGAGCAGGCCTTTAGAAAGCGAGTAGACATCATCACCGATATAGATCTTATCTTGGTCAAAGAATACGAGTTTACTTTTAATTTTCTGGCGACCTTTGACAATTTGCGGGTACCGTACACCTTGTCCAATTGCGTTGGGGTAAAGGACCTCCAAACATGCTGTACAGATGTTCCGGAATCGTCATCATTTCAAGGCGGACGAGCGAGCGAGCCTGGCGGTCTGCTGGCGGGCTGGCGGACTGGCGGGTCCCGCCTGACTCGACGCGTGCGGCGAGGCGCGGACAAAGTCGGGCTGCCCGCCAACAAGGCTGCCCGCCCGACTCGTACCCGCGGGCTTGGCGGGAGTCAGGGAAGTCAATATGCAGACTACTGCTTGTATCGTAACTATGAGATTTAAGGCAGTAGAAGCCCAAAACGAAGACACAAAAATGCAGCTCAAATGGAACAATGGTTACATCTTGTTTTTGGCTTTTGCTGCCCTAAGTCAAACTTTACAAAGCTAATGGAATAAAAGTTTTTTAGAACTATTAAAAGTTACTGAATGGGGTATTTCGCCTACCAATCTTAGTCTCTGACGACTGGGGATTTTGACCACAACAAACCGACGCCATCCTGGTGTGTCCGCTGTCTTTGGTTTGAGGTAAGCCAGAGCTAATCAGACAACTAAATCCTTGTGTAATGTTGAATTTAATTTGAAGAAGTAGAGTAAGTCGCGTTTCGGACAAAGATGCGTCATTCCGCTAAATGTGCTTTCAGCGACGCTTTTGAAGCAGGCCAACTATACGCTCGAAATAGCAGACAATCTAAGATGGCGTTGCGGTTTGTTGTGGTCAAAAGTCACCGGTTTCAGAGGCTAGGAATCGTTGGTGAAATTCCCCATTATCGATGATTTTTCTTTGTTACACGATAAGGACATACGCTAAAACGACGGGTAATTGAAAAATTTATAACATGCGTCTGGACGTTAGCATTCGTATTGCAACGTTAGAGGTGAAATTCTTGGATCGTCGCAAGACGAACAGAAGTGAAAGCATTTGCTAAGGATGTTCTCGTTGATCAAGAACGAAAGTCAGAGGTTCAAAGGCGATCAGATACACCGCTAAACCGCTACTTGCGGACAGAGGCATTTCGACAAAACCTTATTAGCTTAAACAAGGATTTGAGTTTAGTAAAGTTAAATCAGAACATCCTGTATGAGCGTTATATTAAAAACGGGCTTAGTAAAAAAAAACACCTCCTTTTTGCGCATAGATAGCTGTCCAATAGTGTTTGTTACGGGAGGCTCTCGATTCCCGGTTATAATAAACATGTCTGATGTGTTTCTACCTTGGTCGAACTATTAAAAAAAACTTAGCCCAAGAAAAAGCTTTTTTAAATACCTTTCTTTGATTTTTTTTTCAAAAAACTAGTACAGATACCAGGACACTGTTGTGTGTTCAAATTTTACATCACGTTGGTCGAAAAGTGGAAGGAATCATATCCAAGGAAAATTTTAAGATGCAAAACTTTGTTCTTAATGAATGATTTTCAAATATACAGTATTTGATAATGTTGTAGGTACTCGAAGAAAAGGTTTTGCTTCCTCTTCGAATTCCAAGGACGTGGACGGGGGTATTGTAGTGTGTCTGGCCCAGTTTTCTTTCCTAAAAATTGCATGATTGGTGTTGCAGATTGACGCTGACTCGGATATTGAATGGTCGTTCGCAGATCTTTTGGCCCACTCGGTGCGCACGGCGAAAGCCCTCGAGGACCTCGGGCTCGGCCCAGGGGACACTGTGGCCTTCTTCAGCCGCAATCATCATGAACTGTTTGCCGGAGTTATTGGCACCCTTTTGTCTGGATGCACCGTTGCGGCCATGGTGCCCTCAAATACAGTGCGTAAGTACTCCAAAGGTGCATCATTGCGTCGAAATTTCAGTGTCTTACACACCAAACCGAGCTTAACCCTATCGATCCTTAAGCCTAGATACTACTTTCCTCTTCGCGGTGGTAGGTGTTGGCAAGAAGTTAGCGGCCCAAGACTTGCCCATATCCGTGCAAAGCGACAGCATAGCGAAGCGTAAAGACAATCTTACTTATATTAATTCAGCTTAACCATATGACAATAAACCTTTTTGATGCCTTGGTTTATTGTCTACACTTAAGTCCGGGCTAAATTTACAGAACAAAGCTTAGTTTTCAGTCTAGAAGCATTTCGTGTAACACGCAAGCAAAAGGTGTTTTTCGAAGGTTTAGACCCTGTAGAATCCGAAAATGCCTGTAGCCCAGTCGAATTCCGAACTGGAAGTGAGATAAGCAAGGTGGCGGATAAGATGGCGGCTGACGTTTGAATCGCTATAACCATGAGAGCTTTGCTCTCATGGCTATAACTTTTGCACCGGTATCTTTTTGCCTAGAGACGTAATTCAAACGGCTAAAATAGTGGCTTCTATCGCTGGAAACTCTCAGCAATGCTCAACATTATGTTTTACGATACGTAAACTGTAAAATACGTCGTTATTTCAAACATTCACGGGGTTTTAGAGCTTTAGGCGGAGGTGTGTTCGGATAAGTAGTCTAATGCTACCCGTTTTGTTTCTTCTTTTGCTAGTTGGAAGTTCGAAGGCCTATGTTCTTTTCAAAAGATTTGCAATTTTTTATGTATACCGCAAATACTTGGGGAATATTGTACCCGACCACACTAAAGCTCTTCGACTTTGGAACTAAGTCAGCGGCTTCTGCAAGCACACAGCTTCATGCAGGGTTCTTCGGATGCCCTGCACCGGCATATCCTTGCCGCAATCCCTTTTACAGCCGTATACTACGACTTCAGGAGATGATTTCGGAATAGGGCTTAGGCTCATTAGAACTGGTATTAAATTTCTGTCGTGAATTTCCAATCCGCATTCGTTTAAATCGGGTAAGGGTGGTTGCGTCAGATGAGCGTTCTCCCAAACCCACACCTACAAAACAGTGAACATCTCATCAGCGTACACAGTGAGGCAATCAAACAAATTAGTCATGTGCTTACTTGGCAATGGCACCGCTTTATACGTAGTTTTAACGCATCTTTTGTCGGTGGCAAGTAGCCTACTCCGCTTTTTTCACGACCCCAAAGAATTAACAGAATTCTTATCGGCTGAGTGAGATATCAGCTTTGCTCAAGGGACAATCAAAATGAGTTGTATGATACCTTTTCTTTAGTGGAAAATTGTAAATCAGCTGAACGAGACGAATCCGGCCCTTCTTGCGTATTTTCGTTAATTTAGTCCAACGAGGAGGATTCTCAGCTTCTACAACCGTTTGTGGCTTGCAGCTGAACTTCTTCATCAGATGCGCCTCGTAAAGCCGCGAATATTAATGACTGAGCCGGCGCTGTTGCCCATCGCCAAGGCAGCGCTGGCCAGTTTTGGCCTTCCCATAATCTTGGTGAGCCTTCTGTCGTCGCCCGACGTCCCTGAAGGCGTGCACACGTTGGATGCCTTTTCTGGCAGCGGGGTGGAGTCCGAGACAGACCTGGCGTCCTACCATGCCGCATCGATTCCAGACCCGAAGGATCACGTATCATTCATACTTTATTCAAGTGGAACCACAGGTTTACCCAAGGGTGTCATGATCCTGGACTATGCCCTGTCAGCCTTCTGTTTAAATACCCAGTGAGTCTTCAATTCTACTAGTTTTAAGTTCTTAAGTCAAACTTTTCAGGAAAGAGGGACAAGCATTCGACTCTATTGTACTCGTTGATTTTAATCGGATTTGTTTTTCTTCTACCGGTAACCACATAATTGTTATGAGTCAACTTTTGCGTCAGGAAATGCTTTCAGCTTAGGTTGTTTCACAGTGTTCTTAAGGTTGAATTTCCCACCTCTCATGTTACAATCTTCCTCGCCAAGCCGAGCTTCGCTTGCTAAAAACGAGTCGCAAAATACTATACCTAACCTAGAAAAACCTATCCCAGGAAACTAACGTAACCTATGAGAGTTGGTTGTTGATTAATCATCGTGTAAGGAAAGGAAAGACCTAACGCACAGGTGGAAAATCCAATCTTCAGGACGGAATGTAGGCTTTAGTCTACACAATCACAATGAGTGCTACACCTCTATTGGATTTCGGATCAAGTTCGTTACTATTTAAAGGAACTTTGGAACAAGTCCGGGTGAACTCTTTCTTGCGACCTCACCAATATCCTGGATAACGGGAGTTTGGATTCTCCTGGCGACTGTTCGATTGGGCTTAACACGTCTCCTCATTCCGGCCATAAACGAGGTGAAACTGGTCCGCGCTATCGCTACAAGAAAGGTAAGAAGTTGATGCCAAAATTTAGACGTAATAATTTACCGCAGCCATTCGACAGATTTCCCATCGGTCAAGATAGTGTGATACTACCACCAGAGGTATTCAAGTACCTCCATTTGAAGGGCTGTAATATAGTTGCGTTCTATAGTTAGTTATTCATTGACATGTGTAGTCGAGAGCATAAGTCGTTGACAGTGGATTTTCGTCCTACACAAAACCGTGGTGGCAGCCCGGCTTGGGCTTCTATGATTGAGGTGAAAGAAGAAATTTCGCTAGTGCATTTGATCAAAACATCCAAGAAGTAATCATGAAAGTCGACTTTCACTCTTAAATGCGTCATAAGTACTACGACATACCACAAAAAGTGTGGGGTTATTCCACCACCAAAAAAACTCGCGCAAGTCGTCGATGCGTTGGAAGAGCGGAGACTATGTCACCCACATGACCGTTGCAAGCTACCTCTTCGTGAAAATAAGCGAATTTTTGCGTTTTGACCCTCCAGTCTGGGGCAAAGTGCCACGAAGGTAAGAAAAGTGCGGTGCGTAAATCACCAGAAACAGCTGGAAAAACCCGTGGAAAAAAATGGCATATATTTGGCATATATGGCTAACATATATGCCCCATACAGCATTTTCCATATATTGCCGGTATGGTGAGCATATATTGGCAATGTATGTTAAATGTATGTGTGCATATATTGGCAATATAAGTTAAATGTATGTGTGCATACGTATATTTGCCATATGTGTTTAGCATATATGTTGCATATGCATTCACTATTAAGGTTCATAATTTATTATAAAAATATTACAAGCTCCGAAGGGCACTTTATATGAGTCCTCTTTACATGAATAGTTCCATACACTTAGGATAGTACTTACATAGAGAGAAATACCATTGCACGTACCGAGAGTCGAACCGCGGTCCGTTAGCTCTCCAATTTAGGCCCTTGACCACTGGGCTACGGGGACTACCAAACTAATGATGCGGATCAGGTATATTTAAAGCATTATGAGTGCAGTTACCGATTTGCGTCCTATAGGATAAACTGTTGTGATATAAGTTTGCCTGTGTTCAATAATTACTCGTGTTACGAAAAAAAATGAGTTTCGAACTGAATTTTCCCGCCTTCGGAAGAAAGGTATAAAATTTATGTATGAATAAAATCATCGCTTTGTTTCAAATTTTCCTTTTAAGAATGTATGTTTTAAAAAAATCGTTTTCAATTTTCCAAAAGGCTATTGAGGCATTCTTTTTTGATTTATTCTATAATCCTACCGTTGCATGAAACATTAAATCGTACAATATACATATATTGAGGCTGCAGCCTAACCGCGCGCCAAACAGGCGGTCGGTGTGTTTTATTGGTACAGGCATGTCGGTTAATGTTGGGCTGCTGCTGCTATTCAGCTTGTACTGTACAACACATAAAAGGTGATATGACGTATATTTTGCCATACATTTTGCATATGCAAATATATGCAACATAGATTTCCCGACAGATATGTACATATAAAAAAGGTGATATGACATACAGGGTGGTCGGAAAGTCTTGCATCAAAAAATTTTCACGGGTCGGGCTGGGTGTCGGGAGCAATGTGAGGTAGGGTACCTATGTCCGGAAATGAATAGTAACGTCGCTATGGGTACTTTTTTTGTAAACTTGACAACGCCGCAACGCAAGCGATCCTGTGCCAGTATTTCTGCATTTCGTGTGAGCGGCAGTTCACTCGAAATCGGCACTCGCCTTGTAGCTCAGTCGGCAAGGATGCGGCTTTTCGACCTTAAGGACACGGGTTCGAAACAAGGTTAATGTAAATTTTTTTTGTATTTCATCGGTGTGTTTTATTTTTGTTTTTTAAGTCTTCCTCCCCCCTTGTTAAATCTTATTTCTTCGCTTACAAGGTGAAGATACACAGGAGAAGTGTGGTGTAGGGGTCGGGTGATTTGAGTTGCTTAAAAACAAAGTTCTCTTCTGTGGTCTATGACCAAGCTTTCTGTTCTCTAGAGAACGGAACGTTTTCGAACTGAAACAGCTTGTCGTCAGTAGTTGGCACGGCTTTCCGCTAAAAACATTAGAACAAAAAATTAAATTCAATGGAAACATACTGAATGCAATTTATCAAAATAAAGATACAAACAAAAAAAATAAGACTGACTAGAAAGGACTTGATCCTTCAACCTTCTATTTCGTGAGCCGCGTGCTTACTCATTAAGCTACGATGCATAAGTGGAAGTGGAAGGAACCGTCACTGCCAAAACAAACGTAGGAAGAATGGCGCCGGATCGCTTGCGTTGCGGCGTTGCCAAGTTTACGAAAAAAAGTACCCGTAGCAGCGTTACTATTCATTTCCGGACATGGATACCCTACCTCAAATTGCTCCCGACACCCACCCCGACCCGTGAAATTTTTTTGATGCAAGACTTTCCGACCACCCTGTATGCAACATATTTCCCATGTGTCCAACATATATGCCATTTTTTCCACGGGAAGAAACAACCTAAACAGAGTTACCTAGGAAGAACAGAGATGTGATCCGTAGCGCACAAAAAAACCTGAATGATTACCAGAAAGTAAGGATGGCTGGAGGTTGGCACAAGCGACTTCCGGTCCACGGAACGTAAACATCTAGAAGGCCCAATTTACTCCGGCGTTGACTTCAAACGGATGGTCTCTTGCCAGGGCAGTTACATTTATTCCTTCTTGCCGAAACGCACTTCGGGAACCCTAAAAACGTTGTTTTCTCCCCCCCCCCCTATAGAGTCTCCATCAACTCTTAGTTTTACTTTAGGCTTTTTTTAAGCCAAGTCAACTCGGTAAAGTGACAGGACGATTGTAAGAATGTATTGGGGGACTTATTTCAGCATATATCGGACACCATATCAGACATTCATACTTCGAAACCAGAAACATTTTTTTCACCAAAAAATCTCTCTTAGCAAGCGTACAGTGTGAAACTTTCAAGAGTGTTGAATGCTTCACATTGTCGTACGACTTCCGGTTCATATTTGAAAATTTGCTCTCGTAAAATGGCACCATAAAACATCTGCCCAGTCATTTAAAAAACAAAAAAATGCATCTTTGGCAAACCCTATCTCCTCATTGGTTACAGTCTCCAATGCGTGGTATGGGCGGTTGCAGGTGGCCCGAATGTTGTCAGCACCTCCCATCCTAATGGCGCTGTGCGCCAATCCCAACGTTCCTCAAGGACTCTTGTCTTCCTGCGTGGTGTTAGTCGGGGGCAGCGCCCTGACGGAGGAGATGCACGAAACGGCCTCGAAGCGGCTGGGGGGCGTCCTGGTCGGCGGCTACGGCTCCACCGAGGCGGGCTTCGTCTTCGTCGATTCGGAGACGCAGCCCAGGCCCGGCACCTTGGGATACATTGCTCCCAATGTCTTTGTTAAGGTAGGCTTTAATGCTCACCACTCTTATCTAACAATTAAGCTTACTTAAGGTAGTAGTCTCGACTTTGGTCGAGTGATCAGAATCGCTTCAAATTTTTGTGGCACGCCGAATCCATTTCTCACAAGGAAACCGAATGTCACCGAACTAAATTTTGGAATCAACAGGATTGAATTATACATTTCTCTTATGGGAAAACGCACGCAATTGCTTTTGTGTATCTGATTTTTTAGATTTATGTAATGTTTTGGTGATGAGAATTTTCTTAAAAACAACACCGAAGCTCTTTTCAAGGAGGAACACAAATAGAAAAAATAAAATCTGGGTGTCACCGACCAAATAAATGACAAAAAGTGTCTTTTAAAAGCTTGTTTTAGCCATACTTTTGTAAAATTTGCGTTGTAATTGTTCGTGCTTTTAGAGCTCGTGAACTCGTCCGCAAGTAGGACAGGGTACATTTATAAGACAAAATGATAATATAGACTCTTCGTAACACACACACGAAATTTGAAGGGTTTTGAAGCAACTTTTTTTACATATCCCGTGGATCGGGCCGGTCATGAGTCTACTGCCTTAAAATTTTAAAATATAGTTGCATATTTTTTTGTCACCAAGCCTAACGCTTCTAATCGGCGGCAGTTAGTGTCGTCGATAAGAATGTAGAGGTCCTTATGTTTGTATCTATATACTCTCTATACAGAAGAGTACCGTACCGGTGGTAGAGAGGGACGTACGTTGTATATGGTAAATATTCTCTGTATGGAGGTGTTTTTCAGAAACTCTTTGCGACAGGTTGCCGATCTCGATACTGGAGAAGACGTTACGGAGCCCAGGAAAACGGGAGAACTCCGGATCAAATCATCAACGATGATGAAGGGTTACGTAGGCAATCCAAAGGCGACTGCGGAAGCTTTCGACGAGGACGGCTGGCTCAAATCAGGCGATCTCGTCTACTTCGACGAGGAAGGAACTTTTTACTACGTCGATCGGATAAAGGAGATGATTAAATACAAGTCCTATCAGGTTAAAATTATGACCAACTCGGATTTTTCTAAAAGAAACATACTGTTTTGGGTATACGAAAGAAAATCGGGCACGCACTCACAATCAGTCTAAAATGTGTCACATATCTCTCGTGTGTCATTGCTTTTATCTTTCGCCGCCAAACTGATCGAAGCCAGGGCACAGGACATCCAGCGTGTCTTTTAACCATATGGTATGCCGCTTCTTTTTTGGCGGCAGTCACTGCCGCAAATGCCGATACCGGTGAAAAAAGTGCCACATAAGTTCTATACAATTTGCCGTATAATTATATACGGCATATATACAGGGTGTTTCTTAATATTGTTTACAACGCCCCATAGCGACC